>Ga0209091_10001791_pt1 | contig 18555 bp, 20 predicted proteins | sample ArcticOcean_MG_C_6_FD_187438 | JGI IMG/M metagenome (GOLD analysis project Ga0209091, IMG submission 187438) | Marine microbial communities from western Arctic Ocean - ArcticOcean_MG_CB8_128 (SPAdes) (version 2) | ecosystem: Environmental > Aquatic > Marine > Oceanic | place: Arctic Ocean...
GAGGCCAGAGTATAATCCTTAACCCATTTCCTGCAAATAATGAGCAGGAAGCAGCGGGGAGGATCGCAGAAAATGGTTGGAGCATACATCTTCATGTGGACGGAGAATACTTTTTTGATCATAGCAATGTAATCGGTCGCCAGGATGACGCCACAGACTATGAAGATGGCTATGATGTCCCGAGTCTTCCAAATCTGGACCATTTCATAAAACTGAGTATGGATTTAAATAATAATTCAAACTTTAATTATTCAAGTGATATACGATCAATAGACGAGTTTAATGGTGTTTGGAATTTGAGACTCAATGGTAAGGGACACTTAAATCCTGTAACAGTTTCAGCAGATGTGAACAGTTCACTTCCACAAGGTCTAGTGGTTCAGGTTGTGGATATACCGAACCGGACTATCTATGATCAGTTTCTGGTGAACGGTATTACTATTGATGATAAGCTCACGGAAGGCTACGATATGAAACTGGTAGCAGGTGATCAACAATACGTTGAAGAGACTGTACTGAAAATCCTATCAGAAATACCAGAAGTGTTTTCTTTGAGCCAGAACTATCCTAATCCATTCAATCCCTTAACTAAAATGGATTTTTCTCTGCCCAAAACGGGCCGAGTTGTGATTACAATCTATAATTTATTAGGTCAGGAAGTAACAACACTGATCAATGAACGATTAAGTTATGGCTACCATACGGTCACCTGGCAAGGAACGGACAGGATGGGACGCCCCGTTGGGTCTGGTGTATATTTCTCAGAGCTTAAGGCAGCCGGAAATCGTAAAACGCGTAAAATGCTTCTACTAAAATGATTCAAATTATACAAAAACAATTCATTGTCATATTTCTACTCAGTGTAGCGGTCATAGATGCGCAATTTGCCTTGCCTACATTTCAGGCAGCACATAAACCGCACAATTACGCCATTGATATGGATGGAAGTAATGATTATGTTTTAATCTCCAACCATTCTGATTTTAACTCCACAGACTTTACGGTAATGGCCTGGGTAAATCTGGATGTTTATCAAGCTGAAGATTATTTTGTTTACAGGCATAAGACCTGGTTTATAGGCTTCAGCAGATCAGGCACAAAATTTGAAGGAGGCGTAAGAGATAATCAAGGTGATTGGCTTTACCCCCTATCGTCAACTACTCCAAGTGCTGGGGGCGGTTGGTATCAAGTTGTACTTACGTTTGATGGTACGAGTAGTTCAACTGAATATGCCAAGTTGTATATAAATGGAAGCATTGAAGACACTGAATCTTCATCTGCTCATACGATAAACACACAAACGACTGAAGTGTCAATCGGAGCCAAATATAATTCTGGAGCGTCAGAATATTTTAATGGACAGATTGATGAAGTTGCTTTTTGGAACGAAGTACTTACAGTCAATGAAATTTCAGCATTGTATAACTCCGGTCCACCCCTTGATGCCAGTTCCAACAGCGGTAACTATGTTTCAAGTTCCGGCCTGGTTTCTTATTATAAATTCAATAAAAATGTCGTTAGTGAGACAGGATCCCATAATGGATCTGCTTCTGGCAGTCCGAGCTATATTGATATCCCTATTCCATAAAAAAACCTGATGGTATGGCATTTTGGAAATAGTAAACTAATCACGATTATATACTATAATATTAGTGCCATCATATTAATTAAATATAATACCCAATCTAAATAAATTTAAAAAAATGTCTAAGCGATTATTATTATTATTAGCTATTAATACAATATTTTGGACCTGTGCAAAAGATGAAGAGCCTCTGGCTGAAGACTGTGCGGGAATCGCAGGGGGAGCCAACGCTGTGACCGCGCTTTACAATAGTGGTTCAGGCTTGAGTGCCTCAACTAATTCCGGAAATTATACATCTTCGAGCAACTTAGTGCTCTATCTTAAAATGGAGCAAAACTTAGATGATAGTGCTAACAGCTATGATTTTACTGGGAACAACATTTCCTCAGAATACTATGGCAATACTGATTATGAATAAAGGAATCTATAGATGAATGACAAAAGGTCAATTCTATTATTATTTACAGCGATTATGATAACTCAATGTGAGGACAATAATAGTGTAGATGCAGCAAGCAATTGTGGTTTAGATGTCACCTACATAAAGGATGTGGATAACATCGATAGCTTGGGGAATGCATCAGGAAGTGCCATAAGGATGGTAGACGATTGTAGTTATGTTGGGGTGGGACATCGTGCGGGTGTACCTTGGATCACCAAATTCAATGAACTAGGTGAACAGGTCTGGGACAAGAAATTTGATGAGATCCCCATTCCCCAAGGAAACTATGGTACCGGACGCATTTATGCCACGGGTGTTGACAAGACCAATGATGGTGGGTTCGTAATTGTCTGTGCAACAACCATGAATCACCCAAGTTACAATGCCTCAGGACGCATCATAAAAGTTGATTCCTCGGGAACGACGGAATGGATAAAACAATTCCCAACCAATAGACCCTATCACGGAAGAGACGTGATCCAGACCATGGAAGGGGACTACATTGTTGTTGGGAGCTGGTATACTACTTCTGCGGTAACCAATGAAAAATCAGCCTTCATGGCAAGGTACGATATAGACGGTAATCTAATATGGATCGAACGATATGGTGGAGAGTGCGATGAAGATGAGTTTCAGGCTGTGATTCAAAAGCCAGATGGTGGGTTCATAGCAGTTGGCAAATTTGAGCATGAAAGCTCTGACTACAATTGTGATTTCTATGGCTACACCGATCTATGGTTTGTGAGTACAGACAGTGAAGGTCAGGTGTTAGAAGAGAGCAAGACCGGAGAATCCTATTGGGAGTCCGCTTATGATATTGTTGACATTGGTGACGGTACCTATGGATTAGCAGGCAAAAGGAGACATGAACGCCTAAAACCATCCAATGCGTGGTATATAAGAATGGATGGATCAGGGAATGTTGTTTCGCAGTGGCATGAGCCTGACTATGTCAACGGATCAGGAAGAAACGATGCTTTATACAATCTTGTTCTACTGCCAGATGGAGAAACCATGGTTGCTTTAGGATATATGGATGAAGGAGATGGAGATAGTCAATACCTGTGGGCGTTCAATGCAAAGACAAGCGAAGAAATTTGGAATACCAGTTACAATGAACCTGGGAGAGGATTTTCTCTTGGGATGTCCAATGCCTATGATGGTGGGATGATATTCTTTGGGAAAAAAGAGACCGGGAGACTCAAGATCTTTAAAACAGATGAGAATGGCATGGTTATTAGCGAATGATCAGACAGCCAATAAATAAGAGAAAGATTAGAATTAAAAAGGTTATAAATTTATTATGAAGCACTTAATAATTATTATAAAAATGGAAAAAAATTCATGAGAACAAAATTAATATTGTGTGCCATTCCTCTATTTTTCCTGTCCTGCGATGAAGCTGAAGAACAGAACGCGGAGGACTGCGCTGGCATTGTAGGAGGAAACACTGTCTGTGGCTGTACCGACAGCGATGCAACCAACTACAACAGTGAAGCGACCTATGACGATGGAACCTGCAAATACGATCCGAACATAGACTGTGCAGGAGTCGTCGATGGAAATAGTGTTTGTGGCTGTATGGATGATTCAGCCATCAACTACGATCCCGCAGCTACGTTTGATGACGGAAGCTGTCAGTACTATGATGGTCAGATGTACGTAGTCTGGGAAAAAGTAATTGAGGGAGCAGGAGAGATGTGGTCCATGAGGCCTGTCTCTGATGGTGGGTTCATCATGGCCTGCGGAGGTGCCGGTGACTGTACGGGAGGCACCTATGACAATCCATGTGAATACTATGGACAACTCATTAGGTTGGACGCAAATGGTGACGTGGTCTGGAACCAGACCTATGAAGGATCTTCAGGATTATATCATGCCAGAGAAACATCAGATGGTGGTTTCATAGCAGCAGGGTACTATGAGTGTGTTGACGCAATGGACTGTTATCCCGACATGTACATAGTGAAGACCGATTCAGATGGTAATGTGGAGTGGTCTGTACTGGAAGAATCCCCAGGGAATAATAATGATTGGGGAAGAGATATCATCCAAACTCAGGATGGTAATTATGTAGTGACTGGTACCTGGAATGATGATGGCTGGAACAGTACGGCAGCACTTAGAAAATACGATTCGAGTGGTGAGTTGATGTGGATGAACAATTACAACAATTCTACTGCGAATGAATCCTATGAGATCATTGAGACAGATGATGGAGATCTGGTCTTTGCAGGATACTCTGGAACTCAACACGGTGACTATAAATGGTTCATGGTCAAGACAGACTCAGAGGGAAACCAGATATGGAAAAAGGCAAATAGTTCCGTTGGCGATGCCATACTTTATGGGCTGTGTGAATCTCCAAGTGGTGGTTACGTAGCTGCGGGTTTCTGTAATAGCTGGAGAAGTAATTTTATAACCAAAAGAAACCCTAATAACGGTAATAGTACTTTTACTGAGTGTATCATCGGGGACTTTAATGTCGCTGGGATCTATGACATCACGCCCGCTAAGGGAGGAGGATATTATATGATCGATGAGAGAAGTTATTTGACCAAAATGGATGAATCTGGTCAGGTTATATTTTCCGAGCAGGTTGGAAGCAATCTTGCTGTCATTGAACTGGATAACGGTGATGTCATTGTCGGTGGTGATGGTGCTTTCCTTGATGGAGGGTATGGAGGTTCTGCAACCATAACTAGGATGTCTTTTTCTGAATAACATAAATACCATTTTGAATTCATGAATCAAATTCGATCGATTTTTCTCCTGGCTTTCATTTTACTTGCTTGCACAAAGGATGAACAGATGAAAGTGGTAATATCAGCTTTAGTGTCCAACTGGCTCATGTGAATCAATCCGTCATTGAGCTGGACGATGGTGATCTGGTCATAGGCGGGTTCAGATTCCGAGAAGGGAATAGTGGGGGACCCATATCACTGCTTCGTCTGGATCCATCCAATATTAATACTTCAAATTTTACAGCGGAATAATGTTAACTATGTTTAAACATATATTATTTTTATTAATTCTTAGCCTGGTCTTTTGGGCCTGTGCAGAAGATGAAGAGTCACTGACAGAAGATTGCGCAGGTGTATTAGGCGGAAACAACATATGTGGCTGCACAGATAGCCAATCATCAAGCTACGATAGTACCGCTACCTATGATGATGGAAGCTGTGATAGCAGCCATATTCTCATCCCTGGCCGAACGATTTATATTGCAGGCGAGTCCTATAACAGTGAAGGTAATCTTACTGCCTGTTACTGGGTAAATGGTGTTCGGGTAGAACTTCCCGGTGGCGCCTGGGCAACAGATATAGTTGTTGTTAATGGTACGGTATATACTTCTGGCACAGGGGAATCATCCGATGCCTGCTATTGGATTAATGAGACCCGCTATGATCTCCCAGGAGATGGAGGAGAAGCTGAAGCTATTGCTGTGGATAGTAATGGTGTTGTTTATGTCGCCGGATGGTATAATGATGGATCCTGCTACTGGAAAAATGGACAACGAATCGATCTGACCACCAATGGAGATTCACAGGCATTTGCTATTGGGCTCCGTTATAATGGGGATGTATTTGTTGGCGGGTACTACTTGAACAATAGTCATTATGTTATTCCCTGCTACTGGAAAAATGGAAACAATAGAAACAATCTTTCAATCCCCAGCGGTGGAGATGGCGAAGTGAATGATGTTGCCATTATGGATGGCAATACGAGATATTACGCAGGCTACACAATGACACCGGATAATTTTGCAGGGTACGTTCCAAAAGCTTGTCACTGGCGGAATGCCGGTAACAGGACTGATCTGCCTCTCGGAGGTTCAAGTTGGGATATTTATGGCGCAACTGGAACGGGTATTGCTATAGATGGTGAAGATATTTATGTTGCCGGGTACACAGATTGGTATGAGTTTACGGGCGAGGAAGAGACAACAGGTGGGTCTTTCCCTCAATACTGGAAGAATAGCACCATTCATGATTTGCCGGGTGGTCCTCTGACCAATTTTGGCACTGGTGTGGCCAATGATATTCGTGTGGCGGACGGCGATGTTGTTGTTGTAGGAGAAGCAACCCGGGATACGAGCTACTCTGGCAGTCAGGAAAGTGCCTGCTACTGGATCAATGGAGAATTACATTATCTGGTAGAACAAAATGATGTCCCTGCTGGATTGGAAGACTGGGACTGGAGTTCTGCTAAAGGCGTTTTCATTGAATAGCCCTGGTTAATAATAATTAACAGCATTACATATTAATTTTTCATTTAAAACCATCTACATCTCTTTGTAATTTTCGCAGCTTTTTTGCAATGAAATTTCAAGAATAACCAAGGTGTAGCCATTCCACGGTTGATGCCGAAATTGTATGACTGAAATCAATATAACATTACCAGATAATTCCGTAAGAACGATGCCAACAGGCACTACGTCACAACAAGTAGCCGATAGTATCGGTTCGGGTTTGGCACGGGCAGTAGTCGTAGCCAAGATTGATGGCAACCTTACAGATCTAAACAATCCGCTTGAGCAAGACTGTTCGTTGCAACTATTCACTGGTGATACGCCGGAAGGACATGATACCTTACTCCATTCCACAGCTCACTTAATGGCACAGGCTGTGAAAGAACTTTTTCCAGCTGCCAAGGTAACAATAGGACCAACCATAGAGAATGGGTTTTTCTATGATTTTGATGTGGATGTTCCTTTTTCCGATGAAGTTCTTGCCCAGATACAACAAAAGATGAAAGCATTAGCAAAATCAGCTCAAGACATTGTTCGTACGGAAATGTCTGCCGGAGATGCTGTAAAAATGTTTGACAAAATGGGTGAGCCCTATAAAGTTGAGATTATTGGCGAGCTCAACCCCGAAGATGTCATATCTGCCTATACCCAAAGTGACTTTACCGACCTTTGTCGCGGACCTCACGTATCAAATACAAAAAAGATTAAATATTTTAAATTATTGTCAACGTCCGGTGCCTATTGGCGCGGGGATGAAAACAATAAAATGCTGCAACGCATCTATGGGACTGTATTTGCCACTAAGGAAGCCCTAAAAGAATATCTTTATAACCTTGAAGAAGCCAAAAAGCGGGATCACCGTAAATTGGGTAAAGAGCTCCAGATTTTTGCTTTTGATGAAGAAGTAGGTCCTGGATTGCCACTTTGGCTCCCTAATGGGACCGTCATAATCGAAGAATTAGAACAACTGGCAAAAAGTACAGAAAGAAAAGCTGGCTATCATCAGGTCCGTACACCGCACTTGACCAAAGGCACTTTATATGAAAAATCCGGCCATTTAGACCATTATAAGGATTCCATGTTTCCAGCCATGGATATTGATGGGACAGAATATTATGTAAAACCTATGAACTGTCCTCATCATCATAAGATATATGCAGCAACACCAAAAAGTTATCGAGATCTTCCTGTGAGATTAGCTGAATATGGCACCTGCTACCGTTATGAAAAATCCGGTCAATTATTTGGCTTAATGCGTGTTCGCAGCCTGCAAATGAATGATGCTCATATTTATTGCACCAAAGAGCAATTCAAGAAAGAATTCCTGGCTGTGTGTAACATGTACCTGAAATATTTTGAAATATTTGGCATTGAAAAATATTCTATGCGTTTGAGCCTACATGATACAGAAGGATTAGGAAAAAAATATGTGAACGAACCTGAATTGTGGTTAGAGACAGAACAATGGGTTCGAGAAGCGCTACAGGAAGGGTCAATGGAGTTTACAGAAGTCTTGGGTGAAGCAGCCTTCTATGGTCCCAAGATCGATGTACAAGTTTGGAGTGCCATCGGGAAAGAATTTACATTAGCTACAAATCAGGTTGATTTTGCTATTCCTGCAAAATTTGATTTAACCTACACAGATGAACATGGTAGTGAGCAAACACCCCTATGTATTCACCGCGCTCCCTTAGGAACACATGAACGATTTATTGGATTCCTGATTGAACATTTTGGCGGTAACTTCCCGCTATGGCTCGCACCAATTCAGGTAGCTGTTCTACCTGTTTCTGATAAAATATTAAATTATGCTTCAGAAGTTGAGACCACGCTTCGGGAAGCGGGAATTCGTGTAAAATTAAATGATCGTGCAGATAAAATTGGTGCTAAAATACGCCAGGCAGAATTAGAAAAAATTAATGTAATGTTGATTGTAGGTGAAAAAGAAGAAACAAATAAAAGTGTTTCTGTTCGTCGAAGATTTGAAGGAGATACAGGTGTATATCCTTTGAATACTTTAATAGATCAACTTAATGAAGAAATCATAAATAGGAGATTCTCCCATAGCAAAGAAAAATAAGCAGCGACTGAATAACGATATAACTTCTGATGAAGTTCGGTTAATTTCAGAAACTGGAGAACAATTAGGTGTTGTCACTCTTGAAGCTGCATTAGAAAGAGCCCAAGATGTCGGATTAGATTTGATGGAAGTTGGCCCAGGTATGAAACCGCCAGTTTGCAAAATCGTTGATTACGGCAAATTAAAATACGAGGAAAAGAAGAAACAACAGCAGAGTAAAAAGAAACAGCATGTTGTTAAACTTAAAGAAATTCGGTTAAGACCGCGGATTGATGATCATGATCTCATGACAAAATTGAACCGTGGCCGAAAATTTTTGGAAGATGGAGCGAAATTAAAGATCACTCTTATGTTCCGAGGTCGAGAATTGGCCCGTATTGACTTGGGGAAACTTGTTATGGACAGAGTCCTCGAAGAATTGGCAGATGTGGCAGAGGTTGAAAAGAATATTCCTTTGGAAGGCCGACGCATGTCAATAATCCTTAACGCAAAATAGGAGTGCTAGATGCCTAAGATGAAAACAAGACGGGGAGCCGCAAAACGGTTCAAGATAACAGGGTCTGGCCGAATTAAACGAAACAAAGCAAACCATAGACACATGCTCATTCGCAGATCGAATAAGGCTAAACGGAATATGAGAAAGACAGGTACACTCTCACCCGGCGATGCTAAACTCGTGAAAGCAATGTTGGGCGTCTAATAACTGGAGACGATAAAAAATGCCTAGAGCAAATAGTTCCGTTCCACGACATCGTCGTCATCGGAAAATCGTCAAGCAGGCCAAAGGCTACTATGGTGCCCGGAGCCGCAATTTCAAATCTGCAAAAGATGCAGTGATCAGAGCAGGGCTTTATGCCTATCGCGATAGACGTCAGCGCAAACGTATGTTTCGCAGACTGTGGATCACTCGTATCAATGCAGCTTGCAGGCTCAATGGTACTATATACTCAGCTTTTATAAAAGGTCTGAAGACCAAAGGTATTGACTTGGATCGTAAAATTCTGGCCGACATGGCGGTGAATGATCCGCAAGCCTTTACTGATTTGATAGCTTCAGTCTAACTGAAATGTCAATGATGGAACAACTCGAATCGGTCAGGAGACAGTTCCTGACCGATCTCGAATCTTTTCCAGAAAATCCCAAAGACATAGATGAACTCCGTTCTAAATATTTAGGGCGCAAGGGTCAAGTTGCGGCATTATTCGCTCTTATGGGGCAAGCTACGCCGGAAGAACGCCCAACACTGGGTAAAGATCTCAATATTTTAAAAGAAGATCTCAGCAATCAATTCGAAGAAAAAGTAGAATCCATAGCTGCAACTCAGCAAAGTGCAGAAGATGAGTCCATTGATCTCTCTCTGCCAGGAAAGATACCAAGGATTGGTTCTATCCATATTCTGGAGCAAACGCTCTCAGAAATCAAAGATATATTCAAATCTATAGGTTTCCACGTGGCCTACGGCCCAGAAGTGGAAGACGAATTTCATAATTTTTCTGCTTTGAATATTCCAGAACATCACCCTGCAAGAGATATGCAGGATACTTTTTTTATTGATCCAACGACTGTTTTAAGAACACATACATCGAATGGACAAATCCATTTGATGGAAAACGAGGATCCTCCCATTCGATACATTGTACCGGGGCGCGTTTATCGAAATGAAGCTATCGGATACAAGAGCTATTGCCTATTTCATCAGGTGGAAGGAATCTATATCAATGAGAACGTTTCATTTGGGCAGTTGAAAGGGTGTCTTGAGTTTTTTGTTAGACAGATGTTTGGACCGAATAAAAAAATGCGATTCCGCCCATCTTATTTTCCTTTTACTGAACCCAGCGCCGAAGTAGATATGTGGGATGACGAGAAGCAACAATGGATGGAAATTCTAGGATGTGGCATGGTTGATCCTGCTGTTTTGGATAATGTGGGTTATGATAGTAAAAAATGGCATGGATATGCATTTGGTATGGGCGTGGAACGGATTGCCATGTTGAAACACAAAATTAATGATATACGCTTATTTTATAACGGTGATGTCCGCTTCCTGGAACAATTCTCATGATTGTTTCCATTGATTGGTTAAAACAATTCGTTGATGTTACGGAAACACCGGATGAGTTGGCTGAACTTCTCTCTAAAACCGGTCTTGAAGCGGAAGTTGTAGGTGTCCCGAGCGATCTCCCAGGGGTAATTATTGCTCATGTTGACACAGCCGAAAAACATCCAGATGCTGATAAACTAAAAATTTGTACTGTCAATGACGGCAAAGAAATCCATCAAGTTGTTTGCGGGGCTCCAAATGTAGAAGCTGGACAAAATATCGCTTTTGCAACTATTGGCACAATTTTACCAGGTAATTTTAAAATTAAAAAAGTTAAGATTAGAGGACAGGAGTCGTCAGGAATGATCTGTTCTGAAAGAGAATTGCAGATTACCGATGAGCATGAAGGTATTATGGTTTTGCCAGATGATCTGAATCCCGGTGATGATTTCATGACAGCCTATGGACATAAATATTTATCTCTAGAATTAGATATTACTCCGAACCGACCGGACGCATTTTCTCATCAAGGTGTGGCACGAGACATTGCTGCTGCAACTAGTCGTGAATTCAAAGCACTTGCTATTGAATCAATCCAATCTAAAGGCAATGAATCTTTATTTATTTCCATGGAAAATCCAGATGATTGCCCACGATATATCGCAGGAATTGTTAAAAATGTAAAGGTAGGATCCAGTCCAGAATGGATGGTTGAAAAACTCAAGGCGGCTGGACAAAGAAGTATTAATAATTTGGTGGATATTTCAAATTATGTTTTACTCGAAATGGGTCACCCAACCCACATTTTTGACTATGATAAACTCAATCAAAAAGAGATTTTAGTACGTCGAGCAAAAAAAGGTGAAAAACTCACTACTTTAGATGAAGTAGAGCATGAACTAAGTGAAACAAACTTACTTATTACCGACGGTAAAATACCAATTGCCCTGGCGGGCGTCATGGGTGGACTCGGTACAGCAGTTTCAGATGCAACAACAACTGTCTTAGTAGAAAGTGCTTATTTTGATCCTGTAACAACCAGGAAGAATGCAAAAAGCGTACAAATGAGTACCGATGCATCCAAGCGATTTGAACGTGGCGCAGATCCTGATGGTGCAATTAGTGGGTTCTGTCGTGTCGTTTCTCTTTTACAGGAATTAGCTGGTGGTGAATTGGTCTCTGATATGGTGGATGAATATCCTAAAAAGATCACAGTAACCGAAATTAGTTTGAGACGATCTGAATTAGATCTGATCATGGGCATTGCAGTTGATTCTGCAGATATTAATCGTATTTTAGAAGCGCTTGGTTTTGAGTCTACACATACGGGAAATAATTGGACATGCACACCACCATCTTATCGACCAGATGTAGAAAGAGAAATAGATATCATCGAAGAGATTGCCCGCATGATAGGTTTTGATGCAATTCCTTCTGATGAAAATATTTATGGTGAATTTCGTTATGAACAGCCTGATCCAGAATCTAAGATTGAACCAATTAGATCTACTCTAGCCGGCTTTGGATTTCACCAGGTTTATTCTAATTCGTTACAGAATGAAGAGATATCGGGATTATCCGGAAAAACATCGGTAAAAATGTTGAACCCATTGAACAGGGAAATGGCTTATCTCCGGACAACTTTATTGCCTGGCCTCATGAAAGCGGCTGACTTTAATATAAAAAATGGATCCCCCAGTATCAGGCTTTTTGAATGTGCCAATGTACATGAACAAACATCAGATGGAATTGAAGGAATACATGAATATCGGCATTTAGCTGGCATTATTTTAGGAGAAGAAGAACCAGCGTCTATTCATAGCGATGCATCCGAAGAAGATCTTTTTACTTTGAAAGGTTATATATCTGGTTTATTTAGCGGTAAGTACCGGATGCGGGTTGAATTGAAAAGGGAAGAGCATCCCGGATTTGATTATGCACAAACGATATTAATTAACCGACAAAATGTTGGTGCTATGGGAAGATTGTCGTCTGACTGGATTCAAAAAATGGATCTGGATATAGAGAATGTTTGTGGATTTGAGATCAACCTTGAACCCATCTTGAAAATGATAAGCGGCAAAAAGCAATTTAAGCCCATTACTACGTTTCCAAAAATTCAACGGGATATCAATTTGGTGATGAAAGAAACTCAAATAGTGGGTCCAATAACAGACATGATGTTGAAAAAAGGTAGAAATCTCATTATCAATGCAAATCCTATAAATATCTTTAATGATGAAGTTGCATTGGGAAAGAGAATGAAAAGTGTCACCTTTTCTATTGAATTCCAGCACCATTCTAAAACACTTGAAGATAAAGATGTAACTCCTGTTATTAACGAAATTATCCGTGTTGCTGAAAAGGAGTTTCTTGCTAAATTAAGGACATGAAAAATATAGAGTTACTGAATAATCTTGAAATAAAGGTTCGAGATTTGGTCTCTTCCTTAAAACGAGAAAGAGAAAAAAATGTTGATTCTGAAAAAGCAGTTCATGAATCTATGAAACTTTCCCAAATTGAAGAAAGAGTACGAAACCTGATCAACCTAGTCGATCAATTGGAGAAACAATAATATGAACGATGAAAGTAACCAAGTTTCCATTTCTATTTTTGGACAGGATTATTCTGTAAAAGCTCCCGCAGATCCGGAATATATTAAAAAGATCGGCGAATACTTAGATGGCAAAATGAGAGAAGTTCAGGCTGGATTTACAACAACTCAGTCTTCTACACGTATAGCTATTTTGGCGGCCATGAATATCACAGACGAATTGTTTAATTCACGACAATCTAGTGGGACAGAAGACTCAGAAGTTGAAGAAAAGATTTCCACATTGATCGAACTCATCGAAGAAACTATTTAAACTTCAATCCTACCTATGTCCGAACCATTAATACTTTCCGGTAAGGATGTTAGTCAATCTGTTTATAAGTCCCTTTTAAACAGAATTTCAATTTTAAAAGATCAAAATATCACTCCTGGACTTGCGGTCGTTATTGTGGGTGAAGATCCGGCATCCCAGATTTATGTTCGTTCGAAAACAAAAAAGTTCAAACAATTAAATCTAAACACTGAATCATTCAAACTTCTAGACTCAACGTCAGAAGAAGAATTATTGAAACTTATACATGCTTTAAACGAGAATGATCAATTCCATGGCATTTTGGTACAATTACCCTTGCCCAAACAAATTGATACACAACATGTATTAGAAACTATTGATCCAAAAAAAGATGTGGATGGATTCCATCCTGAAAATGCCGGCTTGCTTTCCATCGGTAAACCAAGATTCATTCCCTGCACACCAAAAGGGATCATGCGCATTTTATCTCACTATAATATAGATTTAAAAGGCAAGCATGTAGTAGTGGTGGGGAGGAGCAATATTGTTGGACGACCCATTTCTATATTAACAAGTTTGAAGCAGAAAGGAGCTAATGGTACAACAACTATTTGTCATTCCGGAACTCCTGATATCTCCCAGTTCACAAAATCTGCTGATGTAATAATTGTTGCTCTAGGCGTTCCTCAATTTCTTACAGGTGAAATGCTTAAAGATGGTGCCGTCGTTATAGATGTTGGAATAAATCGTATCGATGTAGATACTGAGAAAGGATACAAACTTGTGGGTGATTCTGATTGGGGAAGTATTTCTTCCAAAATTTCTGCCGCCACACCTGTTCCTGGTGGTGTGGGTCCCATGACCATTGCCATGCTCGTAGAGAATACCGTGGAAGCGGCTGAAAAATCATTATCTCAAAGAATTTAGCCTTTGTAAATATTAATCTATAATGCGCCCGTAGCTCAGCTGGATAGAGCGCACGCCTCCGGAGCGTGAGGTCGTAGGTTCGAATCCTATCGGGCGTACTCGAGAATAATACCATTTACCTCTCAATAAAAGCCTCACTTAATCGTGGGGCTTTTTGTTTCATACTTTATCATATTTATTCATTCATACCTTAATTACGGACACGCTAATTACGGACACACCCTCCCACCCAACCTTTGGGGGTGGGGGTCTCGTTACGTATATGTACCACGCTGACATAATATGGAAAATAGTATTTTCATGTAAAAAGTCGTAATTTGAGTCAACATCAGGAGTGGTTTCACAGTTGAAACCCGCCAACCGAGTTCCGATAAATCGTAACCACGGTGGTTAGACCTCTAAACGGTAGATGCGCCCCAGAAAAATGGGGAACCTTAAAGCCGCCTGATTGAGCGGCTTTTTTCGTTTATAGACCTGCTTGATGTGTTAACCATAAATAAAAAGGAAAACACATTATGAAAAAACCAGATTACAAAGGGGCAGAAAAAGCGTTATTGGCATTTCTGGAAACAGTGCCAGAACCAACAACCCCTTCATCAAATAATAAAATCATAGATGTCACTGAAGATTCTTTAGGGACTGTTTATCAATTCACAGAGAATGACCTGCTGGTAATTAAGGACACCAGTAAAGGAGCGAATGATGAAAAATAAAAAACTTTCAAAATTTTCCAAAGAAAGAGTACTGGAATTAGTAATAGAAGGTCGAAAGATAATGGAAGACAGAGAAAAGTCACTCGAAACTGCAAAACAGCCAAAAAGCCTTACATTAGCTGAGCAGAGAGAACTCGGCTTAGATACAGGGACTACAATGGTAGTATACTTTGGTAAAAAGAGAAAGTAGATAAAGCAAAGCAGAAGACCCCGCCAGCTGCGGGGTTTTTTGTTTGTGGGATGATTGTGTAGATTTGTAGATGAGCTATAAGATAGATACAATCAAATGCACCTTTGAGAATCCTGAATTAGAGCAAAAATATCTAGATGATAAATGGACGAAAGTGAGTTCATTTTATTTTAAAGTAATTATATTTTTTGTTTCGGCATCAGCTTTATATCTAATCAGTCTTTTTTTAAGAGATACAATTTCTTTAAAAACGATAATAAACCCAATAATATTCATTACTTTTCCTTTATTCTTAATTTTCAAAAATGAAAACTTTAAGAAAAATTACCTGGAAAGATTTCTCTTATTTTTACCAATAATTAATATGCCGTTATTTTTTTATTTAGATTTTGAAAGATTATCAAATTTTCATCATATTGCTTTCATACCATTATTTAATTCGATTGTTTGGATGAGCATTTTCCCATTTAATTTTATATACTCAGTTTTGGCATCTACAATCCCATTTCTAGCCTCATTAACCCTATTAACTAATTATGATACCTTAAATATCCCATTATATTTTATTCTGTATTTTTTTCCGCACATGTTACTTATTCTTAATAAATGGAAATCAGAAAGTAATAGCCGATTGAACTTTTCAAAATCGATAACAATTGAGGAAAATAGGCAATTGATGCATGAAACTTTAAAGCGTTATTTTGGTGATACATTAAGTGATAAAATCATATCTCAGAAAGGAGAGCTAGAAGGCGAAAATAAGTGGGTGACAATTTTATTTGCAGATTTAAGCGCTTATTCCACAATTACTGAAAATATGTCACCTGAAGTGGCTTTGGAATTCTTAAATGAATATTTTACCAAAATGCATGAGGTGATAAAAGAATTTGATGGGCATACCTTAAATTATATAGGAGATTCAGTTATGGTTGTTTTTGGTGCTCCAAAAAATCTCAAGAGTCATGAAAATAAAGCAGTAAAATGCTCTTTAAAGATGCAAGAAAAATTAAAAAAATTAAATCAGGAATGGGATGTTAAAGAAACTTCAAGATACTGGAAAAACCATGGTATCGATTCAATAACTATGAGAATTGGTATTCACACGGGAAGTGTGATTGCAGGAAACGTAGGCAGCCAAGAAATGCGTCAATATAGTACTATCGGAGATACTGTAAATGTAGCAGCAAGATTAGAGCAAGCAAATAAAGATTTTAAAACAGAAATCTCTTTTAGTCATGAGATATACATAGCGTTAACAAAAGAATTGCATAGTCAAACTAGTCTGAGTGGCGAAATAATCCTTAAAGGCAGAACTTCTCCAACAAAAGTATATTCAATCTAATATCCTCATATTCGTGGGGTTTTTTGTTTGTGGGATGATGTGTAGATTTGGAGATGATTAGGTATATAACACTGATATTGTTTATTGGGTTGGTTTGGGGGCAAGAATACGACCCTGAAACTGGAGAGGTTGTAAAAAAACAATATGAACCTGAGACCAGCGAGTTAATCAAAGACCAAAATGACACTGATGAAATTGATAAATTAGTTTTGAAAGATGGTACTACATATTTTGGTGAATTTTCAAAAATTGAAGGAAAGATAGTATATTTTAAACCACAAAATGCATTCGCTTTCCAACCAATTTCTATTAAACAGGTTAAGAGATTAGAATTAAAGGGTGGTCATGCCATTATTCTTGGTGGCGTTACATTTGAAGAATACAAGAAAGGTTCTGGTTGCAATAATGGAATTATTATTTTGGGGGTAATAATATATTATTTTAAAGATTTGTTTATAGAAGCATTTGAAGATTCAATTTCCTTTTAATTTTAAAATCAATCCAAGTACTGGAGAAAAATTATACATATATGAGAATACTAAATTATTCAAGTTAAATGATTAACCGCATCACATTACAGCCTCCCACTCGTGCATTTTTTTGTTTGTGGGATGATTGGTAGATTTGGGTATGAATCAACTTGAGACTCCATTATGTTCTGATTGTAAAAATAAGAAAGGAGAGGTCACGAAAGAATATTGTCTTTCTAATCCATTAAATCCGAACAACGAAGAAGAACCGGATTGGGAACATGATGGAGGTTGGCATATCAGTCAAGGACAAAATTGTAGAGAATTTTGTAAAGAAAATGATATACTGAATATCAATGACGTAGACTCTTTAGATGATGGATAATTTTTACTAATGGATTATCAATGGGCACAGTAAAAGTACAATATCTTGCCATCTATGGTATGGTAGACACGCCAGACTCACCATCATCTGTAGCTAGGTTTACAAAATGTAAAGACCCATTAATACATAAATATGAGATATGCAACTCTGCGCGCCCTTGGTTCGAATCAAATAATGTATTTAAATATTTTATTGGTCTTGAAACAGGAGGCTATGAGATAACAGAAGAGGTAGCAAAAAAGTTTATTAAACCTTGGCGTGACAACTGGCCCCAGCCTAAACACCAGACCAAGGCAGAAGATTAGTAAACATCAATCTATCACATTTATCCCCACACTCGTGGTTTTTTTGTTTGTGGAATAATTGGTAGACTCCTATTATGCCTGATATAAAAATCATAGCACCAGCTATTGGGCATTTATGGTTAGAATAATGGGTGACGTAAAGTGCATTCATAGTTGTTGATAACATAGTAAGGAGGAAAACTTGACTCATACACTCATATTAAAAGCTGCCCAATTTGCAGCAGAGAAGCACAGAGACCAGCGACGGAAAGACAAACATGCTTCGCCATATATAATTCATCCTATATCCGTAGCTCTGGAAATTGCACAAACTGGTGGTGTGGATGACCCCGAAATACTTGCTGCTGCTCTTTTACATGATACCTTAGAAGACACAGATACAAAACCTGAAGAATTGGAGGCTAAGTTTGGTAAGAAAGTTTGTGAATATGTTTTGGATGTGACTGATGATAAAACTTTACCAAAGGATGAGCGAAAAAGAAGACAAATAGAACATGCTAAGAAAATATCAAAAGGTGCTGCATTGATAAAACTTGGTGACAAAATATCAAATGTAACAGATGTAATAAATAATCCACCGGAAGACTGGGATATTAATAGACGAAAGGAATATTTAGACTGGGCAGAAAAAGTAATTGAGAATTGTCCAAAAGTAAATGATAGAATGGAAAATAAATTCCAAGAAATCATTAAACAAGGACGTGAAGCTTTAATTTAATTATATTAAAAAATAAAGTAAATGCCCCACATTAGTGGGGTTTTTTGTTTGTGGGATGATGTGTAGATTTGGATAAATCACAAGGAGAATGAAATGACATTAACACATGTATTTAGAGCACAATCAGTATTTTTAGCAATTTGGGTCGTGCTCATGTGGTTTGCACCAGAAATAAGCCATCAAACATCTGGTTGGGAAACTACACCAAACTTAATATCATTGGGACAATTTTTAGGTACAGCCATGTTAGCATTTACTG
>Ga0209091_10001799_pt1 | contig 18526 bp, 8 predicted proteins | sample ArcticOcean_MG_C_6_FD_187438 | JGI IMG/M metagenome (GOLD analysis project Ga0209091, IMG submission 187438) | Marine microbial communities from western Arctic Ocean - ArcticOcean_MG_CB8_128 (SPAdes) (version 2) | ecosystem: Environmental > Aquatic > Marine > Oceanic | place: Arctic Ocean...
CCGATGATGATGAGATTGATGAGATTGATTATATGTTCCCCGAAGAAAGAAGATACACTCAAACGCGCGATGATCGCCGTCGATCAACTCTCGCGCGCGACAACAAGAACAACAACTCGAACAACAACAACGACACGAGCAGCAGCAGCAGCAGCAGAGAGAGAGAGAGAGAGAGAAGTGGCAGCAGAGTGCGATATATGAGTGAAGACCATTCCATTGTCTCTTTTCCTCCTTTTCTCGTCACTCTCAAAATGCGAATCAGAGGCGAGTTTCGCGTCCACGTGCGCGCGTGTACTTCTTCTCGTTCTTCTCGAGGCGCCCCGTTGCAACAACACGCGCTACTCACGGAGGAAGCGCGCGCGAGAGGGGAGTGGGCGATTGAAAAAGGAGGAGGAGGAGGAGTATCGTCGGTGTTGGAGAAACACGTGCTCGATTTACTCTCGAAAGATGTCGTGGAGATTCGTTTGGTGGAGAAAGTGAACGGTACGAGAACAACGGAAGAGGAAGAGGAAGAAAAGGAAGACAAGAAGGAGTTGTTTATCGCCGCCGTGCGTGGGAAACTTCCTCGAGGATTGTTTTTTAAAACGAACGAGGAAGAGGAAGAGGCAAAGGAGGCGGAGAAACGACGAGAGGATGGGATTGCAAAGTTTCCCAAATCTGTAGCATTCGCGTTGACACATTTTTTGGACCAACAACAAGAACAAGAACAAAAACAAGGGAAAGAAGAAGCAAAACGAGAGAAGAAAAAGACGAAGAGTTTCTGCGGCGTGATTGGGTGTCAGATGCACCGAGGCGCGGGAGAACACGATACGTTAAAATCGCAACTGGAAAAGCTTCGACCGGAAGCGCGGAAGGATTCCAAGTTGCCGACGATTGATCGATTTGACGAGAGGTTTCCGTGTCCTGGGGATTTACCGGCGTTGGCGTTGGAGAGAATCGTGAAGAATTTAGATGCTAAATCTGCGGGACGGTTACAGTGCGTTTCGAAAGGGTTTCGAGCGGTGATGGATCAGACGTCGCCCGGATTGAAGTTGACGTTGCATCCGCATCAGAGAGCGGCGTTGGCGTGGATGAGAATGCGAGAGCGAAGGGATTCGTTGGGGGTGGTTTTAGAACCAGGATGGGTGGAATTGTTCGCTTTTAATGATGACGATGATGAAAACGGTAACCGGGAGGAGTTTCCGTTTTACATGCAAACGAGTACCGGGATTCTTTCGAGAACGCCGCCAAACTATTTCAGCGATTCCTGCGGAGGCGCTCTGTGCGACGAGCCAGGTTTAGGTAAGACCGTCACGGTGTGCGCTTTAATATTAGCGACTCGAGGGAGCTACGCGCCGCCACCGAAAGGCTTAACGATAAAATTTGAACATCCAGAGAAAGAGAGCATGGAAGAAAAGGTTCCGTATTACGTAGACGAACCGGTATTTCAAGAAGAACAAGTAGCAACGCCAGCGGACGACGCCGCCGACGAGGAAGAAGAAGATATAAAAGAAGAAAATGCAGAGGACAAGGACGCAAAAACGCCATCATCTAAAGCAAAGATAAACAGCAAGAAACACGAACAACCAGGAAAGAAAAAGCGGAACAACCAGTTAGTAGCAGCATCGAAAACGCCGACTTCAAATTTACGCCGGTCGCGTCGAAGCAGCGCGTCGACACCCCTAGGACTCTACGCCAATCTCGAAAAAAAAGGTATGCTCGTTGGTGCGTTACCGACGCTCGCTTCGTACGCGACCAACGAAAATAAATCTGGTCGTGGTAGAAACTACGAAGATCTATATTTCAATGAAGACGTTTCGACGTGGTCCTCGCCGCCTGGGTATTATTATCGCAACGCGAACAAGAATACAAAAGATGTCGCCAACGACGATGGCCGGGAAAGCTTGAAACGAAACACGCGATTTTTTATGCAATCGTTCAAACTCTCTCACGCAAGAAGCGGCAAAGAGCCAACGCGCGATGTGATTGAATTCGTCCTGCGCAACTCGGGCGAAATATCGGAGAAGAAGTATCTCGTCATTCCACCGTTCCGAAGAAACGACGATCAACCGATGGTTTTAGACGCGTTCAACATCATTCGACGAGCGAGTTCAAAATCTCAATCTGGATACGCGTTTGGTCCACCATCTTTATCTGCGGTGCAGCAACAACAAGAAGATGAAGAAGAAAAAAAAAATGGGAGAGAACCCGGTGATATACTCGTGCTCGACAAGCGCGCTCTTCACGATGCTTGGCTCGAAATCGAAAGAGAGGAGAGCGGCTTCAAAGTGCCGCAGTTGCAAAAATTGGACAATCCGACGATTATCGGTGGCAAGAGAATTTATCTCGCGAAAACGACGCTGATTATCGTTCCGCAACCGCTTGTTGCGCATTGGCTCGAGCAAATAGCCTATTGTTGTGGCTCTCGAAAGCGCGAAGACGGTATTCCTAGAATTGGCGTCATTCACAATCAAACGCACGACTCGGAAAGAAGAGCGGAGCGGAACAATTATTACGGTTTAGGCTCGTACGTACAAAAGCTCGAAAACATTTGCGAATGCGACACGTATAGAACGGACGAATGGAGAACGAACGGGAGGATGGAAGAGTGGAAGGAAGAACTCGCGGATAAGGATATAATTATCTTGCCATTATCCGCGCTTTCGTCTCAGTTTGGAAACAAGGATTCCGCGTTTTTTCAGATTCATTTCAATCGCATCGTCTTAGACGAAGGCCACCAAATCGGTGCATCTTTGGCGTTATCGAACAGGTTTCACGTCATTACAAACTTGAAAAGTCACGCAAAATGGCTCATGACTGGTACGCCAACGCCTGCAACGTTTCGCGGAGCAACCGTCACGCACTTGCAACCTTTGCTCGGCTTTCTGAAGCAATCGCCTTTCGACGCCAACGCGAGACTTTTTGCCACGTTAGTCTCAAGACCTCTCGAGCAAAGGAACGTGAATAACAATAAGAAGAAGAAGGAAGAAAACGATACGGATAAATCCGTCGCGATGATTTATGCGCGATCAGAAGCGGCGCGAATTTTACTCGAGCTTTTGCAGCGCATAATGATTCGCACGTGTAAATCGCACATAAGGTTACCTCCGGTTCGGAAAATTACACATTTCGTACCTTTTACGAAAGAGCACGCGTTATCCTACAACCGAATGGTTTCGCACGTGCAACGATCGATGTTGCTCGCGGATTGGTTCGACCCAAATCACGAGCAAAGTTTACTCAGCTCAAAGAACGCGAAAGAAGCGAGACAGACGGTGGTGAACTTGCGCGAAGCTGCATGCGTCATCGGCGATATGCCGTTGACGTATTCAAACGACGAAATCGATGAAGCAGAACAAGATCTATCCGCGCACTTGAAAGCGAAGCTGAATATGACGGATGCCGTGAAAATTCAAGGCATGGTTAATCGCGTGATTCCCGCGATGACACGGTACGAGTTTGTGTGCGATGTTTGCGGCATTTTGGCGTATTTACCGATGGTCACGCCGTGCGCGCACGTTTTGTGCGTCGAGTGCGTACAAAATAAGAGCACGATGATGAAAGGCAACGATGATGATAACGATGATGATGCGAAGAGAGTTCGTCGTCCGGCACCTCGCGGATGCGCAAAGTGTGGAATTCCGTACAAAATGCAAGAGGCGACGCCTCGCGAGGACAACCCGATGCCGTGTCAGCCAGTACCTCAGGATCTCATCGAGTTACAATGCTCGTACGTGCAAAGAGGTTGGACGGTAAACATGAACGACGAGCGCTCTTCGCACGAGAGTTCCAAGGCTGATTTTTTGCTTAGTCGTTTGCGCGAGTTAAACGTAGCAGTCACTAAGACGCAGTTGGAAAGCGTCGAAGCTACGGAGAGAATAGTCAAAGAGCATCTGGTGGAAGTGCACGCCAATCGCGAAAATTTCAGCGAGGCTGACTTGGAGCACTTAGCGAATCAAGTTCCCTATTTAAGATACGGATACAGAACGGACACGCGAATGAAAGGATTAATTGAGTTGCCCATCTTAAGACGCGAGGTGGACGCGTCTTTCGACACTACAAAAAAGTTGCCAAAGATTGTCGTCTTTAGCTCGTTCAAGACGCATTTACACGTGGTCGACGTGTGTTTAACGGAAGGTCGAGTACCGCTTCAATCGCTCTCCAGACAAGGATACAGTCGTGAACAGAAAGATGCCGCTTTGTCTCAGTTTAGAGACGATCCGGACTGTCCAGTTTTACTATTAGATCGATCTGCGGCGGAAGGTTTGGATCTTTCCTTTGTCAATCGCGTCTTTTTGATGGAACCTTTGGAAAATGTGAGTTTAGAGGAACAAGTAATTTCTCGAGCGCACCGAATGGGACAGCAAAGCATCGTGCACGTGGAAGTGCTCGTCGCGCGAGGTACGGCGGAAGAAACGATGCTCGAAGCGAGAGCGGCGTTTATTAAATGGGAGAAGGAGGAGAAGGAAAAACGCTCCCGCGACAACTACGAGAAGAAGGACGAAGAAAACGACCAGTCGGCGGAGAAGATGGAGAACAGTCTCACGGAAGAAGTCAATCGATCGGGGAGGCGCGTTTTGGAGAAGTTGTCGCTGGTAGATATCGAGGAAAATGCAGAACCGAAATCACACGAGGAGAATTTCTTTTCGGAGAAGGAAGAGGAAGACTTTGCGTCGACGATACAAATTCAACAAGAAGAAGCGGTGAACGTCGTCAACAACATTCACAAGAATATCACCAAAGCCTATGCAAGCGACGAATGGAGAGTGCGCGTGAAATGTAACAGAAGCAGCATTTACGAATTACGACTACCAAACAGAGAAAACACGACTGTTGCCGAACTTCAGCGGATGTGCTTGGAAGCGACCGGCATCCGAGCGGAGGAAAAACCAATCATCGAGTGCGGCTTTCCGATGCGAAGCTGCGAAGATTTACCGAAAACATGCGCCATCGGCTTACTCGGCGTGCGAAACCGCGACTTTGTGAGCGTTGAAACCGAAGCATCGTTGACACTAAAGAAAGAAGAAGAAAAGTTAATGACCGCCACCAACGTCGTCGCTGCGGGGGAAATACCTCCGCCAGAAGCAATTGCGGCGAAAAACAACCACGGCAAGAAGCGCAAGCAACAGAAAAACGACGACGTTCGCGACTACGTCGCGGATGCAAAGCTCCGAAGAAAACTCAACGGTATTCTGCCTGATTCGGAAATAGCCTCCGCTCGCATGCTTGACGATCCGGATGGCAGGGACGACAACGATGATTTCCTTTCGCGCCAACGCGAAGGTATGGCCCAATCCGCAGCTGTTTTACTCCGAGCGACGCAAGGCGGCGCGACTACCGAGTTACGCAACGAGTTACGCAACGCCATCGACGAAAGAATGATTGAAACGCAAGGCAGGCAAAAAGTTGCCGCGGTTCTGAACAACCAATACTCGATTCAACCGTTACCGAACGACCCAGTCGGTCGTCTTTTGGCGACGTACGCAATCGCCAAAGAGCTGGCGCTGAAAACGCAACACCAAAAATCGCAACTCCAAGACGTCTTCCCGGAAATTCCTCTGCCGTTTTTAATCGCGCTTCTCAAAATAGTCGCCGAAAACGACCAAGATCGAGTTAATTTAGCCCCGGAAAGAATGGCCATGGCGTCGCCGAGGGTGTTTTGGAACGTCGTCAAACACGCGCGGCGCGTCGGCGGCGACAAACCCGTCCTCTCCTTCGCGCTCGCGTTGGAGACGTTAGCCCCGGGCGTCGCGGATTGGGAGAGCCTGTGCACTCGCGAAAGACTCAAACCCAGTCGTTACAGCGAGTACGTCTCCCATTAATAAAGAATAATAATATTGCGTTATAACACGTGTTATTACGCGACCATCATTAGGCGTTGATGGCAGAAGAAAATTTTGCAGACTTTGATTGACAATATATATACACATAGCAGAAAGAGTCATTATTAGATAGTGATTTAGATTTAGATGTACTGTAGGTGCAGAAACTGTAAAAAACAAGAGCTTAAAGTCGTGCGAGAATGTGTCTGAGTTTGTCACACGTAGAGAGAAAAGTCTTCTTCTTTTCGTCATTAAAAAACACCTTTTAATAAACGCGCACGATAACACGCACGCGATATATACACACACATATACACACACACGTAGTACTAAATGACCTCCTCTTCAAACTCAAAGTTTGTGGCGGTTGAACTGTTCGTGTACGATTTGAGGTGAGCGCCTTTCTTTGCTTTCACTTTCGGCGACGTTTCGTTTTCTTCTTTAGATTTTAGACTTACCTCTCTTCTCTTTATGCGCACTATTATCATTAAAACAGCGATGGCTTAGCCTCTGTGCTTTCGGAACAACTCCTGGGGAAGAAAATCGACGGCGTGTGGCACACATCTATCCATATTTTCGGGAAAGAGTACTGGTTTGGCCACGGAATGCAAGTTGGAATTCCAAAGCACACGCAGTTTGGCATTCCGAAACAGATCTTAAAAATGGGCGAGACGCAAGTCGACGAGGAGTTATTTCAAACGTTTCTGGACGAAATACATCCACGGTTTAACGTTGGCACGTATAATTTGTTGGAACACAATTGCAACAACTTCTCGGACGAGTGTTGCGAGCTTTTAGTCGGGAAGAAGATTCCTCGACACATCGTCCACTTACCGAACGAAGTCTTAGAGACGCCCTTCGGTAAAGCGATTAAACCAATGCTAAAAGTCATGGAAAACAGAATGAGAAACACGAGAGGCCAAACGGTATTTGCCGAAGACGCGGATGCGATTAGCGAAGGACGAAGCGAGGTTTTAGGAGGTAACGCGGGCGCGACGAGTAGTATTTTGCCGCCGAACACTCGGGGAGACGATTTGGCGCCTCTCCTCGCTTTCGGCCTCCAAGCGTTTGCGCAAGGTTTAGCGAACGCGCAACCTCCAAACAACAACAACAATCCAAACAACAACAACAACAACAACAACAACAGGAGACCGTCGTGATGAAAAACACCACCACCGTGTTATTATAATAGCGCTTCTAGAAATTTTAATTCACATCGTGATAAATATTATATAATAAAACAAAGCGCTGGTGTTCGCGTTTGCAATTAAAGACTTTGCGTCGTAGTCAATTTACCTTTCTTTCTCTGCTCAAATTCCAGAAAGAGAGGTGTTCTTAAAAGTATGCACTATACTCTCTCTCTCTCTCTCTCTGTGTGTGCTTTCTGTTCTTTCTCAAAACTCCCTCTCTCGAACAAAAATTTGCACGTGACTCTTGCGTTATTTTTTTGGGTTTTTCTCTCTTTTTTCCGCACTTTTCTAGCACACAACACGAACAACAAAAGCGAATATACTGCTACTACTACTCTTAATAAGGTTTTATAAAGACACGCACTCTTAATCGAGTTTACTACTCAGGGAGACTATATATATATAATAAGATACTAAAAAATGGTGGACGTGATTGAACTCCAAGCGCAGTTGGAAAAACTGGCGATCGAGTTACAAAGCGAGAAAGAAAAAAACGCGAAATTGCTCGAAGAGAACGTAGCGATTAAAGCGCAGACGACGAAAGTGGTATCGGAGATGGAGAAAGAAGAAGAACTCATCGCGAACGCGCTGATGCGAAAGATCGAAACGATGAACGCGGAGAAGAATAAACTCTTGGTACAAATAGACCAGGAAGAGGAGCACATATCGAACGCTCTGCAGAAGAAATTAGACGAGGTGATGAGGGAAAAAGTGCAGTTGGAGAGACAGTTGGAAAGCGAGACGGAGTTTGTCGGGAACAGGTTACAACGGCAAGTGGATCAGTTAGCGAAGGAGAAGAAAACGTTGGCGAAAGAGAGAGAACGATTGAGAGAGAAAATACAGAGATTACACGGGGAAGGAGAGAAATTGAGACGGGAAAAAGTCGCCATCGAACACTCGCTGGAAACCGAGGAGGAGAATATCGTGAACAAGCTTCAAGCGCAGATACAGAAGTTGTTGCAACAAAACGTTCTGCTGGAACGTAAACTGAATCGCTTACAGGGCGGGAATTTTGCGGCGACGAGTGATTCGGAGCAAAGCGAAGATGGATATTCGTCGACGTATTCCGCCAGGGCGGCGTATTTGAGTTCCTCTCCGAGGAGCACCAGAAGCGGGACGAGTACGACGAGGGACGGGAGCGTAGGCCCGCCGGGAAGTCGAGGCGCAGGGCACGGCAGTCGAGGGGATTTCATCACGAGTTGGCAACGCGGGGCGTATGCAGCGCACAGCAAAGAGAATAGTAGTAGTCATAATACTAATAATAATAACAACAACAACAACAACAAAAAGAAGAAGGAAAAAGGAGAGCCTTCGAGCGAGTCCGGGTCGCAAAGAGAGAGTTTGGATATCCCGACCGGCCTCGGGAAAGCGCCGCACAGGACTTTATCGACCGGCGGTCCCGGGTCGACGTACAGTCAATCTGGGATGACGGAAGATAACGCGACGAACGCGACAACGCACGGAAACGAAACGCCAATGAGTTTACCGACGACGCCGAGGAGCGGGTTAAGCGTCCAAAATCCAGATTCTGAGATTGATTTTTAACTACACACAATTATAGAAGCTGAAGAACATATCTCTACGTTCTTTTTAAGCGCCGCATTGTTTGATTTTATTACAAGTCCTCTTTTGGTATATCGTTCAAGTCTGCTACTGCTCTGATTCACCATTATTTATTGTTACTTATTAGTATTAGTATTATTAGTATCCGTGATGCAGAGCGTGCACGTTTTCCGTCCTCCACTCTTTCATCTCTCGAACTCTTTCATCGGACTCTTTCATCGACGGGCCCGAGAGTCGTTTTTTTTTATATTCTTTGTTTTCATCCAGAGGAGAAACAGACGCTTTTCTGCGTTGTTCTTCTTGTTCCAGATTTACCGGTTCGATGGTGTTGATTGTGTTCTCATGAATGCTGTCGCTCATGACGACAGATGGGGGTGATATATTACCCAACGACGCATGCTTCGTGAATGGAAAGCCATCTTTTGCTATATGCAAAATCTCCGCGAGCGGTAACTCTCTTCTTTTTTCGCTTTTGTGCGACGACGACTGGCAACCTTTGCGCGGAACATCTGCTGCGGTATTTACATCAACAAAAACAGTTGTTTCCTCTTTGCCGCGTTCTTCTTCTTTGTCAATCAATTCTTCGTTCTTGACCTCTTCTCTCGATAGATTTTGTTCTCTCAATCTTTCAAAAGCTTCTTCTCGGATTTCCCTCGTATTATCTTGCTGCTGCTTTTCGTTTGCTTCTCCTTCCTCCGAGATTATGTTCGCGATGGCGTTGGCAACGATAATTTTACCGACGTTATCGCCGTCGCGTTCGCCTTGTTTGGCTTCTTCATTTTCGGACGTCGTTGTCGTCGTTACTGCTGTTTCAATCAGCGAGTCGCTAATTATCACCTCAGTCGTCTTTGCCATGATACACTGAGTCGTTTTGTGGCGTTCTGATTCTCCGGCTGCTCTAAAGCTGTCCTTACCGCACCGGTCGCAAACGATGGAGATATCGTGAATGGCTTCAATTTTTTCCGCGGTATGAAGAGCAACATCTGTAGTACGCGTAGTAGCGGTGGGGGTAACCGTCTCGCCGTCGACGACGAGAACGTCGGAGACGGAAATTGGCGACGATGATTGTTGCTGCGGGAGCGCGACGGCGTTCGGCGCCCCCGACGGCGGCGAGGAGTATGAATGCGTAGTAGTAGTATTCGGAGTCGTCGTCGGACTCGTTACCGTGATCGTTTCTATTTTCCTCCTCGCTTTCGTCAATTCTTTTCGTTTTTGTCTCTCCTTTGCGCTCGTCAACTCTCTCTGCTTCTTCTCCAACTCTTTCTTCTCCTTTGTGAGGCAACCGTAACACACCAACTTACCTTCCCCTAAAACTTGGCTCTCGTACTTCACGTGGACCATGTGCTCGTGTTCGCCGCAGAGTTGACAGTATTCGCCCGGGTACCGTCCCGGTTTGATGATTTTAAGCGCCATCATCGGTTTTTTGTTCGTCGTCGTCCTCTCATCGTCGACGACGACGTTTTCTTCTCCTTCTTCTGCTCCTCTCTTTCTCGGAGATTTCGTGTTTGCCATCATCGTCAACGGCGCCAACGCCTTCGCGTCTTCTTCTTCATCTTCTTCTACTTTCATCACTCCTCCTCCTCGCGCTTCCTTCCTACCCAACAAAGTCGACTCCTCCTTCTTCTTTAACTTCTTCTCTCTCTCTCGTTCCTCGATTTGTTTCTTCCGCTTTACTCTCTTCTTCTCCAAATCGTCCTCATCATCCGGCTCGTCGAACGCTTCCCACGGATACCGCCGACGGCGCCGCCGCTCATCAAAATGTACCCCCCCTAAGCACATATCGTTCACCGATTTCTGTATCGCGTTCAAATACATCAAGCAATACCCGAACTTTGTTTCTCGATCGCCTCCCGCTAGGATTGCCTTTTCGCTCAACACGTATCCTTCTCTCGCTTTTCTCGCTCTTTGCTTCAACTCGTTCAAGGTCACTTTGGAGAGATTTTTAGTCGTACTAAACGACTTCGACTTTGATACACTCTGAGCGAGCGCAGAAGAGGAAGAATCAACAACGGTGCCTTTCCTTTCCCGCAGACGATTGCCTCCTCTTTTCGTTTTCAAAGTCGTTTGTATCATCATCGTTTGGACGTCCATGCCGTCGTTTCTGTTCGATTCGAGATGCTTCATCACGCGTAAAAGCATCGCGTTTACTTTAATGTTGTCGTCTTTGTCTTCCATCAGGTCGACTCGTTTATGTTGTCGTCGTCTTTAACAGGTTGTGCGCTCCTTCTTCTTTCCTTTCTCGATGTGATAATATGAGTAAACAGTCAAACCTTTTGTTTATATTGCGCGTCACAACTTTGGGGAAATCATGCACGAATGAGATACACATGATGTGCGCGCTCATCGTGAGGATGATGAGGACAAAAACGACTCCTAGGAGTAAAATTCCAACTCTTATTATTATAGCGTCGTCGAAATCGTCCAAGCTCGGACGATTCCCTCCGGTGCCGATGAGGAAAACAACTTCGCGTAAGGAGAAGGAGTACTTTGAATCCGTTTTAGACGAGTTACGACGGCGAAGTTTACTCTCATCTGAAGAAGGTTTGTCGTTTGTTGAGAGAGAACAAAAGGCGTTCGAGGAAGTGTATCGAAGTCATCATCTTTCTGTCCGTGATGATGACGACAAAAGAAGAAGAGTTTCCTCCTCCTCGAGCAGTTTGTACGTGACGCTCAAGAACGAGAATTTGTACAACTTGTACGCGATGGAAACCATGGCGTGTAGTACCACCAGCGGCATGAATACTTTATTTAATGATGAAGACAAAGACAACAAAAACGAATGTGCTGAAGAAGATTTCGTATTCTTCGACCAGCTTTCGATTGGGTTGTTCATGGCTCAAGATTCGCACGGTTCGTCGTTCACGCGAAACGCGGCGTCGCTCCGGGCGAAAGTCGAGCCGATTTTTAGCGAGAAGAGTTGGGATACGTTCGCGGAGAGGTTAGAGAAGACGTGCAGCGAAGGGGTTCTTCCGGGAATGGAAATGGAAGGAGAAGTTGGAGATGATGATATTTTCGAGATTGGGAGGAAGAAGAAGTATTATAATCCGCCAATCGCTTTGATTTACGAAACCGTGGCGAGATTTCAACCGCCGCGGGGAAAATGCGGGAAAACGGAAGAAGAAAGAGAAAGAAGGAAACCGTCGGACGAGCTGTTGCAATTTTGTACGAAGCGAGTGAAACAGTTATCGCCTGCTGATGTTGGGTATAAATACGGCGTTCGGGCGACGTTTGCTGGAGTTGACCCGCGCGAACCAGACGTCGTTCGAGCGAAGGAGCACGCTTTGCGATTTGTAGTTTTAGAAACCGAAACGGCGTATACGTTTGCGCTCGCGTCCTACGCGCCAGATACGAGCGAAGCACACTCGGTGGTGAAATCCTCTTTGGCGTGGGCGCAAAAGCCGGCCAATTATAGCAGCGGGGCTCGATTTGAAGTCGCGAGAGCTTTAGTGAATACCGTCGCGGCGACGTTAGCGAGTCCAAAATCGTCGACGAAACTTTCGGAGATTACATTCTTGGATCCGTTCTGCGGATCCGGCACGCTGTGCGTCGCGGCGAAACAGCTCGGATTTGGAAACGTCATCGGGAGCGACGCGACGGGACATTTGATTGAAAAGAGTCAAAGAAATGCGCGTTGGTTTTTTGATACCGCTTCCGGCGCGCAGGCGGTACCTTCGGAGCAGGCCTCGTCCTCGGGAAGTCCTTTCCCGAGATTTCAACAAGCGAACGCGTTTATCCGAACCTCGTTTACATCCGATCCGAGTAAAATAGTCGTCGTCTCGAACCTTCCGTTTGGTCGTAACGTTGATTTTGTCGCACCACCACCAGGGGATGAATGTCGTTCTTCTTCGTCGTCGTCGTCGACGACGTCGCATTTACAGTTGGCGTTGGAAACGCTCAAACCGCTCGCTCGCACGCACGCGTTTATATCGGGCGTTCCAATTGGCGAGGAGATGATTAAGCTTGGTTACGAAAACGTCAGTCAAATAGCGTTGGATAGACGAGGAAAAATGTTCATCGCAATAAGTTTTAGTAATGACGACGATACCATCATCAAAGTATCGGACGAGCACGTTTGGTTTACCGTCGAGGAAGCGTTACTTTTCGATGAGATTCGCCAAGCGAACGCGAGGAAGCGCGCGGCGATGAGGAAGAACGATGAGAAAGAAGAAGATGAGAAAGTCATTGAAATCGCGCGAAGGAATCCAAACGCGTTAAAAGTCATCGTCGATTTATCGTACGAACACGACTCCGCCAGAGCTTTAAGATCTGTAGCGAAGCAACTCTGCGAAATAACCTCCGTCGGTAAAAAAAGCAAAGGCGATTTGCGAGTAACTTTCGCCTCGTTCGCCGGCGACATCAAATACGAATCCGAAACTTTCTTCAACGCGGACACGTGGAGTGCGCACGTCGAAATGCTCCCAGACCCCGCCGAAGAGTGCGACGTCGTCGCCTGCCAAGAAGAAGGTCAAACCAAAAACAACATCATCTACCTCTCGCCGGACGCGGAAACTCCTCTCTCGCTTTCCGAACTGCGAGACCCATCGAATATCTTCGTCGTCGGTGGCATCGTCGATCTAAAAACCAGAGGAATGAAAACGAGCAAAAAGAAAGCGTCGTCCTTAGGCGTTCAAAGTCGCAAATTACCCGTAAAAACGTTGCGTCCGGACCAAACGCACGACGTTCTGAACATCGACACGGTGGTTAAAATTTTGCGCTCGGCGTGGACGATGGACGAAGAACGAGGAGAGGATGACGATGATGAAAAAAAGGGTGGTTTCCATCGAGCGTTCGATGAAGTCTTGCCGAAAAGGCAAGGGAAAGAGAAACCAAAGAGACTCAAGAGATTATCGTGATGACAATAATAGACGGATTGTAAAGAGTATTCGTTCATCGCGTAGTATTTTGTTAAATTCGTTCAATTAATTTTCTTCTCTTTTCTCTCATCGTCTCTTCATAAATACTAATCTCCTTTCCGTGACGACGACGACGATAAAGACGTAAACGACCTGAGACAGACTTTCCAATAAAACCTGACCTGTGATGAGAATTAAATTCTTCGCGATAATCGTCGTCTCTTGGGGTTTGTTTATTGCCGTTCGATGGGTGCAATTGCACGCGCATTTGAACGTGCATTTGGATTACGATATGCTGCATCATCGTCCTCAATATCACCTTCGCGTTGTTGGTTCTTCTTCTCGATTGAAACGAACGAATACTAATACTAATACTAATAATATTTATTATGATGATGATGATGGTGGTGATGTGACTCGGGGTAGTACTGCCACCAAAAGGGCAGAAACGTCGTTTTTAGGTGAAGGAGTAGGCGCGAGGAGTGATAGTACTAATAATAATAATAGAGAGATGATAAAGAGAAGCAATGACAACAACAAGAAGAAGAACAACAACAACAACAAAGCGATGGTGATGGGGAGTGGAAGCCAAGATGCGGAGAGCAGCAGTTTTACGTCGAGTAGCGAAGACGAGGATGCGGTGGACATTGCCGCGGTATCGTCGTCGTTGTCGAACAATAACAACAACAAAGACGATGGAGATGGTAGTAGAAGTAAAAACAACAATGAGGTGATCATATCTGCGACAACGTGGGCGGCGGAAGTTTTAGAAGCTGTTCGATCGATAAATGAAGGCGCGACGACGTTTGAAGACGCGCATACGCGATTCGAGATGTTCGCGAAAGCTGGGTATAGATTGACGAAAATTTCCATGTCGGATGTGTTTGCGAGTTTGAAGAGGCAGGCGAGAGGGAAGCGATTCGACGTAGACGTAGCGAGAGAGAAGTTAGACGCGTACATGAAAGCAAAAGGGGACAGGGGCTTAACCGCGGATGTGGCGAAAGACGACGTTTTGAGGCATTTGGCGCACGAGATGCACGCGGCGATTGTCCAGGCGAGAGTGAGCACGAGACCGCCTCCGGCCGCGCAGTATAAACCTGATTCCGAATTTGCGTCCTCTTTTGGCAAATTAGAAGAACTCGCGAGAACGGCTAAAGATAGACAGAACGCGGCGGAGAGTTCTATTCATGGGGCCGTCGAGGAGTTGAAGAACGCGGAACGCGCGACGAGTAACTTGGACATGAACGACGACGAGAATTTAGAAGACATAGATTTAGCCGAAGGTTTGTCGCCGCAATCGATCGCGTCGGCGATGGTTTTAGATAAAGCAGAAGTGGCGATGATTAGCGAACGTCGGTCGGAACAATTATTCGCAGCTGGTATTATCGGCGAATGGTCGGATTGGGGTGCGTGTGTCCGAATACCTGGAAGCGCGACAGGCGACGAGTGTCAACGCACGCGCACGTTCGCGCACTCGAGAAATTTCGGTCGGTGCTTTAAATTAGAAAAGAACGTAGATTTGATGTCCAGAGAGAAGATGATTGAATCCCTTGGTTTTGCAAAACCAGAAGAGGTGAACAACTGCATGGTGAAACCGCAAACGATGAGATGCGATTGCTCTTCTTCTTCATCTTCTTCTTCCGACGGAGGAGGAGGGAAGGATTTATTCTTTACGAATAACAAAGCCGCGCTGGATGCAGACGCGGACGTGATTTTTGGCAACAACAAAGCAGTCATCGAAACGAAGTGTTTAGTAGACCAACTCACGGACGCGTACGGGTACGCGGAACGGTTCATCGCCGCGCACAAAGCGCACGACGACGCGAAAACGGCGAAATCGGCGAGTAGCCCGATGCGTTTGCGATGGCCGCTCCCAAACGCCACCGCTTTGAAAGTCGATCCGCATCTGGTCAACTTGGAAATTACGAAAGATACGTTCGAGTGCGTCGGAAACGTTGGTGCTGGAGAACGCAAACGCGCGTACGTGACTACGGTCGCCCCTGGACCGAACGGAAACGACGCCATTTGGAGATTCTTCTTCCACCCGATGCTCGTCAAGCTTTTACCGCAATCCGAAACGATTTCAAAGAAACGTCCGTATAAAACGTGCGCGGTCGTGGCCAACTCAGGATTGATGTTGAAACACGAATACGGCGAAGAGATTGATCAACACGACGGCGTCTTCCGAATCAATTACCCGCCAGTGAAGAAATTCTCCAAGCACGTCGGCAGCCGAACGACGCACGACATCGTGAATATGCACCACGCGCAACGCCTAGGATTCAACGACGCCAGGACGTTACGGATTAACGATCCGGACGTGTGCGACGCGAAAGTTTGTTTGGGCACGTTAATCAAGTGTCGAATGAAAGGATGTCACGCTGAGCCGCTCATTTTTAAGCAAGAGGAAGATATCGATTTAACCGACCCGAACTGGCGCAGACGCGAAATGCTCAAGAAGATGAAAAAGCCGGAAAATAGTCGGTTAGTCCTCTACGAGACCACCTTGAGCATGGCGTGGCGAAGAAAATTCATCCAACTCATTCTCCGTCGGTTTAAGCCTCCGATGACGTCTTTGCTCTCTCCAGATTTTATCGTTCGCGCCAACGCGCTTTGGAACTCGGTGAGTAAAGACGCGCTCTCGGAAGCCGCCGAGAGAGGCGAACAGACACCGAACTGCGCGTTAACCGCGCAAAGAGCTAAGGACGCGAAGGAAAATTGGCGCAAACGCAGAGGCGCGATTTCCATCTCCAACGCCATGAACCAAGAGGAATCGTGCAAACCAAATTCCGGATGGTTCGCCATCGTCGCCGCCGCGCAGCAGTGCGACAAAGTCACGCTCTACGGCTTTAGCGCCTGGAAAAAAGACAACGGGTCGAAGAGCGGTAGTAGTAAAGACAAAAGCTTGGACAAAGACGACGTGAAATACCACTACTTTGACGACGTGCCTGGCGTAGATACCGTCCATTCCTTCGAGTTGACTTTAGAGAGTTTGAGACTGTTAAAAAACGCCTATCCCGCAGTCCTGGACATCAGAGAAGAGAGAGAGAAACTGAGAGTCGTTTAGCAGCACATTATTAGGGGTTTTTAGCACAATAATACAATAGATTTTAATGACGATGGAAACAACAACGAAAGCGAGCTTCGATTCATGCGTGAAAAACGACGACGAAATCGTCGTCGCGTATTGCGGCCCAGTCGCGGAGATTGTCGCTCAAAAGCTCGTCGATTTATTATTCGTATCTTCTTTGTCTTCTTCATCGCGAACATCATCACAGAGACGCATTTGCCCGCTAAAATTAGGGGAAATCGTCAAAGAAGAAGAAGAAGGCAAAGAAGAAGAAGAAGAGAACGACGACGACGACGCGATGACGACGACGACGACAACAACACCAACAACTCCTCGCGTCGTGGTAATCGTAGTAGAAACCGTCGAAAACGACGAGATTGCAAAGGAAGGATTGGAAGTCGTGAAGATTCTGTTGAACGCGTTGAAGAAGATAAAGAAGACAAAGAAGATAAAGAAACGGAGGAAATACGTCCTCGTTGGCGTCGGGGACTCGAGATTCCTCGCAGACAGACAATACTTCCGCTCGAACCAAAATTCGGCGGAAGATTGTAACGCAGCCGCGAGAGTTTTAGATAAACTGTTAGAGAAAAGCGAAAGGTGGGAAAGAGTCGGGAAACGGTTAGAGTTGGATTACGGGAGGGAGTTTGAAGGGAAATTGGAGCGGTGGGTGCGTCTCATGATGGCGAAAGATGATTTTCCTCCTCTTCTTGTCGATTAGATTTAGGCGATTACATAGCATTTCTGAGCATTTCTTTTAACTCTTCGACGGTTAAAGCAACCGGGTTGCCCTTCATGCTCGAACTTTGCATGCTCTTCGAGACGGACTCCGAGACGTCTTCGTCTTTCATGCCAAACGTGCTCAACTTTGGCACCCCGCAAAATGAAACTAAATCTTCTATCCATTTTACCAATTCCGCGACCGTGGCGTCGTCTTTACCTAAACACGCGTTGGCTACTTCTTCGTACCGTCGTAAACATTCTTTCGCACTTTGCGGATTCTCGTCCATCACTCGCGTCTCTAACAACTTTACGTTCATTTTCACGCAGTGTGGCAACAACGCCGCACAAATCGCCCCGTGCGGCGCGTGTAGCAAACCACCCAGCGTACCGCTAAATCCGTGCACCGCACCTAACTTGGCGTTCGCCAACGCCATCCCTCCGTACATGGCGCATAACGCCATATCCGTCCTCGCGTTTATATCCTCCGGCTGTTCCAAACATCTTCGTAAACTCTTCGCGCCTAATTTAATACCACTCATGCTCAAACTATCCGTCACTGGGTTCGGAGAATTACACACGTACGGTTCAATGCACTGCGTCAACGCGTCCAACCCGGTGTGCGCGGTCACGTCTCTCGGCATTTGCACGGTCAATTTCGGATCGACGATGACCAAATCCGGCAACATCAACGGATGACGCATGCTCACTTTCCTATCTCCAGCTTCGAGCACGCTATTCTTGGTCAACTCCGCTCCGGGTCCAGCCGTCATCGGTATCGCCACGAACGGTCTCGGTCTTTTTTCAATCGGCATCGCTTTTCCAACCACCTCGAGAAAATCGTATATATCCCGCTCGGCGCCGCCGTTGGTCAACATCGCGGCCACGCACTTGCCAGTATCCACCGCCGTTCCACCCCCTACCGCGACAACGAGTTCGCACATATTCTCCGACGCTAATTTCGTGCAATCAATCGCCGACTGTACCGTCGGTTCGCCTTTCGGGCAATGAAATACAACCGACTCAACATTCGCTTCTTCTTTCAACTTTTTTTTCAAAGGCGCTGAAAATCTATTCGACTCCCCGCACACGATTATGATGCCGGGATGCGCATCCGAATCGATCGTCGCGTTTTCTTGCTTCGCTAAATCTTTAATCAACTTCACCGCGCGCGTTTCAAACGCGCCGATTTCAAACACCGTTCGCGAGGCTGTCGTAAACTCGAAAGGGTTCATGGGAGAAGAAGATGATAAATGAGAAGAATTTCGTTTTGAATTCTTCTTAATACTATTCTCGCGAAGAATAGGAGTAGTCGTAAAAGGAGTCGCGCTT
>Ga0209091_10001801_pt1 | contig 18519 bp, 16 predicted proteins | sample ArcticOcean_MG_C_6_FD_187438 | JGI IMG/M metagenome (GOLD analysis project Ga0209091, IMG submission 187438) | Marine microbial communities from western Arctic Ocean - ArcticOcean_MG_CB8_128 (SPAdes) (version 2) | ecosystem: Environmental > Aquatic > Marine > Oceanic | place: Arctic Ocean...
TTTGCGAGAATCTTTTATATCCGAGATATTGTTGGTCCCCAAAAGGTCTTGTGTATTTCTAATATTGATACGGCCATTGAATTTATATCTAACTCGATAAGCATTTTGCATATTGAAGATAGCACCCTGTTGGTCTCCGAATCCCATGGAGAATTTTGAGTCCCAAAACTGACTAGGGGCCCAATAAAATCCAAGCCCTTGAATGTATTGTCCGCGATTTTTACTATCTCCATAAGAAGGCATAATCCAGCCCGAATGTCGCTGGCCACCTTTATGCGGAAATATCCCTAGGGGAAGCCCAAAAATGGGAATTTGCCCCAAATGAAGAATGATGGGTCTGGCAATGACTACATCATTCTGGATAACTTTCATTTTTGTCGATTCAAAATGAAAATGTGCTGTATCCAGATCGCAAGTCGTGTATGTAGAATTTTCAATATAGAAAACTTTTTTAGTTTCATTCCTGATTTGGTTCCCAGTATAAAACCCTTCATCTGCTTTGGTGTGACCTTTGGTTACCCGGCCCTTCTTTGTATTCAGATTATAAGTCATGTCATCGCCACTCATGGGGTCTTTCCCTTTCTCTTTGATGACGGGGAAAATGGGCTCACTCAAGGTATCGCTTTCCAATTTCGGAATCGCACTCAACATACTGGTTTTCCAGTTTACTGTGATAAACCCAGCTTCAAGATTTGAATCTTCGTGTTTGATATTGGCCTGGCCTTCAAAATCTGTCTCTTCATCTTTCAGGCGATATTGAATTTTGTCTGCTGTATAAATAACAGGAGAATTCATTTCAGTGGATACAGAATCAGGGATATATTTCCCTTCAGACCCTCCAATAATTCGCAACCGATCCAACTCATCCTCTAAAAATGTCATGATGATTGTATCGCCGGAAACATTATTCTTGCCCTGGTAAATGGAATCTTCAAACACATGATATAATGTTTTTGCCATTCCTTCAATGCGGAGGGAATCAAGCGTTCCATTTTTGAAATAGCTGGTAAGAACGGAACCTCCCATATCATCTTGAAACGCTAATGTATCACCAAAATTTAGGGAATCCACTTTTGATTGCTGATACCCATTGATGGGAGTCAAAGCAAATGCCTTTTTTGGAATATGGAGTTTTTTTAATTCTTCTTCAAAATAAGTCATCACAATTTTTTCACCTGAAAGGATACGGCCATTATCTTTAATCTCAGGTTCAATCTCTAAAGTTGTCATTTCGTTGGAGCGGTCATATTTGGCTTTGCCGCAAGTGGCAATCCGGGATGAGTCTTCGATAGTTACATGGCCAATTGCTGTATAAGAGACGCCATCCTTTTTCGGGTCTTTCTGGTATTCGATCCGATCCGCTGAAATAATTTGCCCCTTTTGAATCAGCAGGACATTTCCCAATGCAACACCGCTGTCCTGTTCGGTGAAAATAGTAATTGTATCTGCTTTTAAGTCGTAATCAGGGTCCCAGACATGGGGACTCCCTATGCTTAAGATACGATCTTCAGCGGAGAAGAATTTAAGCGTGTCGCAAGTAAGCGTACGCCCTTCTTGAATTGCGGAAACACGTCGGTATAAAATAGCTAATTCATTTTTTTCATAATGACGGCCTTCCTGGCAGTTAAGGGTTAATGATCCTTTGGTGAAAATGACATTACCGGAAATGAATTTTACTGCTTCCCCATTAATGGTTTTATTTTCTAGTACATTTGCTTTTTTTAAACGAAAACGGTTATCATCAGCAAAAGAAAGAGAAATACAAGATAAGGTAAAGAATAAAATTTTCCAGGATTTGTTTAAAACCAAGTCTATGTTCCACCCTTTACAGGGATGGCATGTAGAAAATGAATATGGGTTTATAAAAATCATTTTTCAGGATAACGATCTTTCCAAAGAGATTTTAAGCGGGCTCTTATCCATTCTTCTCGACCTTGATTGGATGGTTGGTAAAAGGTATGTGATTGTTCATCTGGGAAATAATTCGCATTCACAAAATGATCCGGATGAGAGTGAGGATATTGATAATCTTTGCCGTAGTCCATGTCTTTCATCAGGTCTGTTGGCGCATTCCGTAAATGCAATGGAACAGCGGGAGTTCCAGATTCTTTCACTGCTTGCGTAGCTGCTTTAATAGCTTTGTAACTGGCATTGGATTTTGGTGCGCTGGCAAGATAGGTTGTGACTTGTGCCAGGATCAATGATGCTTCCGGCATCCCGATCATATGGACAGCTTGGAATCCGGATGTGGCCAGCGTAAGCCCATTTGGATCAGCGTTCCCAATATCTTCCGATGCTAGAATGATGAGTCGTCGTGCAATAAATTCCGGTTTTTCTCCTCCTTCCAACATGACAGCCAGCCAATACAATGCAGCATCCGGATCGGATCCGCGTACTGATTTGATAAAAGCACTGATAGTATCGTAATGGTATTCGCCCTGTTTATCATAGATCAATGTTTTGGACTGAATCGCCTCGTTCAGTATCTCTTGAGTGATCTGTCCTTTTCCGCCAATAAGGTTGGTAGCTACTTCCAAAGTATTGAGCATTTTCCGTGCATCACCACCGGAAGAGTAAATAAGCAGGTCTTTTTCTGAATCCTCTATGATTATGGAACTTTTGGATAAAATCACATCCTTCTCAAAAACATTTTTCAATATATTTTGCAAATGACTCTTTTCCAAGGACTTCAGCGTGAGAACACGACAGCGAGAGAGCAGAGGAGAGATCACTTCAAAGGATGGATTTTCCGTAGTAGCACCAAAGAGAGTGATGGTACCATCCTCTACAGCGTGAAGCAGGGCATCCTGCTGGTTCTTGCTGAAGCGGTGGATCTCATCAATAAACAGGATCGTTTTATCACCCACATCACGATTGTTTTTCGCAAAAATAATCACTTCCCGGAGATCTTTCACGCCACTTGAAACAGCAGATAATTCTCGTATCTTTGCTTGAGACGATTTTGCAATCATGCGGGCCAAGGTGGTTTTCCCAGTTCCCGGTGGTCCCCAAAAAATAATGGAAAAAGTAGCAGATTGATTTGTTAGCAGATGAAGGATTTTTCCTTCGTCAACGAGATGAGCCTGACCATGAAATTCATCAATAGTTTTTGGTCGAACTCGTTCAGCCAGAGGTGGCAGATGTGTATCGAATAGCGTTTGTGGTGAATTCATGAGACAGTAAATTTACAGCTAATTTTTATCAGACTAGAAACGAACATAGTATGAAAATCTCTCACATAATAATATTATCAACGGTGCATTTTTTAGGCATGGGATGTAATGAAGGAAATACAGAAGAAATGGAGAATGGACTCATCATTGAGGATCTTGTAGTGGGCGAAGGAGCAGAAGCACAAGATTATAATAAAGTAGTTGTGAATTATACCGGATCATTAGAAGATGGTTCCATTTTTGATTCATCGTTGAATCCAGGACGGGAACCGTTTACTTTTACATTAGGAGTAGGCTCGGTCATAAAAGGATGGGACTTAGGCGTGAAAGGAATGAAAGTTGGCGGTAAACGAAAATTGACTATCTCTCCGGAATTGGGATATGGTGATCAAGGTGCTGGCGATGTAATTCCACCGGGAGCTACCTTAATTTTTGAAGTTGATTTATTAGAAGTAGAAGCCTATTAATTTTAATGAGCCACCGAGAGGATTCGAACCTCCGACCCCTTCATTACGAATGAAATGCTCTACCAACTGAGCTACGGTGGCGTAATTATTTAATAATAAGTATTAAATTTTACAGATTCACTTTGATATTCGAAAAGAATTCTCATCTGAATATTGATAGTTTTTCGCTGCACGCCAGCCACCATAAATCTCACCGAGATATATAAATCCCGCTGCTATCCCAAATAGGGGTCCTGCTATGGGGCGTTCATTCTCAATGGCATTATAGGCCGAATTTCCAATCAAAGACATCATCCACATGCCCATAATTCCATCCAAAACCCGACCTGCATATATCCGGCCCGATCCGGGAACGATTGCTGACATAAGTCCGGCCAGCAACGGAGATTTTCTCGATCCTGGGATTGATGGTTGAATCACTGGATCGACCAATCGTCCATCAGAATCATGAAAGGGGCGTCTTAATTTTAAGTGATAATGAAAAGCAAATGGATTGCAGCGAGTTATTCGTTCTGATGCCATGGCCCCTCCGCGAATAACACCAAACCGTTGAATGGCATCCGCACCATAATTGGAACAACTGGGATAGAACTGACAATTGAATAAATTGGTGTTGTAGGAAATGCGCTGCCATCCGGCGATAGGCAGTAGTCCAATCTTATGTATAACAGGAACGTGAGAAGATGCTAAAAGAGAATCAGCAGGGTATTTGGATTGCCCTGAAAGTAAGGATACAATTAGAATTAATAAGGTATGTCGCATTTAAAAAATTAATCAGAATTCAGTTAAACCTGAACCTATTACTTATTTAGATTTCAATCATGGAAAATACAGTGGATACTATTTTTTCGAACCCTGTTTACATAGCTATCGCCGGGGTGCTGGCAATCATACTGGTGTATGCGATCATCAAAAAGATCATTAAACTGGTTTTTACCATTGGGATTCTCCTGGTGCTCTATGCGGTTTATTTGAATTACACAGACCAGGAAGTTCCGCAGAATTTGGAAGAACTTAAAGAGTCTGTTTCAGAAAGCGTAGAGAAGGCGAAAAATATTGCTTCGGAGTCTCTTGAAGATGTTAAAGAATCCACTAAAAATATTGTTGAAGAAAAAGTGGAAGAGAAGGTGAATGATGTCTTCGGGGATTAAGCTACTTCCGCGAATGGTATCAAGATTCACTAAGTTGTTACTTTAAATTGTTTTTTTGACTCTTTGTGATCTCATGCCCATAATGGCTAACAATTAAAGCAAATTAATGGCCAGCTCTGCCAATTCACTTCGTTCTCCTTTCTCCAGTCCCGGCCTTTATCTTGGCAATATCTTTTGACATTTTTCAGTTTCGCTGTTGTTTCATTTAAAAGTTATGATGTAAGATTTGATCAAGCAGATTGAACTTACCCGTTGGGGCAAACCTTTTTAAAGTTAAGAGTAAACCATATGTTTAAAAATGACCTATTAAAAAATAAAACAATTATCATTACTGGTGGTGGTACCGGGCTGGGAAAATCCATGGCAACACGATTTGGTGAATTAGGTGCGAATTTGGTGCTTACGAGCCGAAGACAGGAAGTTTTAGATGAAGCTGCCCGTGAGATCAATGATAAAACGGGAGCGGAAATATTAACAGTTTCCACAGATATTCGTCATTCGGATCAAGTAACGGAAATGGTCAAGAAGGCTGTGGATAAATTCGGAAAAATTGATTGTCTTCTTAATAACGCTGCCGGGAATTTTATATCACCCACAGAAAATTTGTCTGAAAATGCCTTTCGAACCATTATTGATATTGTATTGGTAGGGACATTTAATTGCACCCAGGCTGCCGGTAAAGCAATGCGTGATTCTGGCGGAGGTGTTATTTTGAATATTGTTACAACTTATGCTTTCACTGGTTCCGGGTATGTAGTGCCATCTGCTTGTGCAAAGAGTGGGGTTTTGGCCCTGACGCGATCTCTTGCTGTGGAATGGGCGAAATATGGAATCCGTACCAATGCTATTGCTCCGGGGCCATTTCCTACAAAAGGTGCTTGGAAAAGATTAGTTCCACCAGGACTGAATATTGAGAAAAAGATGAAAGAGAGAGTTCCTTTAAAACGATTTGGTGAACATGATGAGTTAGCAAATTTGGCATCCTATCTCATGGCGGATGAATCCGGGTACATGAATGGAGAAGTGATTACCATGGATGGGGGTGAATGGCTGAAAGGTGCGGGACAATTTAATGCACTTGAAAAAATGCCTAATCTTGCCTGGAAAGCCATGGCGTTGGCGCGGCGGAAAAAGAAATAGATTAGGGAATAAAGTCGAACATAACCTTTAATATCTGGTGGATAATAAGGCTATATATAAATCCAAAAAATATTAGTGCCGCAGGTGTAACTCGAAAGCGAACCCTGAATTTGCTGTGTTTCTTTTTGTTATCATAAAATTCGATCAAGGATTCCAGCGTTGCATAACTGAAATAAATACCCACAAGAAAAATCGCAAGCAAAATACCATGGTCCACAGTAGATAAAGAATTCAACCACTGCCCCAGACTCATAAAGTTTCCTTTAAAATTAATTTAAATTCAGCCAAGATCATGGATGTGGCCCCCCAAACTGTTTCTCCGCTCATATCAAAATAAGGTATATTGACCGGAAAACCATTGAGAGTCTCTTTTTTAGTTTTTTGTGTTTTGTCAAGCATGAATTCCTGGATTGAAGAAGAAAATATTCGATCTACCTCTTTATCATGGATAGATGTTTTCGGTTCATTTTTTACCCAACCAATAAAAGGAAACATTTCAAATCCAGATACGGGAATATAAAAAGATGTGAGTGCACCAATCAGGTGTATTTTTTTTTTATCCACACCAATCTCCTCATAAGTTTCTCTCAATGCTGCACCTTCAAGTGATTCACCCGTTTCCACAACTCCTCCTGGGAGGGAAATTTGTCCTTTATGATGATTGACAGTATTCGTTCGTTTGGTTAGGAAAAAGTGCCATTGATTATTTTTTGGGAATAAAAGGATTAGAACTGATGCTGGAATTCCTTTTTTATCCAAATTAATCTTAGGGAATGTAAGCCGTGGTGTTAGCATCATGATATCATGGGCCGATTTCCCAGGTAGATCTTTTGATAGGCGGTGGGATAAATTTTTAATAAATAATGATTCCATGGGGCCGAAAAATTATCCCTTTTTTATTTTATCTGCCCGAAGTTTCCTACCAATTTTATGAAGAAATATAATCATATCATTTGGGATTGGAATGGAACACTTTTAAATGATAGATGGCTCTGCGTAGAAGCCATTAATCAGGCGTTAAGTAAACGAAATCTTCCAATGCTCACTGAAGATAAATATAAAGATGTCTTTACCTTTCCTGTCGAAGATTATTATAAAAAAGTTGGTTTTGATTTTAGTAAAGAGCCATTCCATGTAGCAGGGGACGAATTTGTCACTTATTACGGAAATAATTTCCCCCGTGTAGAACTACATTCTGATTCAATCCCGGTTTTGAAAAAGATTCAAGAAAGTGGTCGTTCTCAATCTGTATTATCAGCTGGGAAACAGGATTTTTTAACTGATTGGATAAAAATTCATAATTTATCAGACTATTTTATCAAAATATTGGGAATAGATAATCAATATGCTACGGGGAAAACAGCCTTGGGTGTGGCGTGGATGACTGAACTTCGTTATGATTCAAAAGAAATTATAATGATTGGAGATACGGTTCATGATAGTGAAGTTGCTGAAGCCATGGCAATTGATTGTGTATTGGCGGAGAATGGTCATGTGAACAGAAAACGATTAGAAAAAACCGGTAGAAAAGTGATTTCAAATTTGAATGAATTCTTATATTTACTTAATGAATCATAGGAATAAACCATGAACTTCATTTATTATTTTATGATTACCCTAACCATTTTACCAGCCCAAAATCTTAAAACATCAATGGATAAAAAGACAGGTGATCCCATGATAGTAGGGATTGCCCAAAGATCAGACTTAACTGTGGGACATTATGGGGAATGGTTTGAAGAAGAATATAGTGAGTATGGCGGTGATGAAGAATTAATCATAGCATCAAAATATTTTTTAAAAGAAATTGATATTGAAATATTTCTGGGGACATGGTGCGAAGACAGCCGAAGAGAAGTTCCTCGCCTTTATAAAATTTTAGATGGAATGGGATTTCCATCTAGGGAAATGGATCTAATTACACTTGACCGGGATAAAAAAAGTGGACATGGGCTGGAAGACGGAAAAAATATTCATCATGTTCCTACCATTATAATTTATAAAAAGGGTGAAGAATTAGGACGAATTATAGAATCACCTATAGAATCGTTGGAAGAAGATATTTTTAATATTCTAATTGGAGCTGGCCCGGATCCTAATTATTATGATTGGGAGCCTGAAGAAGAGAATTAGTTAAACAAATCTGCGATTAGCAATGCGTCGTAGATATTAATCATTCCGTTTCCATCCAAATCTGCAGCAAGAAATTCTTCCGGCTCAAGGTCAACCAATCCAATTATATAATTAACACACAATAGGACATCCACTGCGGTCAAACTCCCATCGCCGTTCACATCGCCAAGATTGTATTCTTCAGCATCGCCGGATAAAGCCACTATGGTAATATAGTCTGTATTTGCTTCGCCATTAAGTCCAGTGACAGTAAGGGATACTTCATAAATCCCGGGATCAAAGAAATGGAAGGAAGGATGTTGTTGATAAACATTTACTTGATCCATGAAAACCCAATGCCAATTTCCTACGGCTCCTTTTGATTCATCATAAAAATGAACTTTCCCGGGTGCTGTAATGACTGGGTTGGCGGCTTTTGGAATTGCATCTAGGGAAGGTAGATCACCGATAATTGTATTTATCATTTGAATACCGGCCATAGCCACGGGTGTTTGAGTTGCATAAACCTGGATATAGTTAAAATCATTTGGATGCATAACTGAAATAGGAAATTCTTCGAAGGACTGAAGGCTGTCCCATTCCACCAGTCCCACATCGTCAAACCATGTTTGTGATTTCCCAGTATCCGGTATACCTGTGTTCATTCGAATATCAAAAAAATTCGCATCCTCATGGCTTGGGACGTCTCCCCAATAAGGCATCCAAAATTTTGTCCCTTGAACAGAATCATTTATGGATACAGTTAGAAAACTTTCTCCCGATCTGCCTTCAGAAAGTTGGATTTGTAAAGTGACATTTTTCCCATTTTCTGTTTTAATATATCCGTGAATCGTATGATCAAATTCATTCTTGAAGGGCATCCTGTCCTCAAGATTGGTTATAATGTTTTCCTGGGCATAATCATATCGTATTTGAGATGCAGCAGTTTTACCCCGACGAAAAATAGAATCCTGAAGAAATTCACTATTACTATTAAAATTCCAGAGCGAACTGCCCTCATCTTCGAAATTTCTCATCCAGATTTTTTCCCGGCCTAAACGATAATGGGTAATAGGTTGAAAACCACCTATGATTTTTGACAGGCTTCCTGCATTCGGAATGGATAATGGATTTGAAACAAAGTAAGGTTCACCTTCAAGGACTGTTTCTTTCCATATCGGATCCCAAATACTATAATCCAATTCTTGGCTGAAAAGTGCCAACGTATCCATGACAACTATCCCTCGATTTGATTCTGGGTTCACATGAACATATGTGTCCAATTCCCGAGATTGCATGGCGATGTGATCTAGAATGTAATTTGCTAATTCACCCAAGGCAGGAACAGTTAAATAATCATCAATATAAATAGGCGTGATGGAATATCCTGTGAATCCTGATTCATCAGCGTCTGCATTGAGAATCATGGATGGGTAGGTTTCCGGGTAATTTAGATCAAAAATGAAATTTCCCAGTGAATGGGCGATCATTTTTCCATTATAAATTTCTAGGCCCTGAATAATATGAGGATGATGAACAATTACAGCATCGGCACCTTCATCGATGGCAAATTGGCGGATCGCACGATCCCACATTTGGGGTCGGTCCAATCGTGGCGAATAATCTTCAGCTTCCATGCCCATAAGCGGATCTTCCAAAAAGCCAATTTGACTTGCCGGATTTAGCCGCATTGCTTCGTATCCATCCGGTGGCTCAAAGGAATCATAATCGCCACCGGGGGAATAGGAATATTCACTGCCACTATGCATTTCAACAACGATGAGGTCTGAAATATCCCGGACAGACTGAATCTGCTGTTTTAGAGAATAAGGTGTCATGTAAGCAAATCCGGGTTTATTCTCACCGGCATTCAGATAAGGTTGATAATTATTGTATTGACCGGTTCTGTCACTAACTGAAAGAAATGCTATTGTTTGTCCTTTTCTCGAGATCATTGCAGGTAGATAAGCTTCATAACTATCCATCCCTGCCCCGGAATGATGAATACCTACTTCACTCAAAAGGTTTTGTGTCTGAATCATGGCGGGCTCCATATAATCCATAATGTGATTATTTGCCAGAGAAACCACATCAATCCCGGCATAGATCAGCCCACCCACATTCGCAGGAGCACAGCGGAACACTATGCCCTTCGTAGGGTGGGGATACCCTTGGTCTGAAAGAAGAATTTCAAGATTAGCAACTGTTACGTCCGCTGCTAGGCCAAGAATGTCGTATGTAGGTTCGTACAGAGCATTAACACCAAGAGTTGAAATAATCCCACCTTCTTCCTCAAATTGCCGCCCCATCATAATGTCTCCTACAAAATTCAGCGTAAGTGGAAATGATGACTCTCCTGGATCAACTTGGATCATGGCTGTCCCCCATCCTCGTTGTCCTGTTTCATCCTCCACGGTGAGGATAACGGTGTAATCATGATTATCTTGTACCACATATTCGTGGGAAGGGTGAATCTCGTTAGATGAGTTACCATCACCAAATTCCCAGTGAAATGTGAAATTGTAAGAATCAGAATCAACTACTGTAGATGTAAAAGATGCAGAAACCATTTCTTGGTTATTTTCTAGTCTTATTTCGCCAAGAGAATAGTCAACATCAACAGTCGGTGATATTGGTAAATCAGGCGAAATATCGAGGATCATACTAAAATGGATACTTCCAGATGCCTGTGATGTATCATCGTTATCATTGATGAACTGTACCTCATTAATTGCAGAAAGGGAATCAAACCAGGCGACCCAATCATCACCTATGGGTATATTGTATGAATTCCAAATCCGTGTTTCTCCAGATCCTTGGTAGACAGGAATCCATTCCTCAATATCCAGCATTTCTGTTCCGGCAATAGAATATCTTAGAGTTTTTTCTCCATTTGAAAAACCGATTGCTTGAATTTCCGATAGGCTGTCCACTCGGGATAATAATTGCAAAATTGTAGTTGAATCCGGTAAAAAAGAATCAATTTGAACGGACTTCCATGTATTGCCAAAAAGGGCAAGAGACGGGCTTGTTCCGGGCAATCCATTTACCGTATCTACGCTATAGTCATTACTGTCGATGTCTTCAGCTGAAAAGCTCTCAATAATTGTATATTGATCAAACTTGAGTAATGTGTCAGGCGGGCTATGCCCGGGCAGTATATTTGAGACTGTGACAGACCAGGGTCCGGCATTGTCGAAGTGATCTTTTGCCCGAATTCTAAAAAACCACGGTTCAGAGTTATTTATCCCAATAATGATTTGATTATTTAATCGCATGTATTGTAAAGATGAATAATCATTGAAGTCTATAATCGGCGAATTAATGGAAATAGAATCTAGATCAAATTGAATTTCAGTTGATTTGAAATTAGTATCAAATTCTGGTAACCATGTTAAGTATACCTGATCGGGATTATCCACATTATAAGCCATCAAATAAGAAATAGAATCGGGTGGAGTAATATCAGAAATTGTTTCCCAATGAATTAAATAGTTGTCTACTGCTTGGATAAAAGGTTGGTAATAATCACGTATCATTGAAAAATTGTGAATGTTGGTTGGATAAAATCCCTGAGAGTAAACTAATTCATCAGGTATATCCAAATTGTCAAATAACATGGGCTTTTCATCCATTTCTACTTGGACCCAAGATTCGTAAACAGAATATCCATTAACCAAATCCTGTAGATGGGTCATTTGATGACCATTTTGTATTCCATTGAGACTCGTTGAATTTCGAATGGTGAATTCATCATATCCATTGTCATAATTAAAAATATCATCATAATAGGCTTCATAATATTCTGAAACATGAACTGGATCCGGGTTATTAAATTGATTTTCCGTGATCGGAAATTCTTCCGTGAAATTAATAATGTCAAAATGATCATCTGTAATATCCCGAATAGGTTTATTAGTGAAAGTATTCGACGCACCAGCTGCGAGTATCACTGAATATCTTGTTGAATGAGATGCATTATCAAAACTATGGATTGCAAGTACCAATGGCCAATGAGGTTGAGTATTGATCAGGGGCTCCGTTACGGCCTCTTGAAATTTTTGAAAAATGGTATATTCATACCGTGATGGATCAGAATGTGATTTACTGTTCGTATAGGTTCCATCTTCAGACCATTCAACTTCACGGCCAGTTCCATTTATCATAAATCCAAATGCATCAATTTCAAGAAAAAGGTCCATGGCAATATATGGTGCAATAAAATCATCACAGGGATGGGGAACTTGGATCAATACTTGCTCGCGAGAAGCATTTGGATTAATTATGTACAATCCCCAGCTATTTCGAAAGCTCCCGATTACATCATCTTCCGGTATGGCGATCTGATTTTCATCTACAAAGGAAGTATCAATTTGTTCTCTTAAAAGATGGAATGTTTTATTGAGTGTTGTATCTTCAAAAATGACTAACTCATAAAAAAATGAATCCAATGAATCTTGTAGAAGGGAGTCCACCAGAGTTGTATCGCCATTAACAAAATAGGAGAGTATGGTTTCCCAATAAACAAGGGTTTGGGAAAATTCCGATAATTTATTATGATGACCAAAACCATCAGTTTGCACATCTAACCATTCAGGACCATAATCGTTATATCCTTCACTTGCGATGCCTTCCGTTACATGACTAACCCAATTATCATAGGCACTTTCAGGTGCAGTTCCACCGAAAAATTCAATTAAATCACCAGACTCGTAGACGATATCTGCCCGCAATGAGAGAAGGGAAAGGATGGTTATAAGTGATCTTTTCATTTGGAAATAAGTGAGAATGTACTGGGATTCAAGAATAACTTCAAAATATCTCTATGGATAATATTGAATGTCTGAAATGAATAGTAGAGCTAAATAACTTATATTGACATAATATTTCCTTGTGATGTTTATTTTAACTACCTAATATTTAATGAGAATCAGACTCAATAACAATATAGGAGATACTGTGAAACATATTTTGATTTTAGCCATAGCTGCTTTTTGTTTGATTATGGCCCAAGATGACTTTTTTGAACCGGGGTACAGTATTGGTGGTTATGGTGAACTCCATTATAACCGTGCTCAAACCGGTGATGATGAAGCAACGACTACTTTGGATTTCCATCGCTTCATTATCTATTACGGATATAGCTGGACAGAAAAATGGTCATTCAAATCTGAAGTTGAATTAGAACATAATTTTGTCGCTGATGGTGAAGGCGAACTCGAATTGGAACAAGCATTTGTGAATTATCACACTGAAAAGTTTGGGTTTCAAGCTGGTGTCATTTTAGCATCAGTAGGTTTGATCAATGAATACCATGAGCCCCCTCTGTTCGTGAGCGTTGAGCGTCCTGAATATAATAAATATGTCATCCCAACCACTTGGTTTGGTAATGGATTCGCAGTTTATGGTTCCATGTCAGAATTAAACTGGCGTATTGCCCTGATGGAAGATATGGAAGGTGAAGGCATCGGTGCAGGCATTCGTGGCGGCCGCGGGAAAGGCTATAAAACAACTGCTTATGATTGGGTTAAAAATGTTTCTTTGAATTATACTGGAATTGCGGGGCTACGTATTGGTGGATCGTATACAATGAATAATGCTCCGATCGATAATAACCCTGATTCAACGGTTTCATTTGGTTTAGCAGAAGCCAACCTAAAATATGATGCAAATAATATTTTTGCAGTTTTAGAATATGGAAATATTTCCTATAAAAATAATCCATTAGGTTACACATCCAGTGGTGGCTATTACCTGGACCTTGGTTACAATGTGGCAGGACTTATTGGACTTGAAGGAAAATTGATGCCTTGGTTCCGCTATTCTAATTATAATCGCGGGAATGATGATATAGGACAGCATTATACAATTCAACGCTTTGGTTTGACTTATTGGCCTATCTCAAATATTGCTTTCAAATTTGATTATGGAACTCATGAAAAAGAATCTGACCTTGAAGCCAAAACCCAAATTAATGTTGGCGTCGGTTACAATTTCTAAATTAAGCCACTGAGTTTCCTATTCTGTACGGTTTTAAAATCCAAGATGAAATAATCCTGTATAAAAGTTTATGTAGGCGCCTCCTTGTTGTCTTTGGGCTGGTGGTTTGGGTTTCAACTCTAACCGCTGGATTGAGAGAAAAAACAGAATCTTTGATCTATGATCATTATGGAGATTCCATTTCTGTTTTATTTAAAAAAATTCCTATCCCTCTGGAAATTAAATCCACAGCGGAAAAAAATGCACAACTTCGATTTATGAGGGATCAGATCTACATATGGGAAATATCAAGGAACGAAGAAATGATCGGACTGGCTTACTTGGATAATGTCAAAGGTAAATCCCAACCCATTACATATGCAGTTTTCTTTGATAGCCAGGGAATGGTAGAAGAATCACATATTATAAAATATCGCGAACCCATTGGTGGGGAAATCTCGAACCAATATTGGTTGAATCAGTTTTTTGGTAAATCATGGGAATCAGACTATAAAATTGGGTCCGATATTGATGGGATCAGTGGCGCTACCATCTCTGTAAATGCTGTGACTAGAGGGATTCATCGCAGTACATTTATTGTTGAATATCTATTAATACAGAAACATGAATAACACCTTACCTCGATTATTTGAATTACCAGAAAAAGTTCGGTATTTCTTTGCTGCATTTTTGTTAGTATTAACCATTGGTGTGTCTATTGGATTGGTTTATGTAAACCGAACCACGGCTATGACAGCAGATGGGACTACCGAACATTATGCCGGTTCGACTTTGGGAGATGAATTTGATATTCCTGAAAAATATCCCAAAGAGTTAGAAGGCATGTTACTTACAACGCATACACATTTGATATCTTTCTCCTTCATCTTCTTTTTTCTGGGCGCACTTTTCTATATGAACTCCATTGTTACAAGTGGATGGAAAACGTTTCTTATGATTGAGCCATTTGTTTCTGTACTTGGTACATTTGGATCAATTTGGGCAATCCGTTATTATTCTCCTTCATTCAGCATGGTTACATTGGTTTTTGGAATATTTACTTATCTATCATTTTATTTAATGGTTGCGGTCTGCATTTACGACCTTCTTCTAAAGAAAGATTGACCGTTCGTTTCATTTTCCATCTTTTAATCAGCAGAAAGAATTAATTAAAAAAGAAAAAGAATTATTGGGTGAATCCTTATACTGTTTTAATTTTCGACTCATCGTTCGAATATTAAACTATCATTTAAATTATGTCAGTTTCCCAAAGACAACTCGAAGAAAGACAAATGCGCCAGGAGCGTATTCTCACCGGTGCCTTGGAAGTATTCAAATCCAAGGGACTGGAAGGAGCAACCATGGACGAGATCGCGACTGAATCCGGTTTCGGTAAAGCCACACTTTATTATTATTTCCATTCCAAGGAAGATGTGTTTGCTGCGATCTTGGAAAGCGGTTGGAAAGATTTATGGGCAAGTTTGGAACCTGTAATCGCTGGAGATGAAAGTCCACGACGGACTTTTATTAATGTCCTTTTAAAGATCGCTGAAAATGCGAGAAATCGTCCGGGGCTTTTCGAATTCCTATTCAATGCGCCTAAAGTGATTACATTTGAAGAGCAGCCATGGAAACGATATCAAAATAGAATGTATGGGACCATCCAGGGATTGTTAGAAGACGGCATAAAAGTAGGCGAATTCCCCAATATTAATCCACAACTTTTGTTTAAAGCTATGGGTGGACTCTTTATGGGACTCGTACTTATGGGCGACCGAAAAGAACCCGTGTCAGAAAAAGATGTAGAAGATTTGTTGAATCAATTAATTACAGATCCAACTCAAAAATAATGTTCCAGCGATTTCTAATTACTTTACTTTTTATTTTATCTTTGGCTTTTTGTAGTGCGTTGACAGGAACTGTGAAAAACAATGCCAACGGAAAATCAATTCCCAACGCTAATATTTATATTGTGGAAACCAAACAGGGGAGAGTCACTAATCCATACGGTTTTTTTGAAATAGATTTACCCAACGGTTCATACACAATCCAGATTACGAATATTGGTTTTAAATCTTATTCGTCAAAATTTGAAGTTTCTGATCAACCGGTTGAGTTGGATGTGGAATTAGAATCCAAGATCCTTGAATTTGGTGAGATTTCTGTAGAAGGCCTGTTTTCCAGTCGCCTTGGTTATGAGTCTGTTGATATTTTATCCGGTGATCAGATTAAATCCATGGAAAAGGAATCCATCTCTGATGTGCTAAGATCACTACCGGGTGTGGATGTTCAGTTTGCTCACCCGAATGGTCGAAACGTTAATCTATCGATACGTGGTTCGTCGGATTATAAACCTGGTGGTTACAATAACAGGGTACTGCTTCTACTGGATGGGTTCCCGATCCAAATCCCCAGCAGCGGCACCCCGGACTGGAATTCACTTCCTCTAGAGAGTATTCAGCGCATTGAAATTGATAATAGTCCTGCATCGGCTCAATATGGGCATAATTCTATGGGTGGTGTCATCAATTTGATCACGGATTATAAGGGTAAAGATAAAAATACCATCTTACGATTCTCTGGTGGAGTTTACAGCACAGCACAAACCAGTATAACACACGGAAATAAAAAAGGTAATTGGGCCTATGGTGTCAATGCCATGACGCGCTCATCCGAAGGGCACCGCTTTAATGCTGATGATAAAATAACTCGACTCAGAACTTATCTGCGGTATGGTGATAATAAGGGTCGAACCTATCGCCTAAGCAATATTCTATCCTATTCCGATATTGGACACCCGGGTTTTGCCAGTATTCCTTCCTTTAGGAGATCCCAACGCTTATCCCAGTATGTGCAAGGACATGGATTTTATCCCATTGGGAATGGAATTTCTATGTCTCACTCGGTCTTTCTTAACAAATTTAATACCCTTTATTATGACCGGAATGATACGTCGCAAGACAAAATAGAAGGTAAACGGGATTATGATGATATAGCGGTTGGACTCCGTTCTGAAATGTTGGTCACAAAATGGGCCCGATGGATTTTCATGACTGGGATGGACGTGGACTGGAGCCAATCACAGGTGTCCGTATTCAACCCAATCTATGATTCACCTGAGCAGCTGTCTCTTGGAGGATTTGTGCAATCCAAATACTCGATCGGGAATGGCTGGAATTTTGGGACTGGACTTCGGTATGATTATCGTAGGTCGGATCCAGGAGGCAATTTCCGAAAAAGGATCTATACCAACTACTCGCCTAAAGTGAGCCTGATGTATATGATGCAGGGGAAACGGGCATTTACATTGGCCTACAGTGAAGGATTCCGTGCTCCATCTCTTTCAGAATTATATCTGAAACATACTAGTTCTTATGGCCTAATTTTGCAGGGAAATCCATCCGTTTTTCCGGAAAAGGTGCAGGCCTATGAGGTCATGTATGAACATCCTCATAACGAATCATGGGTTTGGAGCGTTTCAGTTTTTCACAATCGATACGAAAATATGATTGATTTTGTTTACAATATACCAGTTTTATCTGTAAACCGTGAAGGAGTGACGGGCACCGGTGGGGAGTATCAATTCAGGTGGAAACCGTTTGACCCCATCATTATCAATGGCAGTTATGCTTACTTGGACATGTCAGACCGCAGTGGTGACCCCATTCTATATCGATCCAGGCATCGAGGACAACTTTATGCTGATTTTTCTTCGAATATGCTGGATGTGCGGTTGGGAGTCCAAGGGTGGTCCGAACAGACCTATGAAGATTTCCTAAGTCACGACCGCAAATTCATTAATGGGAAAATCATTTTTCCTCTCCGCACTCTCCCAACCACCATGATAGGTGATCTCATTTTATCTCGGGAGATTGGTATGTATAAAGGTTCTTTACGCATTTCAAATTTATTTGATACACAGTATGAGCTCATCCAAGATTTTCCAATGCCGGGATGTGCCTGGAAATTGACTTTAACTAAAACCCTATAATAACGAAAAAAGGAGTAATAAATGAAACTCATCAAAACCCTGCTTATATTGTCATTTTCGTCAATCATATTTTTAACTATGGCTTGCGAAGACAATAATACAGAAGATCCAGCACCAGAAAGCGCTACCATTTCAGGTACAATGACATTTGTAGGAGATTGGCCTGTAGATGGAACTATAGGAATCTCTTTGAGCTCAAATTGGCCGCCACAAGGAGCGCCGGCAGCTTCATTAGTGCTTGATGCATCATCAGATAATACTTATACATTTGAGAATGTGGCTTTTGGTACATATGCTGCTATTGCTGTATCATGGCTAGATCCGAATGATACAAACTCTGCAACAAATCAAAGTACACTTGGAGCTTATGGAGGAGAATCTCCATTTTTCACTGCGTATGGTGGCACTGACCCTATAGCGGTAACTGTTTCTGAAATGGAATACGAATTAACTGGTTTGGATTTTGATGTTGATTTAGTCTTAGCTCAACCATAAATCATTTATTC
>Ga0209091_10001804_pt1 | contig 18498 bp, 22 predicted proteins | sample ArcticOcean_MG_C_6_FD_187438 | JGI IMG/M metagenome (GOLD analysis project Ga0209091, IMG submission 187438) | Marine microbial communities from western Arctic Ocean - ArcticOcean_MG_CB8_128 (SPAdes) (version 2) | ecosystem: Environmental > Aquatic > Marine > Oceanic | place: Arctic Ocean...
TCGTCATAGACGTGTGATTTAACTTTACCATCCATAGTTGTATCGACCTTAACACGGAATTTTGGTTCGCGATCGGGGGATTCCTTGATATTAGAGTTAAACATTGGTTTCAATTCACCAACACTCATTTTCTTACCGAAAATCTTTTCACTTTGTTCGGAAACAGATTCAATAACTTTATTTTCAATTTCACGCAAAGTTTCGTAAAATTTCCTCACGTAATTCTCCTCTTCATCCCACCCCTTCATAGCGAAGTCGATGTTATATTTGGTCGCACCGACTTCGGGTGTAAACCCCGAAATTCCAAAAGGCATGTACATGCGCGGGATTTGAAATTTCATGAGTCCATCCTCGGTCGTACACAATGAGATTTTACGACCATCGTAGCTGGCAATTTTTAGTGATTCGATAGCATTTGTAAATTTAAGTGCCATTATATTTATAAATGTATATATACTAGAAACTTTAAGTGATGAATTTGTTTTTTATACGGTTACATATTTGGTACATGTTAACGAAATACAAACTGTTTAGGAGGAACTGAATTATGGTTTACAACATTTATATTCATACCGATATTTACCAGTCGTATCATTATCATCCGCATCCAACCTAAACTTAGAAATATACTCCTCTCCCTCTTTACATTTAACATCATGTCTATCTAAATATACCACATTCCCAGCACCTTGATCGTTATATTCAGTAGTTACATCACGGCAACTTTCTGATATATGTTTACCACATCTATAATCATACCTATATTTATCAGTTGACATACATCTGTTACCTTTAAATTGTATTATAGGAGACTTACCACAGTCAACAGTGTGTCTATCTAAATAAACTGTATTTCCACCACCGTGAACATCACATTTTGTTTGTTTTTTCCCTTCAGAATCAAAACCAGATATAGTATGTTCTTTTTCAACACCGGCCAAACATTTATAGTCATATTTAATATTATTTTTCCCAAACCCCACCGAACCACTTTTAAGATGGAACTGACTAAGAGCAAGAGGATTTTTTTTTGACTGTCTACAGGTAACATCTAAACCAGCTAAAGCCCACACTTTACCTTCCTCATTAAATTTAGGCGCTGTTTCATATGGTAGAATAGCATACTGTTTAGACGCAACCGGTGGAGACGCAGCCGGTGGAGACGCAGCCGGTGGAGACGCAGCTGTAGGAGACGCAGCCGGTGGAGACGCAGTGGGTTCGTCCTTTTTGTCGGATTTAAGAAATAAAGTCCCACCTGAAATAATAGAACTCAAACAACAACACATACAGAATACTACTACAAAAATTAAAATTATTTTTTTCTTAGATTTATTGTTCATGATAACTAAATTAAACATATATTTTTATTTTAACTAGGCGGAACACATAGAACATTCAGCCTCCAAACTAAATTGAATCGGTCGTGATTTTGCTTTACTTCTGAGGTAATACATACCCGTTTTCAAACCGGTTTTCCACGCGTACATGTGCATAGACGAAAGTTTTGAAACTGTTGGACTCTCGACGAACAAGTTCATACTTTGACTTTGGTCTATATATACCGCTCTATCCGCCGCCATATCGATAATTGTTTTCTGACTCATTTCCCACACCGTTTTATACAATTCCTTGAGATCATCGGGAATATCAATAATGTTTTGGACAGACCCATTCGCCTTAACCATTAAATCTTTCATTTCCTTTGACCAGAGTCCACGTTCTTTCAAATCGTTCACCAAATGTTTGTTTACGACGACAAATTCACCCGCAAGTGTTCGTCTCAAATAGATATTGGTCGTATACGGTTCGAAACACTCGTTATTCCCTAAAATCTGAGACGTGGATGCAGTAGGCATGGGTGCAAGAAGAAGACTATTCATAGTTCCTTTCTTAACAAGTTCACGCATGGCATTCCAATCGTATCGCCCACTAAACTTTGGGTCTCGATCCCACATATCGAATTGGAGGATTCCTTTACTGAAAGGTGACCCCTTAAACGATTCATAAGGACCGTACATTTCCGCAAGTTCATATGACGATTCAAGAGACGCGTGGTAAATGGTTTCGAATATATCGATGTTAAGTTTCCTCGATTCTTCTGAACCAAACGTCATACGGAGCATGATAAATACATCGGCAAGACCCTGAACACCAATACCAATGGGTCTGTGACGCATATTTGAACGTTTCCCGTTTTCGGTTGGGTAAAAGTTTTTATCAATAACCTTATTCAGATTACGCGTAATCATTTTCGTGACGCGGTGTAATTCTTCGTGGTTAAACTCCTTTTTCTCAACGTCGACGTATTTCGGTAACGCAATGGATGCAAGATTACACACGGCTGTTTCATCTTTGTCCGTGTACTCCATGATTTCTGTACATAAGTTTGACGATTTAATGGTACCAAGATGTTTATGGTTCGACTTTTCATTACACGCGTCCTTATAGAGCATATACGGCGTCCCCGTTTCACTTTGCGATTTAATGATCGCTTTCCAAATCTCTGATGCGGGTACAACTTTAGTCGCGATACCTTCGGATTCGTATTTCTCGTAAAGATCCTCAAACTCTTTACCATAAACATCCGATAATCCACGCGCGACGTCTGGGCAAAACAAAGACCAATTACCATCGGATTCAACACGTTTCATGAACAGATCCGGGATCCACATGGCCGAAAAGAGATCACGACACCTCGCCTCTTCGTCGCCTTGATTCAAACGAATTTCGAGAAAATCGAGAATATCAGCATGCCATGGTTCCAAATAGACTGCAATAGACCCTTTACGACGTCCCGCCTGATTGACATACCTCGCTGTTGTATTGTATACACGTAACATTGGAATAATCCCGTCCGAGGTCCCGTTCGTACCGCGAATGTGTGATTTATTTGCACGAACATCGTGAATGTGTAAACCAATACCACCCGCCCATTTACTTATACGCGCACACTCTTTTACAGTATCATAAATCCCGTCAATGCTGTCTTCCTTATTTGCAATCAGGAAACATGATGACATTTGTGGTCTGGGTGTACCTGCATTGAACAGAGTTGGTGTTGCATGAATGAACAAACCTTTCGATAATGCATCGTACGTTTCCAGGACATGATCGATATCGTGTCCATGAATACCAATAGCGACACGCATATAGAGGTATTGAGGTGTTTCAATAATCTCATCATCAATTTTTTGGAGATATCCCTTCTCGAGTGTTTTTAAACCAAAATACCCAAACTCGAAATCGCGTTCGGTTTTAATGTCATCTTTCACTTTAGACGAAACCTCGAGAACTTCGTGAGTTACGATACCAGCTTTATGAAGCTTACGCATGGCAATGTGAAAATTGTTTGCGGCCCGTTTTTGAATATTACTTGCCGTGATTCGAGTTGCTAAGATTTCATAATCGGGATCAGACGTAATCATACCGATACATATTTCAGCCGAAAGTGTATCAATTTCTGGTGTTTTGATACCATCGTAAATAGAAGAAAAGACTTGTTGTGCAATTTTGGTAACATCGACGGTTTCAGAGAGACCTTCTGTGAGTTTTGATATCCTGTTGGTGACGTTATCAAATTTAACGTCTTCAACACGACCGGATCGTTTTGTGACTCTCATTATATAATAGGTACGAATCTATTTTTTAACTTACTTGGAGCACGAGTGTCTAAAATCAGCACTTCTAACCGTCACTGGACCAAGAGTCTCGGCTAAACGGTTGGGCTGGAGAAGGGACGAATTAACGAAAAATTTACCATTAGCATCACCAACTGTGGCGACTGGTGGGTACGAGGCAATGAAACAGTCTGGCGCTTTGCAGATTGGTTTCTCAGTATTACATGGTTTAGTAGAATATGCTTTATCGAAATCAGCGAGGATTAACATTTATATTTACCAATACTTTTTTTCCAGGCCTATATTAAATGTGCGACGCTCTTCACCTCAATACGCTCAAACAGTGTCCAACTCCCCTGAACACTTTGTTCTTTTCGGAGTTCAATATGAATTTACTCCAGCGTGGTATCAGACAAAGTTTCAAAGATCAGACTGGTGTTTCCATCGATTACCAAAACCCAAGTGATTTATATAGTATCATGCGCGTGATTTTTATTAACAACTCCGGTGACCCAAACGCGAACGTACAGGAACAGGTCAGATACATGAATGGTATCGTGATTAAAACAGCCTCGGGCCAAATACAAACAGGTGTTTCTCAATACATGGGATACGTCCACGATATAGATACACTCGCTGTCCCAATCGATAGACCCGTAAATACAACAACCTACGGTAAAAAGTTCGGTAAAAACGAAAAAATTGGGTTATAATATAATTAACACGTAATTAGCATTAATTATAATACAAATTTTTGATCATTGTTTGTATTAAAATTGATTTCGAATTTTTACAGTTGCACTTATCGATCTCCTCTTGGGGGTCTTTCAACTGGACGAGAAGGCCTTTCAACTGGACGAGAAGGCCTTTCAACTGAACGAGAAGGCCTTTCAACTGAACGAGAAGGCCTTTCACCCATGAGACGTTCAACTGGACGAGAAGGATTTCTGCGCTTCAGATAATTAACTCTTCTTTCTTCATCTCCAGTAAGTTCCCTAATATTAATAGATTCACCCAATTCCCTCTTTAAAGTGTGCCCTAAATACTTATAGTGTGCCATTGCACCATCTACAATCTCTTTTTGTTCTGGAAAATCTTCGATACGTGCCTCATTAATCTCTCTACCATACGATAATTGTAACTGTTTATAATTATCAATAGAAACATTCTTCACTATTCTATACATTTTATCCTGCTCTTCAGTCTTTTCAACGACCGAAAGAACTTTATTGTATAAATTCGCGGTTGCACGGTTAATACCTTCTTGTACTTTATCCTGATTAAATTTATAAACCTCACAATTATCTTCTGGTACATCCCCATCACCTTCTTCCATCCAATTACTTACAGTTCCATTTTCTTCTTTGGTTTTTCGAACCATTGGTAGACCACACCTTAAAAGTTGTGTTTGTTCAACTTCCTTAACAACTTCCTGTCCCAACATTTCAATATATTCTGAAATTTCGTCTGCGTCCTGTTTATTAACGATACGTTTAGATACCGCTTCGGAAACGAGTGGTTGTTTCAAAACCGCGACCATAACGTCAATCATCTGTTCCATTAACGTACCAACAACCGTAAGACCATTATTCGTTTCGGATCTATACTTTTCGCGGTGACCATATTCTTCAACGTTTTTGATTCGGTCTTTAATTGTTTCAAGATCCTCGACCGCCTTGACTAATTCTTTTTTAGCGGCCACGTCCTGAGATGTGGTGGACGAATCTTTGGTTTTAATAGTTGGTTCCGAAGATGTACTCGATCTTACTGCAGCTATTATCGACGAAATCAATAGAATAACGAGAACTGCGACAACCGCAATTTTCATTTGTTGATTTTTATTTGACATATCTTTTATAGTATATAATTATTTTTTTAACATATAGCCTTCAACTATAACATCTTCGTTTACAGTTTCGTCTTCGGCTTCACCGTCAGCAGGGGCGGTCTCGAGTGAAGTTTCGTCTTCGTCTGGAACTGGTTCATCATCACCACCGGTCATGACGTCATCGACTGGATCGGAGGATGGTTCGAGTTCTTCGATTTCTTCAATTTCTTCTTCGACAACAATTTCGGGTTCGGGTTCTTCGGATTTTTTAAAAATGGTATGATATAAAATTGTAGCCAACACGATGAGGATGACAAGTGCTGCAAGTATAACTTTTGGTTCCATTGTTTCTTATACTATACTGGTATAAAAAATTTATCTCGTCATACTATAAAACATGAGTTCATTAATGCTCGATGATAAAAATACGATGGATGACATGAATCCATTTGTCAATTTCATGCCTGGTTCAAGTCGACAACCACACGCGTTCGGTAAATATACAGAACCATTGGATGAACCAGAAGAAGAATCATATAAAAGTCCAGCGTGTGACGTCGTTTCCAAAAACGTCGGACGTCCTGGGTACAGTTCGGAAAAGTGTGATTTATCTAGACCACTTCTTCCAGGAAGAAATATAGATAAAGGGTTTACGAATTTCGAGAGTCGTTTTGATATAAAAAAAGCCGTAAAAGCTGGTACAAACAATAACTTTATTATGAATTTGATTAGTTTATTGTGTCTGATTCTATTAATTGTAATGTTCTAAATAATCTATCAAGTGTTACCTGATTTGTAGACGTTTTTATAACTTCTGGAAGTATATCCTTACATATTTCCTTTACCAATTTTTTCTGCCACGAACACGTCTTATTTATAATTGGAGGTAAGAATGTCGGATCCAAAATTTTTATAGAATTCATAATTCGTATGAGTGAATGTATATTTCTATTTTCACACAATGCATTATCTAACGCAATCAAAACCATTTTACGTACAGTTTCGATTGTTTTAACAACCATTGTATCTAGAAACCTCTCGTATCGAGCAGAACCCATACCATAATTAAATTCACAATTTGTTTTTGTCGTGAATGTATCAATTTTATCCTCGTACCCGATACCATCTGTATACTTAGAATAGTGAATTTCGGTGATAGTACACTGTTTATCTATATGATAAAGTTGGTGACACTGTTTTACGAATGCTGTCATGTATAAATCTATAAACACACATCTTTAAACCATTCCAAATTTCTTTGTTGGTTTAAACTCAAGTCGTTTATCGAGTTCTTTTAATTCGATATCTTTCTTCACGTCCATACCTTTACACTCGTGAATTTCGAGAACTATACACCGTGAACAAAACCCTAAGTTACAATATTTACAGTCGATTGGTATTCCTTTCTTTTTACACTTAAAACACGGCATATATAGACAACCTAAGTTATCTTTAACCAATATTTTTTTAAGTTAAAATGTATTCAACAATTGCAAATAATACATTTTCGTATTTTCTTACTCTCAATGAGTTTAGAGACCGTTTAAAACGGGAACACCCCGAAATTGAACCGTCATGGATTAAACTCACAACAATAACCATGATTTCACAATTCAAACGAGGTATAAATATACAATTTCTGAAAACTTTCTTTGAAGAATACGAATTAAAATTATCACGAAAAGAAAAGAAAAAACGTAAATTTATTTGGAGAATGAAGGATACGACGTTTTATAATCAGATATCACTCGTTTATGAAGATTATCATAGTACAAAATCTATAAAGGTATTTCCAAATGGGAGTATTCAGGTCGCTGGGTGTGCCGATTTATTTGATTGTAAACGTGTTATTAAACAACTCTCGTGTATGTTCAGTCGAATTCTCGGTAAAGAGTATGTTATTCCAGAAGATACGTTTCGTGTTGTTATGATAAACTCAAATTTTAGTTTGAATAAAAATTTAAACCTTCTTCAAACAGCACAAAAATTTGAATCTGTTTTTAAAACGTCATTTGAACCAGATCGGTATTCCGCTGTCAAAGTAAAATTTCGACCGTCGGAGGATATGAAAGAGATTACCACGAGTATATTCAGTACAGGTAAGATTATTATTACGGGTGCAGAAACACTCAAAGAGATTGCGTTTGCGTATAACATCATCGTATCACATATTCTCGAACACAAAAAGAGTATACTTACAACGGACGTTGATCCTCTTAAAAAAGAGGTTTTTGAAATAGCATCAGGGTACCATATAAATCAGATTATAGAAACGGCCAATGGTTTAGGACATAAATCATGGGTCGACACTATCAAAAATAAACAAATTAATTTCTAATGTAATATTAATATATAAGATGTCTCAAAGACTTGGTATGGCTGATGGCCGATGCTTCACTGTAAACACTTCGAACCAATTACTCAACAATTATCTCATGAAACAAAATGGTATCTCTTTCGAGGATAACTATTCGTTTCGAAAAATGCTCCAGCAAAAGGGCCCAGAACTTTTGAAACCCGTACAAGATTTACAGGGTACCGACAAATGTGGGTCGTGTGATAAAGCACTTCTCAAAGTACCAAACATTTACTAACTGGGTACGATAAATCATAACTTTTAACTTCTTTAAGTTTTATAGAGAATGACACAGTGTGCCATCTGTCTCAATGAGGTAAGGCAGACCCGGACCAACACACCTATACGGTGTGGTCATTTATTCCATTCACATTGTCTACAAAACTGGAAAAATAAAGGAAAAGTAACATGTCCCGTATGTCGTAAAGTATTTGATGGTGAAAATTTCAGGGTACAGATTACCGTACATAATTTATTTGAAGATACATCAAATACGGTAACTATAGAAGACGATTTCATTTTTGACGCACTTGATATATTTTTTGATATAGGAAACGATACTGATTTAACGAGTCTTCTTGGTGACTTTGGGGTGAGTGTGGCCGACTTTGATTCCTCTATTCTTAACACAGAATGAGCTACAATACTTTTGATAACTTAACCCAGGGTAATCACGAGACGATGTTCTCGGATCCTGAATACTCTTACCTTTAGCATCGACTAATAATGGACCCGTTGCCCAACCTCTTTTATGACTAAACACGTTTGCCTTAAACTTTAAAAGTTTACCTGGTACGAGTTTACCCGCCTTTTTTACGCGACTTACCGGAACTTTAAAGAATTTCGCTATATTCTCGTACGTATTTCCCTTTTTTACTTTATATTCAACTGCACCGTGTTGTTTATAAAAATGAAAATCACCTTGTCTAAAGTAGTTTCTTTGATTACCGGGTGCTACAAACATCATAACTTTAAAATGGTTTGGTTTACATTTTTCAGTAGCTTTTGCCGTGTACACCTTTTTAGGGTTATCCGCAATAACTCTTTGTGGTAATCCTTTACAATTTGTATACGTATGAGAAAGATTACGAATACCAGCCCGTTCACCTGGTACACTCTTTTGTAAACGCATTTTTTCGTAATCACCTACGGCATACGCATAACAATTATTGTTACCTACACCGACTGTACGACCCCATAATCTTTGGGTATACTTTGGTTCAGAACCACTCAGAGGAAGGGGTTTACTCATTACTAATATCATAGAAAAAAATATTGGTAATTAATAAAATGCTCAGAGATCTCGCTAACGCCAAAAAAATGAACGAAGTTGTAACTGAAGTTCTTCTCTTTATCCTCTCCATCCTTATCAGTACATTTGTACTCCGATTTGCGTGGAACCAATCGCTCGTGAAACACATATCGGCTCTTAAACCAATCAAGACCTTTCAAGATGCGTTTATCCTTTCGCTCGCTCTCTCCGTTGTTAGAGGTATCTAATTAAATTTCCTTGTACCCAGTGATTCTTTCACCATTTGGTGAATCCATAACTGGAAATGCATCAATTCCGTCGCATTTGCCTTTTTCGCAATCGACGAATTTGTGATCAATACCTTTCCTTTTTAAGTATTCTAACTGTTTAGTGGTCCAACCACACCATGTTGTACCATAAACGGTCCACGTCCCGGTCCCTTTATCGGTTTCAACTTTCTTTCCTGTATTTAAAAATATATACGCATTGACTACTCCAAGAATAACAAATGGTAACATGTTTTTATATCTATTTAATATATTTTAATTTTAGTTCCTGACATATCTTAGATATTGTTTTACCTTTTGTGGGTACATTTAGAACGTTTGCAATTTTAACGAGTTCATCCTTTTTATAAGAATCACACTTACGTGTTCCTATTTTAACGTATCCCTTTTTAGATACGGAAATCTTGGGAGGTGCAGGGTTACCACCATGTTTTACAATGATTGATTTTGGTTTAATAGGAGCGGCACGACCTATAATATCGAGAACTTTGGATAATTCCTGTGTTTTCTCTCTATACGGTGAGAAGTATCGATCTTTAAATATTCGATTAAACGTTGGTAATTTATCGTGACCAATTGGTGACATACGCAATCTAAAATCAGATACTTTATACGTAACCATACCCAAATAATCTGATGGTAAAACCCGTTCAATAAACTGAATAGTTTCTTGACCACTGAGTATTTTCTCACCCTTTAAGAAATGTCTTAATGAATTGAGAAAATAGTGAACGTCATACATATAATGCGATTCTCTGTATATACCGTGTTTACGTTTGTAATCACCCGAATCTATCTCGGGGTTAGGTATACCGTTAATAGCAGAAAAACCAAAGTCGTTTAACGATGCTTCTATACCGATATCGTGAACTTTTAGAACTGTATTGTCGACTTTAAAACGTCTTATACCCGTCGATTTAACATTGGTACTTATCAAAACGTTTTCTGTATGTAAATCGTGGTGTCTAAACGATGGATACTTTTTATGAATTCTATATAAATTAAATAATACATGTGTTACTATGGTTCTTAAATGTATTGGGCGGAGTGTACTTATATTATTTTTTATAAAAGTGGATAAAGTACCACTATTTGCATATTCCGTGTAAATTATAGAGTATCTCTTCTTTTTTTCATTAACACACTCTTGATACCCGTACATTCGCATACCGCTCAATTTTTCTATACGTTTACCTATTTTATATTCGTATCTATTTGATTCGTTCGACAATTTTATAGCAACGGGTTTTTTACACTCTTTATCTATACACCCTAGAAACACTTCACCCATCTCACCTTTACCAATTCTACGTAAACCTTTCTTTGTACTTAAAGACCCATTTACACTAAAATTGGTACTTGGTTTATAGAACACGTTTTCTGGTCTACATCCAATACCCTTAATAGCAGTTATTACATTTTTACCTAAAAGGTTTCTTTGTTTTTGTGTTTTAACATTTTTCTTATTTTTAGAAAGAGAGGCTATTTTTTTCAAATCCTCAATATGTCTTTCACGTTCCATACTGGTATAGAATAATATTTTATTCATCAATTTCTTCTTCCGTATATTCTTCTTCTACGATTTCATCGCCATCGAGACCCTGGAATGCAAAGGATGGGAGTTTTGCAGATTGTTGGCATAGAACTTGTGAAAGACGAACACTTACCCCAAACTTGTTATCAATAAACCAGATTTGGTTTACATCGACGATACACGCACACATTTGACCCTTTTCGATCTGGTCAACCGAAATCATTTCACGCGCCGAGTTATACGCCTCAGCCAAGAAATCACCGGATGGTTTCGTCATGATCTTAAGTTTCATAGTATCCGGGTATTGCTCTTTACCCTGACGAACGAGTGGTTTGTACAGAGCTTCACGAATGACATTAATGTCATACGCTTTACCGAGCCATTCCTTAGAGTTATCAGCGACAGTCTTAATGATAATGTCGTCAAGTTCTTTCAGTTTATTAGAAAGTGCCATAGCGTCTTCGTTATCGGTATCAAATGATAAGTCGAGTGAATATGAAGTTTTATTGGTAGCTTCATCAGTGAAAGCGCTCATACCAAACGGCGAACGCATAAACGGGAGTTGTAAATAGAGTTTCTTTTTACCATCTTGTGCATTGATATACACGGTTTTCCCGCCGTTCTTATTCTTCTTCATTTTCGTGAAGACAACAGACGACGGATCAAATTGTTTGGAAACTTGGATAATGTTAGACATTGTATTTTATATATCATATATGAACTCAAACTTTAAGTCGGTTTTTTTTTCTTGATACAATGTATATAAAATATACCAATGGGTCTTTTTAAAGATTGTGGTTGTGGATGCAACGGTAAAAAACAGGAACAAAAATTCCTAATTTCCATAATGTCTGCGTTAGTTTTCTTTGTTGTCGCGAACCCAGAAACATTTCGTGTTATGCGTAAAGTATTTGGGTCATGGGTTTCCAACCCAACTGGGTGTCCATCGACAGGCGGTCTCGCGCTCCATACAATTGTTTTCATGCTCGTCACATGGGGTATGATGAACATAAAGCGTGAAGAATATGCGGTATTCGACCCCGCGACTGAAGAAGTTGTCGGACCATCGCCAGTACCAGGACTCGCACCAGGTCCAGCCCCACCACCAAAAATGGTCGATATGCCATCACCATTACCAGGAATGTCAGAAGAACAGTTTTCGACGTTTGATTCAGGTATGAAACTCGAATCTATGGACTTGACTACAGACGGTGAAGCCGTGACGTACTCATGTTCCGATGGTAGAAGTGCTGTTATCACCCCTTAATTAGAATTCTTCATCAAATTCTATGGATGTTGTATCTTCATCCATCTTACCATAATCACCAACACGCTTTTCAAAAAAGTTTGTTTTACCATCGAGTGATATATTCTCCATAAAATCAAAGGGATTTTTCGTATTCCAGATTTTATTGTGACCCACTTGTTTTGATAATCTATCCGCGACATATTCGATATATTCTGACATTTTACCTGAATTCATGCCTATGAGACTACATGGAAGTGCATCCGTAATGAATTCTTTTTCGATCGAAACTGCATCTCTTATAATTTCTTCAATTGTTTCACCAGATGGTTTGTTTTTTAACATATTGAATAATTCAACCGCAAATTCTTGGTGCATTCCTTCATCTCGACTTATAAGTTCGTTACTAAAACATAAACCTGGAAGTAACCCTCTCTTTTTTAACCAGAAAATGGCACAAAAACTACCAGAAAAGAATATACCTTCGACACACGCAAAGGCTAATAATCTTTCTGCAAATGGTCGTTTTTTATCAAACCATTTCATAGCCCATTTCGCTTTCTTTTCGATACACGGAATTGTTTGAATTGCTTCGAACAACTGTTTCTTTTCACTTGAATTTCTTATATATTTATCTATGAGCTTGCTATACGTTTCACCGTGTACCATTTCATTATGCGATTGATAGGCGTAAAATGATCGTGCCTCTGTAAGTTGGATTTCATCCGCAAAATTGTTATTTATATTTTCAAAAACTATACCATCAGAACCAGCAAAAAAAGCTAAAATATATTTTATAAAATGTTTTTCATTATCACTTAATCCGTTCCAATCGTCCATATCTTTGGAAAAATCAATCTCTTCTGCAGTCCAGTTTGACATCTGCGCTTTTTTATACAAAGTCCATAAATTTTCATGTTCTATTGGAAATACAGTAAACCTACTGAGTGTTGGTAAAAGCATTGGTTCCGATTCTTCGAGGTATTCCTGGAATTCAAAGAAGTCTCCCACCAGGGTATCATTTACAAGTATTTGTGGATATGCAGAAGCTTGTGTACCACATCTATTTTTTAGTTCGGTTTTATCAACCATTGTTTTTATGTATTCGAGGTTATAGTCCTTGCAAAGGTTTACTGCGTGTTCGCAATACGTACATCCATCCTTGGATAAAATTTCAACTCCCATCTGTGCTAATACTTGTAAATATTTTTGTCGTAAAACTTTAGATATGATTAATTTTTATGAAATACAGCCTGGAGATTTAGTTCGGGTTCTTGTTAACATAGAGGATGATATAGAAGATGAACTGTACGCCAAAGTAAAAGAAAACAACAAAGACTATATTGTTGTTTCGTATTATTCCGAAACGTCCCTAACGTATAAATGTGCACGTTTATATGAATTAGATGAAAATAAAGACGAACTCGTTCAAGAAACGAGCCTTTCTGAACACCATCAGGCTCCAACCTATTTCAAAAACATTAAGGATAACTTATATGCGATGATAGATGATATAGATTCGGATGAAGACAGTGAAATAATAGACGAATCTGATGATGATGGGAGTGATCTTGAGGACTTTATTGTCCCAGACGACGAAGTTGATGGGATGGTTATACCACCACCAAACAATGCTACTATTGATAAAGAATGGAACGAATGGGAACCTCGAAGCCCGGGTTCTTTGCATTTTAAGGAAATAGTAAATGTTATAGAAACACACGCAAAAATACAAGCGGATGAATTGAATTTTTAAAACCTAAGTGCGATTTATCATTTTCATAAATATACCGATTTAGTATAAAAATGGAAGAACTCACTACTACAATATGGTCCCATGTGGACAAACTTTTAAAAAAACCATTACTAAAAAAACCAATTAATACTTATACGTGTAAAGAATGTAACGGAACAAAGGTGTTCTCAAAAGAAGGTATGCCAACGTGTTCGGATTGTGGACTCGTTGATTCCATGTTTATAGACGAAAGTCCCGAATGGACAAGTGGTATATCCGACGACGGTAAAGTGAACGACCCTTCGAGATGCGGTGGACCAAACGCAAACCCTGAACTCTTTTCTCAAGCGTGGGGTAAAGGAACAATTATCGCAACACAATACTCATCCACGTATGAAAATAAACGTATGGCTAAGATTAATTTTCATCAATCTATGAACCATAAAGATCGCGCACTGTTTCACGCGTATAAAAGTATAGATGAAGCATGTCCAAACTTACCCGATTCAGTTTTAAAAGATGCTAAAATGATGTATAGAAAATTTAATTTAGAAAAGCTGACGAGAGGTGCTGTTCGTTCGGGTGTTAAAGGTAACTGCGTTTTATACGCATGTCGTTTATCAAAAATTCCGAGGACAACAAAAGAAATTGCAGACATGTTTAGAATAAATAGTAAAGATATAAGTCGAACAACGCAGATGTTTACAGAAACACTTTTAGGTAAAACAGAAAAAAACTATGTTACACGACCATTCGATGTCATGCAGAGGTTACTCAACGAATTTACAGTTACAAGAGAAGAAAGACTTAACTGTAATAAAATGTGTTCCAAACTTGAAAACTGTTCGGAACTTATGAGTAAAACACCGAACAGTGTTGCGTCGACTATCATTTATTTTGTTCTCAGGGATAATTTTACAAAAACAGAAATATGTGAAAAATGTGGTATATCTATACCAACACTAAATAAAATTGAAACTATAATTAAAAAATACTTAGAGGAATAGAACACTAAAATTGTAATATGATAAAATTGTTTTTAAGTACCCCGTGTTATGGTGGTATTTGCTTAGAAAAATACATGATAGGTATCATAAAACTTCAACTTCTTCTCATCCGAGAAGGTATTCAACTCATGATTGATACAACGGAAAATGAGAGTCTCGTACATCGCGCACGTAACGTTGCAGTTGGTCGATTTATGCAGAAAACAGACGCAGAATATTTTATGTTTATAGATGCAGACGTTGATTTTGATCCTGCCTCAGTTGTTCGTCTTATACGTTCTGGTCACGAAGTCTCTGTCGCCATTTACCCTAAAAAGGTTGTTATGTGGGATCAAGCTAAAACTGCGATAGAAGCGGGTGATACTCGAGATTTATCGATGCTTTCATCCAGTTTAGTCGCAAATATTGGTGCTACCCAAAGATCGGTCGTAAATGGATTTGTTGAAGTTTTAGATGGTCCAACAGGGTTCATGGTTATTACTCGAAATGCATTCGAAAAAATGCATGAAAAATATAAGGACCTTGATTGTAAAAATGATCATCAAAACCGAGACTTTGACGACTACTGCGCGGTATTTGATTGTATGATTGACCCAGATAATAGAAGGTACCTTTCCGAAGATTACGCGTTTTGTAGACGATGGCAACAAATAGGGGGTAAAATATATGCAGATTGTAACACATCTCTAGGACACGTCGGAAATTTACCCTTTAGTGGATGCTTAAATGAAAGGCTTAAGGCTTAGAGTATATATGTAATAAAATATGAGAATAGCGACAATACTCGTAACACGTGGCAAATCATGTCATGTAAAAACATTACACACGATTCTTCGTTTTAATTTAAAGTGTATGCAAAGGGGTAATACAGAAAATGAAGTTGTTTTTGTAGATGATGAACCATTTGAAAAGGCTGAAATTATTTATAAATATTTAAAAAGTCACGATCGTATTTTCTTTATTGATTTTGGTATTAGTGTTGATGAAGGTTCACTCGATAAAGTCTTTGATAAAAATGACGGTATTGGGTGTCTCGTTTTTCCGGGTGTCACTGAAGGTATAGATTGGAATATGTTCAAAGAAAAAGTGGTTTCTAAGTCTAAGGAACCTGTTGAACAAATTGGGTTACATTTCGATACAGTAGTCGCAAACAAAATTTCACATGATGTATATGCTGTAAACGAGACATCAGCAAAATCGTGGGTTATGATGAATAAAAACGTCATGAAACATTTAAAAGATAAGAAAAATGGTGCGTTTAAGATACACCCGAGAATGAAAAATATGTTTTTAAAATTGAAAGAGGCTGGAATCAAAATTCATGCATATACAGAAGCTAAGTTGATCATGACATATAGTCACGAATGTATTAGTAATATTCTAAACGCTGCAGGTGTTAAATCAAATTAAAGAATAGAGTAATTATATAGAACAGAATGACACGTGTATCTGTAAAGACGGGTGACCCACTTTACAAATATGCGATCTCCTTTATGGAATCCAAATGGGGTACTAAAAAAGGTATATTTCCGGGGTGTCAACCAATTTCAATAGAAAGGGAACACTTTGGTATACTCGCAAATAACAATTATGTTGTATGTGAAAAAACGGATGGTACGAGATACATGATGTTAGCATTCATGTATGAAAATCAAAAAGTATGTATATTTTTGAACCGTGCACTCGAAATGTTTGTATGTCCACTCAATTTTAGACGACCGATATATGAAGGTACTATACTTGAAGGTGAATTATATGAGAATATATTTATGATATACGATTGTTTAATGACATGTGGTGAGGTTATTGGTCAACAAAACTTTTTACAACGACTCGAACACTGTGAAAAGACAACTAAAAAGATGATGGTTTTAAAAACGGATCCAATATTTTTAAAGGTTAAAACATTCCATCTTCATACCGAGTTTAATAAATTTATGGATGTATATCTCCCAACCGTCAAACAGGAAATGGATGGACTTGTTTTTACACCTATAAACGAACCCGTGCGTACAGGTACACACGAAACTATGTTCAAATGGAAACCAAGGAACAAAAATACAATTGATTTCAAAGTGAAGAAAGCACCAACAGCCGAAACGCCTGGGTGTGTACCGGGTCCACCTGTATGGAGATTATATATACAAGATAGAGGTAAACTTATACACGAGTCTCAGATACCAATTGAACGTATGTCCGAATATAAATGGTTGAGAGAAAATGATATTGTTGAGTGTATGTACGTAACGTGGGAAAAGGGCCCCCTTTGGTGGAAACCATTAAAAAAACGAACCGATAAGACGTTTCCGAATAGTCGACGAACGTTTTATAGAACACTCGTGAATATTAAGGAGGACATTCAGATGAAGGAGTTTTTAGACTGTAGACCAAAATGTAATGACTATCTTCTTTAGGTAATTCACTCAGTTTACCTAAACTATCATCATCTTGTATGATCCAATCTTCACCGAATTTAGCCATAGATATGTAATGACCACCCCATTGAACACCCTTATGAATTATAGAACCACGTAAATCGTACCCCATTTTTAAAGATTTATCAACCTTTACGTTACTTTTTTTATCGAATGATACAAGTAGAATTTTCGGGTTTTTAGATATAAAACACCGTGTTGTTGCGACGTGGTGTTTCACGTTATCATCGTCAACATACCCTTCCACCACATTCCAATTGTATCCTTCCTCTATCATTTCGTCTATACTTTTTACTTCATTTTTCATATTTAAAATATGAATACAAAAAGGTGTTTTTATAACATTTTTACTTGCGGGTGATATTGTTACTTGTGTTGTTTCACCGTAAAGAAGGTCTTTAATTACGGGGTATCCTTTTTCGAGTATATCTATAATACATAATAAAGCGTCCTGAGCATCATGAGGCTCACCAATTTTAAATCTCGGGTACAATTTCACAAATTCTTGTAAAAGTGGTTCGAGTGTAAAAACCTTAACTTCGTGTGTTGAAAAGTAAACGTGTACAACGTGTTCGTATATTTTTGTAAATAAACAATCACCTTCGTATTTATTTCGTACTATATGAGATGATATATCGTGTATATGTAGAAAACACTGTATAGCCGAATTAAAATAACACGTGTTTCCAATGTTTGTGAAACCGTGCATCTAAAAAAGGTGTATATAAAAGGCTTAAGAAGAAGACGCGATACATAAATGTAATAAAACATGAACGTACATAAAATTTGTGATACAATTCAACCCATTCTCGATAAACACAAGAATGAAGAACACGTTGAAATGGAATTTCGTCTCGGTAAATATAATGGAACCTTCTTCGATACGAATATAGGTGAAAAGATGTATATTAATCTCTTGAAAGGTCTTAATAAATATTCTGGTTGGGATCGTATTGAAACGTCGCAAACGGACGTCTTTTTTCGTGAAAAGGATAATCTTCGTATAACAATAGACGAAACTACAAATGAAGAAACTATCGTGAAAAAAGAACGAGTACATATCGAAGATTTTAAACAAATCAAGGATACACCTTTTGATATACGGTTTGCCGTATGTAAAGAAATTCCTATGGAACACGATTATGAAAGTGAAATGGATGGTAAAAAAACGAAAACACGTACATCATATATTCGTAAAAAT
>Ga0209091_10001812_pt1 | contig 18463 bp, 18 predicted proteins | sample ArcticOcean_MG_C_6_FD_187438 | JGI IMG/M metagenome (GOLD analysis project Ga0209091, IMG submission 187438) | Marine microbial communities from western Arctic Ocean - ArcticOcean_MG_CB8_128 (SPAdes) (version 2) | ecosystem: Environmental > Aquatic > Marine > Oceanic | place: Arctic Ocean...
TTCATCAATTACTCTTGTCGTATATGTATTATTTTTAATTGCTTTGTTTAAAGTATTGCCAGTTACATTGACTCTTTCAGGAGCAGCGGCACTAATTCTTTCGATTGGTTTTGCAGTAGACGCAAACATTTTGATATCTGAAAGGATTAAGGAAGAGTTACTATCTGGAAGAAATTTACTTAATTCAATAACCGTAGGTTTTGATAGAGCATGGCCATCAATAAGAGATGGGAACTTTTCAACTTTGATAACTGCGGTAGTTTTATACTGGTTTGGATCTAATTTTTCAACTTCTTTGATGCAAGGATTTGCGCTTACTTTAGGTTTAGGTGTTCTGCTAAGTATGATAACAAGTTTTCAAGTTAATAGAATTATTACTAGATTAGTGACTAGAAATAGTAAAATATCTCAATATAACCTATTTATACCTATTGTAAAAAATAAAACAAAAGAAGGAGTTAAGTAATGAATATTATGACCAATAAAATTTACTTTTTATATTTTTCTATTGCTTTGATGCTAGTTTCTATTATTTTACTTTTTTTACCAGGTTTGCCTTTGGGAATTGACTTTACATCTGGATCAACAATTACTTACAGATGGGATGATAAAACTCCAATTCAAGAGGAAATTTCAAATGCTATAGAAAATGCTGGATTTGAAGATTCAATAGTACAATCATTGGGAAATAATGAATTTTATATTAGGACATCAGATTTAGGTGTAAATGGAAAAGATCTTATTGATACTCAATTAGAAATAATTGTTGGAGAAAAACCAGTTACTCTTGATACTAATACAGTTGGATCATCTGTAGCTGAAAACACAATTAGAAATTCTATTATTGCTGTATTTATATCATCTTTTTTTGTGATGCTATATATAATTTATGCATTTAGAAACATAGAAAAATCTTATCTTTATGCTATAGCTGCAATTCTAACATTGATTCATGACGTTTTTTTAGTGATGGGGTTGTTTATTATTATTAGTTTATTTTTAGGTTCAACAGTAAATTCAATTTTTATAGTTGGAATATTAACAGTTATCGGATATTCAGTTAATGACACAATAGTAATTTTTGACCGAATAAGAGAAAATATTACCATAAATAAATCTATGGAGTTATTAAGTATAGTTAACAAATCTGTTAATGAGTCTATAACTAGATCTTTAGGTACATCCATAACAACATCTATAGTTATATTATCAATGCTTCTCTTTGGAGGACAATCATTAAGAGATTTTCTACTGGTTCTTCTTTTAGGGGTAATTATTGGAACTTATAGCTCAATATTTGTTGCTTCTAATTTGTTATTAGTATGGAAATACGGTTTTAGAAAATAAATTAATTTCTATCCCTTGAAATCAAATTTTGATCTTCCATTTTGTCTAAAATAGCTAAACAGTATTTTCTACTAATATTTAAATTATCTCTAATTATATTTATGTTTATTTTCCCATATTTTTTATTAAGTTGAAAAACTTCTTTTTTAATTTTTTCAAATGATTTTTTTGAAAAAAATACATTGTTAGAGGATTTAATTATTAAATTTTTATTTAATAAAAAATTTAATAATTCTTCATTAGGTAGTTTTTTATCAGGATTACTAAATGGATTTATATTTAAATAGTCAATAAATCTATCGATAATTAATGACTCATTAATAGACGGGGTAGGTTTAAAGCCTGTTTTATATATATGAGTTTCATTTAATTCTATTAATTTTTTATTTAATAAAAAATTAATTATTAAATAATTTTCTTTTTTTTCATTTATAAAAGAGACTGATACCCCAAGTTTTAAAGGATTATTTTTATGAAATAGTAATAAGTCTTTATAAAACTTTTCTAAATTATCTATTAAAAATTCTTTTTCTATAAGAATTCCTTTTTTTTCACTTATGATAATTTTAGATTCTGAATTTGAAATATTAATAATTTCTTTTTCAAGTATTCCTAAATAATTTGAAACATCTTTTACTTCAACGGTTTTTTTAATTTTTAATAATGTGATTATTCTACTTAAATCTGATCCTGCAAAGTTTTTTACTAAAGCCTCTTCTTTTAACTTTTCAGGAAAAATTATTTTTCCTCCTCCTACGGTTCCTGCGTTATTTCGAATTATAAATGTATCTCCAACAATAAATGAAATTGAATTTTTAAAATAAATTTTAGCAATTTTTTTTTCACTAATAAATTGTAATCTTCCATTTGATCTGCTTGTACCTGTATGAAACATTACTTCTGAATTATTTTTAATTATTTTAATCAAATTTGTTTTTACATAAATAAATTTAGATGTGATGATAAAACCTTTTTCAGAAATTATACTTCCTTTACTAATTTCTTTTGAGTCTAGATTTTGTATATTTATAGCGCATCTACTGCCAGATGTTATATGATCAGTATTTTCATTGAATGATTCGATTTTTTTTATTTTTAATAATTTATTATTGGGAAAAATTTCTAATTTAGATTTAGACGAAATTGATCTACCTAGTAGTGTACCTGTAATTATTGTACCTTTACCTTTTAAAGTGAATACTCTATCAATTGATATTCTTGACGGACCATTTAATGTAATTCTTTCTTTATGAATTTCGCTATCTATAACCCTTTTTAATAAATCTAGTCCAATATTATTTTTAATGGAAATTTCAACAATTTTTGTTTTATAAAATTTATTTTTTTCTAATAAATTATTTATATTATCTTTAAGCTTTAGAAATTCTGCTTTCTCAATCAAATCAATTTTATTAACTACTACAATTAAATTTTCAATTTCTAAAGATTTTATTATTTTAAGATGTTCTAATGTTTGTTTTTTTATTCCATCATTTGCAGCAATAACTAATAAAACCAAATCTACTGCATATGTTCCTGATATCATATTTTTAATGAATTTTTCATGCCCTGGAACATCTATTATAGACGCATTTATATTTTTAGAAGAAGTATATTTTGCAAATCCTAATTCAATAGACATGCCTCTATTTTTTTCTTGAATTAACCGGTCTGTATTTTCACCTGTTAATTTTTTTATCAGACTAGTTTTACCATGATTTATATGACCTGCAGTACATATAGAGAACATTACTTTACAAAGTTATTAGCTACTTCATTAGCAAATAACTTTCCTTTTTCAGTTAATACATAATTATTATTCTTTTTAAATAAAATATCATTTTTCATGTAATCTTCAATTTCTTTTAAGTATAAGTCTTCAAAATCAGATTTATATTTAAGTTTGAAATGATCTGTATCAATTCCATTTTTTAGTCTTATACTTAACATTAGATATTCTAAAATTTCATTTTCTTGTGTTTGAATTTCAAAAACATCCAGTATATTATTTTTCTTTAAAAATTCTATTTTTTCATCTATTTCATCTATTTCATCTATTTTATCTATTTTATTTGAAAAGAAATCAATATATTTTTTTGGAGGTTTAGTAATGCTAAATCTTTTATTATTTATATATGAATGTGAACCTGGCCCTATTCCTATGTATGGTTTCATAGTCCAATATTTTAAGTTATGCAAGGATTTTTTATTATTCTTAGACCAATTAGAAATTTCATAATTTTCAAACCCTTTTTCCTTTAATAATTTATAAGTTATTTCATACATTTCAGCAGATAAATCATCATTAGCTACTGATATCTGGCTGTTGACTACTTGCTGGTTCAATACAGTCCCTTTTTCAACTTGAAGCGAGTAGCATGAAATATGATTTGGTTCTTTATTTACAATAGTCTGTAAGGTATTTAAATATGATTCAGTTGTTTGTTTAGGTAAACCATATATTAAATCAATTGAAATATTGCTAAATACATTTTTCAAAATTTCAAATGATTCTAAGGCTTTTTCACTATTATGTCTTCTATTGATTAGTATTAGCTCTTTATCTTGTAGAGATTGAATTCCAAGTGAGCATCTATTAATTCCTATTTCTTTCCAATAATTAGCTTTTTCTTGTGTTACATCTTCAGGATTTATTTCAAGTGTTATTTCTACTTCATCAGAAAATTGAAAGTTTTGTTTGATTTTTGATAAAATATTTTTTATTATTATAGGGTCAATATATGATGGAGTTCCTCCTCCAATAAAAATCGAGTCTACAAAATAATTTTCATTAATTTTCCAAAATTCTATTTCATTATAGATTGAATTGCTAAAATCTTTAATTAAATTTTCAATTCCTGAATATGTATTAAAATCACAATATGTACATTTCGTATGACAAAATGGTATGTGAATATATAAACCTAAAGCTGTATTTAGTTTGGAGTCCATAACCCACTATCAGGTTTCTCAGAAGAAGAATCTTCAGATTCTTCTTTTTGATTAGAAACTGCAGCCTGAGCTTTAGCTTGAGCTTCATATTGTTCTTTCATTTGAGCTTCCATCGATTCTTGAGCTTTTTTTACCCATTGAGCAACTAAATCTAATTCAGGAGGGGATATAATAAATTTTTCTATATCATCAGGAATGTTGATTTCTTGATTGCCTGTAAAAATAATAGCAGACTCTCCTTCTTCTATGTTTTTTTCTAAAGAAGATTTAATAAAATCTATTCTTACTTGAGATTCATTCTTTAATTCTTCTGAAATTTTTTCAGCAACACTTCTGTTAGTTAATCCAGAATTTAAACATTTAGACCAATCTATAACTTTCTGTAAAATTTCTAAGTCTTCTAATTCTGAAAATTTTGCTCCAGTTTTTCTTCTTTCTTCTGTGATATTCCAAGCACCTATACTTGCTTCTTTTAAATTAATTGACACATCTTCTCCACTTCCTGGAATTCCTTCAACAAATATTTTATTAATTACTCCAGTTTTTTCTTCTAGATTTGAAATATTTTTATCTACTGCTTTCCAATAATTAAATATAAGATCATGTAATTCTTTTGAAGCTTCTTGCGGAGCTTGCAGTAAGACACAAATAAATGCCTTCTTTTTACCGATAACTTTATCAGCATTTGGTTTATTTATTTTTCCTATTTCTTCTTCCAATTTAAACTCCTATCAAACTGAAAATAAAAAATTTATTATATCGCCATCATTAACAATATATTCTTTACTTTCATGTTTTAATTTTCCTTGTTTTTTTGACTTATTTAAAGATTTAACTTCTATAAATTCATTATAATTTATTACTTCTGCTCTAATGAACCCTTTTTCTATGTCTGAATGTATTTTAGCATCTAATTCGAGAAAACGAGAAGACAGTAATAAGAATTAAACATTGAATCTGAAATATATAACATCCCCATCTTCAACTATGTAATCTTTTCCTTCAACCCGCATTTTTCCCGCCTCTTTAGATTTTTTTTCACCCTGTAAAGTTACATAATCTTTATAACTGACTATTTCTGCTCTAATAAATCCTTTTTCGAAATCAGTATGTATTTCTCTTGCGGCTCTTGGTGCATTAGACCCTTTTGGTATAGTCCAAGCTCTTGATTCTTCGGGACCTGAAGTGAAATAAGTTATTAGGTTAAGAAGTTTGTAGCCAGATTGGATTACTTGCTCTAATCCAGATTGCTCTAATCCTAATGCTATTAAAAATTCATTTTTTTCTTCGGTATTTAATTGAGATATTTCAGATTCTATTTTTGCTGAAATTATGATTGAAAGAGCATCTTCTTTATTTGCTATATCTTGAACTAATTTTGAGAACTTGTTTCCTGTGGTTGCATCTTCCTCGGAAACATTGCATATGTAAAGTACGGGTTTGCTTGTCAGTAATTGTAAACTTTTTAATTTAGGCTTTTCAGCTTCAGGTATTTTTAATAATCGAGCTGGTTTTCCTGTACTTAATAATTCATGAACGCTGGTTATTATAGGTAATAATTCTCTTGCTTCTCTATCTCCAGATCTAGCTTTTTTTTCGATTGATGAAATTCTTGATTCAATGCTTTCTAGATCAGATAGCATTAATTCAGTTTCAACTATTTCGCTATCTTCAACTGGGTTAATAGTTCCGTTTACATGAACTATATCGGGGTCTTCAAAACACCTAATAACGTATGCTATGGCATCCATTTCACGAATATTTGCAAGAAATTTGTTTCCTAATCCTTCACCTTTGGAGGCTCCTTTTACTAATCCAGCGATGTCTACAAATGACATTTTTGTAGGTATTATTGATTTGGAATCACTTATTGTGGCTAATGTTTTTAAACGATTGTCAGGTATAGCAACTTCGCCTATATTGGGATCTATAGTGCAGAACGGATAATTTTCTGCTTGAGCATTGCTAGTTTCGGTTAGAGCGTTAAACAATGTAGATTTTCCAACATTAGGCAAACCAACTATTCCGCATTTAAATCCCATTAAACTGCATCCTTATTTCTTTTTGTAATCGTTTTATTAAACTATTTATGAATTCTTACTGTTTTTTTACCAGTAAAGCATAACCTATTATTCTAATTCTCATTTAATTTTTTCTTCCTCTTTAATTGTCCTAAACTCTCCATCTATAATTTTTTCATTATTATCATTATTATCATTATTATATTTTTTTTCAAAATTATTTTTAACATCACTTATTAATGAAAAATATTTATATATTGATGCAGTTATTCCTAAAACAATTATGTCATCTATTTGTCCTAATACAGGTATAAAATCTTTTATAATATCATTGGGATAGAAAATATAGAACATTGCAGCTAAAATAATAAATTTAACTTTATATGGAATATTAGGGTTAAACAATCCTAAAAAAATTTGATATAAAAAATAAAATATTCTAGGTATCAATAAGATAAAATTTTTCATAAATTTGTAATAGTATAGTTATTAAATTTGTAATTAAATGATATCAACAATCGAAATATTAAGTCTTGATTAAATTACTACATGGCAACGATGAATTTTCATCTAAAGAAACCTTAAATGAAATAATTGGTGATCGTAATGATCCTGACCTAGATTTAAATTTTATTTATTCCAGTAAAATTACAGTTAATGAGTATAAAGAATACTTATATACAATCTCATTATTTGCTGGAAGGCGAATTTTAGTATTTTATGATTTACTTAGTAAGGTTTTATCTTCTAAAAGTGATCAATGGAAAGACTTTATAGATATTACCATTAGTAAACCCAATGTAAATGAAGTTATTTTTATTGAAAATAATGATATTAATTTAAAGTCTAATAAGATAAAAAAATTATCTGAAATAGGAGAAGTGTTTTTATACAATATACCTGTAGGTAGAGGATCTTGGGAAAAAATTAAAAATTGGATTATAAAAAGACAGGACTTTTATGATATAAAGATTTCTCCTAATGGTATAAATAAACTGATTGATTTAATAGGTAGTAATTATAGATATCTTGATAATGAATTGTTCAAACTAAGTAATTTTAAACCAAATAATATAATTGAAGAAGAAGATATTGAATTGATGGTTTCTGGAATTAAGGAAAGTTCTATTTTTGAATTAATCGATTCTTTATTAGCAAAAAATATCATTAAAGCTTCTGTTTTACTTGAAGAATTAATAAATAATGGACAAACATTTTTTTCAATTCAACAAATGCTTTCTAGACAAATAAGATTAATAATAATAACTCAAGAATTATTAAAAAATAATTCAGCACCAGAAATTCAAAGTAAAATACAGATAAAATCAAATTATGCATTTAATAAAATTTTTACTCAAGCTAAACAATTTTCTCCTGAAAAAATGAAGGAAATTTTAAAGATATTACTTGAATTAGATCTTAGTATAAAAGGTGGACATAAAAAAGAAAAAGATGTTCTACAGCAGTTAGTGTATATTTTATGAAATCTATAATTTTTATTATAACTTTATTATTTGTTTTAGCATGCGGTACAAATATAGATGAAAATATTGAGATTAATCAAGAAATTTATGAATATTCTCCACAAGCATCCTTAGATTTATATCTTTCAGCTAATAAATATTTAGATCAAAGAAATTATAAAGAAGCTGAAAAAACTTTTAAAAAACTTCTTGTTTTAGATCCTAAGTTTTCTAAAGCATGGGAGGGGTATGCTGACTCTATGCTTTATCAAAATGACTTTGAATCTGCCATAAATCATTTTGATAAAGCTATATCTTTAAATCCTCTTATTTCTTCCCACTATTCGAAAAAATCTTTAGTCTTATATTATCAAGAAGATTTTGAAGCAGCTGAATCATATAGTATTAAGGCTCTGGAATTAGAAGAAAAAGATGCTAGAGCTTTAATTATTTTAGGATCTATAACGGCTCAAAATGGATTTTTGGACGAATCAGAAGTAATATTTAATAAAGCATTATTGCTTGAACCTGAAGATGCATCCATTTATTTTTGGAGAGCAAAAACTTATATTAATATGTCTAATTTTGAATTAGCTATGTCAGATTTTAATAAATCCATTGAATTGGATAGATCTCAACCAGCTTATTACATAGAAAGAGCATTGTTATATAAATTTTTTGGAGAGATTGATAAAGCTAGGTTTGATTTAGAAGAGGCTATTGAAGTAGCTAAAAATCCTAGAAATCAATTGTTAATTGATAAGGCAAATAAAATATTAAAAAATGTTAATAATTAATAAATTATTACTTATATTATTTATTTTTCTTATTTTTAATTCCTGTTCTGCTGGTCAACACTTTGAGGGTTCAATTACTTTTTTAGGTAGAGGAGTACTAGAAGATAAAAATTCCAAATTTAACTTACAAGTAAATGAAGATATAAAATATCTAGAATGGGCTGATGAAAAAGATATTGATATATTATTGAAAGAAGGAAGAATGAAGCAAGTATCATTGATTAAATTAAGAAATAAAAATAATCAAGTTGAATCTTTTCATGTGGATCCTAATTTGAATTTAGAAAAAATAAACTTTTTATTTACTTATTCTCATTTACAATCGCATATGATATCGAGTAATAAAATAAAAATTGATTACCTTACTTCTAAATCTACCAATTCGCCTAGAAATAGGGAAACAATAAAGATAATTATAGGATTAAAATTTATTGATCACGAACATTAATAGTATTTAGGTCCTTTTCCATTTCTATAGAACTTACATAACCTTGATATCTATTTACAACAACGCCATCTTTATTAATAAGAAAAGTCCAAGGTTCAGTATTTATTCCAAATTTCTCTACAGATTTGTTAACTTTACCTATAGAAAGATCTCCTTTACTCATAATTTCTTTAAAATTTTTCCATACTTCAATATGTATAACAATTAATTTATCCTTATTTTTATTTTTAATAAGCTTTAATTCATCTAATTGAGGTGAGCAGGTTGCTGTTACACATAACCCTGGTGTTGAAAATGATAACAGTATAGGTTTTTTTTCTTCTAAAGCATCAGACAAAGTATATGTATATAAATCTAAGTCTGGTTTTATATCAGTTGATATATCTTCTATTTTATTATCCGTAAGAGATGGTGTTTTAATTGGATCAATATAACTTCCAACAGACAATGTATTTGATTCTTTTTTTACTTCTATAACTGCTTTAGTTAAGTTTCCATCATATTTAGCATAAATTTCCCAAAACCCTTCGCTTTCAAAGTTTAAATAACTTGTAAAGACACTTTTATTATTAGGCCACTTTGTAATATGAGCTAATTCTATGATTTTAGAATTTTCCTCATCAATCTTTTTATAAAAAAAATCTACATTTTCAACAATACTCATACCTTCTTCATCAATTAATGCAAAGCCTACTCTGTTTTCTCCTATTGCTATATCTTCGGTAATTATAAACAAAGAACTATAATTTGAAGATTTAGATGAAGAGCTACAGCTCAATATAATTAATAAAAGAATCAATAATATTTTTTTTAACATTACTTAATTGTAAGCATTTTTTGTGGATTTTTAATCATCATTTTATTAATAATTTTATTTTCTATTTTTCTATTTTTCATCCATGGAACTACTTTAGTTAATAAATGATCAAATCCATGTCCCCCGTATTTTTTAAGACGATGTTTAGTGCAAATATCATGAGCAAGTAGTATTGAATCTTCAAAACCTTGGTCAATTAAAAATTCCACCATTTTAATTCTTTCATGATCTCCCGGCATATAAGTTTCTGGAGCTAAAGGATAAAAAGGACTATCGTGACCCCATAAATCTAGGTTTAGAAAAACTCCTGTTTCAGCAGTTTCTTTTAATATTTCAAAATCAAATATAGTTCTATCAATATGACCTAAAACAACGTTTGTAAGATCAGCTCCTAGATCATCTATATACTTTATTATTTCAAGAGGAGCAAATTGATTTCTTCCAGGATGGATTAGTAAAGGTAATCCAGAATTTTTATGAGCTAAAACTGAAGCTTCCATTGATAATTTTTCATTATTTGTCCATGGCCAAGAGCATCCAACTTCACCTATAATACCTGACTTTATATTTGTTTGTCCTACACCTATATTAATATCATTTATTATAGTTTCATAAAGAACTTCCATCCCGTCTTTTGTGTAACCCTTTTGTTGAGCTAACTCAACATAATAACCTGCTCCCATAACAATATTTATACCAGTTTTATTACTAATTTCTTTTAATTTTTGAGGGTTTCTACCCAGACCTATATTTGTAACATCAACTATAGTTTTTCCACCAGCTTCTTTATAATAATTAAGTTCACTGCATGCTAAATTTATATCAGTATATTTTAAATTATCTTTTGATGAAGACCAATTGAATCTAACCCATCCTAAATTCTCTAAAGAAATTTTTTCTTCCATCATTTTGATTTCAGATTTATTTAGTGGTTCATTAAGAATAGCTTCAAACTCTATGATTATATGATCATGAGTAGATGTGTTTCCTAGCTCACTTGGATCTATAGTTCCAAGTACTGTCATTACTTTCCCCGTATTATTTTTAGAATTCATATAAAAATAATACTTACAAAATAGGTTTGTTAGCGGGCATTGCCTTTAACATCTCTAGCTTGGATGTAACAGCTGGATTTTGAAGTGCAGTTGGCCTCTCACCTCTTAAAACAGCAGCAACTTGTTGTGAAGCTCTTCTTCTTGATAGCCAGGCGGACCTAGTAGACTGTCCTGCAATATGAGGAGCAACAATTACATTATCCATACTAAATAAAGGATTATTTGGATCAGCTGGTTCTTGTTCAAAAACATCAAGGCCAGCACCTCTAATCTTTTTATTTTTTAAAGCATCTATAAGTTCATTTTCTTTAACTACTGAACCTCTGCAAACATTGATAAAGAAAGAACTTTCTTTCATTTGGTCAAATTGTTCTTTGCCAATCATATGGTGAGTTTCATTGTTAAGTGGAACTATAGTTACTACATAATCAGATCTTTTAAATATGTCATTTAGTTCCCAAACTTGTTCTACTCCATATTCTTGAATTAACCATGGAGGACAATAAGGATCATAAACTAAGGTATTCATTCTCCAAGCTCCTAATTTTCGAGCTATTTGCCTTCCAATATTTCCAAAACCTATAATTCCTAATGTTTGCTCATCTAGAGCTTCTATAGGACCAAATTCTTGAGCATTCCATTTTCCACCATTTCTTAATTGAAGAGTATATTGAACAACTTGTCTATTTAAGGCTAAAGTGAAAGCGACCGCTTGGTTTGAAACTTCTTCTGCGCACATTCCTGCACCGTTAGTTACCATCATTCCATGTTCAGTTGCAGCTTCTGCATCTATATGATTGAATCCATGTGAGTAAACAGCTAAGACTTTACAGTGCTTAGTTGATTTTATAAATTGTTCACTTCCCCATCCAGCTCTGTTTAAAATTGCATCCGCATCCTTTACTATTTCCATAGCCTCACCTTCTGATCTTGGGTTGGCTTTTACGAATTCTACATCTAAATCAGCCATTTCTGCTTTTTCATATTCAAGATTGTCATCTTCTGGTCCTAAAAAAACCACTTTATATTTAGCCATGAAAAAATCCTTTCAAATATCTTTATTACATCAATAAATTTTTATTTCTATTTTGATTTATCGTATAAAATAATTAAAAAAAAGAAATCTTAGATTACATTAAGAAATAACTTTTTTTAATTATTTATTCCTTTTTATAAGAAATAATAAAAATTATATATATGAGTACAAACAATTTATCAACATTTTTAAATTTATCTAAAATTCCAACTACATCTTTTTATGAAAATTTAGTATCTGATTTTATTAAAAAAGAACTAAAAGATATTGGAGTAAAATTTCAAATTGATACTTGGGGAAATATTGAAGCTTATATTCCAGGAGAATTGCCTAATGAATTAGTGTTTATTTCTCATATGGATCACCCTGGATTTGAAATTGTTGAAAATATTGAAAAAAATATTTATAAAGCTAAATGCCTTGGAGGATTGCCAAGACATTCTGAAATGAATAATACAAATGTAATAACTTTTAATTCAGAAAATCAAATAAGAGGAAAAATCCTTCCAACAGATGCTATTAAAGAAAAAAAATCAAATGATAGATGGCTTGATTCTAAATATGTTTTTATTGAGTTAGATGAAAAAGTAAATAAAATCCCAACACCTGTTGTTTTTTCATTACCTGACCCCATAATTTCTGAAGATCATTTGATTGTCCCAGTTGCTGATGACTTAGCTGGATGTGCGTTAATACTTGAATCTTTAAAAATTTTAAATAAAAACAAAAACAAATATTCTTTTAGGGTAATCTTTTCAAGAGCAGAAGAAGTTGGTCTTTATGGAGCAAGATTAATAGCTAAATCTGGAAGAATACCAAAAGAATCTATAATTATCTCTGTTGAAACTAGTAGCGAACTTCCTGGAGCTAACTCTGGCAACGGTCCTATTATTCGTACTGGAGATAGAATTTCTACGTTTGATAATTTAGGAGAAATAATTTTATTATCATCAGCTAAATCATTATTAAAAAATGATAAAAGTTTTAAATTTCAAAGGCAATTAATGAGTTCTGGTGGATGTGAAGCTTCAGCATTTTTGTCATTTGGCTATAAAGTTACAGGTATAGCTTTACCATTAATTAATTGGCATAATTGTAATCCCGAAGGAAATGTTGAGTCAGAAAAAATAAGTATCTTGGATTATGAGAACGCTTTAAAAATCATGACAAATCTAGGAAAATTGGATATTGTAGAAACTAAGGATTATTACAATAGTCTTATTGAAATCCCAGATGATGCATATCGTTTAGAAAATAATAATAATTAGGAGAAAAAATGTCTCAAGTTGATGGCTCTTATTTAGTAGCTAGAACATTAAAAGAAGAAAACACAGATTGTTTATTTTATTTAATGGGTGGCCCAAACTATGAAATTGTTAATAATTCTGAAGACTTTGGTATAAAAACTTTCGATTTTAGACATGAACAAGCTGCATCTATGGCTGCTCATGCTTATTCAAGAGTAACTAGAAAACCAGGAGTCACTACAGCTGCATCAGGTCCTGGAACTTTAAATTTATTGACGGGTCAATATAATGCATTTATTGATTGTGCTCCTATGATTACGCTTGGAGGAGCGGGACCTGTTAAAGATTTTTATAGAGGAGGATTTCAAGAAGTTGATCAAGTTTCAATATTTGAAAAAGTTTCTAAAGCTACATTTAGACCTACATTTGCACATCAATACCCACAAGTGGTTTCACATGCATTTAGAATAAGCAAATCAGGTAGACCTGGGCCTGTTTATATAGATTGTAATGAAGATGTTTTATATGAAAAAATTAATGAAAAGGATACTTCTTTAGCAACTAGATCTAATGAAACATCAGCTCCTGCGGGCGATCAAAATTTGATAAAAAAGACTATTGAATTATTAAAAAACTCTAATTCTCCAATGATTTTTGCTGGAGGTGGTACTTTTTGGTCTGATTCTTCAAGTGAATTAAAAGAATTTATTGATAATTCTGGAATACCTTTTTATACTACTCCTATGTCTAGAGGTGTTGTATCAGACGATCATGAATATTCATATCCTGCTGCTAGATCAAGTGCTTTTAGAGAAACTGATTTTGTTTTAGTTCTAGGCACTAGATTTAATTGGATTATGACTTATGGAAATAGAATAAACCCTGACGCTAAGATTATTCAAGTTGATATTTATGAAGAAGAAATCGCCCATAATAGAAATGTTAGTCTTGGTATCGTTGGTGACTGTAAAACTGTTATAAACCAACTTAATAATGAGTTTATAAAGCAAAATTTAAAATCTTCAAAATGGGAAAAATGGAGAAATAATTTGTCTAACTTAGAAAATGAAAGACTTGAAAGAGTAAAACCTTTAGAAGAATCTGATCAGATTCCCATTCATCCACTTAGACTATGCAAAGAATTAAGAGAAATAATGGATAAGTCCTCAATAGTTACAATTGATGGAAATGAAATATTACATTATGGGAGACAAAGTATTCCTACTTTTTACCCTGGCCATTCAATTAATTCTGGACCTACTGGTTGTATGGGAGTAGGACTTCCTTATGCAATTGGTGCACAAATAGCTAAACCTAAAAACCAGGTCTTTTCGTTACATGGAGATGGATCTTTAGGTATGAATATCCAAGATTTTGATACAGCTGTTAGACATAAATTACCAATTGTTATATTAGTTTCAAATAATGAAGGTTGGACTGCAAGAGTAGAAGGTATAAGAAAACCTGGAAGAGAATTAGGTTTTACAAGATTTGATTTAATCGCTGAAGCCTTTGGTGGTTATGGAGAAATGGTTGATAAACCCGACCAAATAAAACCTGCAATCGAAAGAGCAATAGATTCAGGCTTACCTTCTATAATTAATGTTCATACTGATCCAACTGCTAGAGCTATATCTAAATTTGTTGGTTCTAAAATGGAGTGATTTAAAATTATGTACACCTGGCTTAATCATAATTCTTTATTTATATTGATTTTTATTTTTCCTTTTCTAATATCTTTAATATCCTATTTTTATATAACAAAAAGCAGAATAGTAATTTTTTCTATATTTTTCTTCTTACTTATTTTATTTTTAATACTTAAATCTTTATTTGTACCTCAAGAATCTCCATCTTTAAATAACATGAATAAAGCTAATATTTTTGAAAATGAAGGAAAGTTAGTTGTTGAATTTTTTTCTCCTAATTGCTTAGGATGTATACTTAGCGAAAATGCAGTTAATGAATTTAATTCTAAATATTTTGAAGAATATGATTTCTTGAAAATAAATATTTCAGATATAAATTATTCAAATATTGTTAGAGATTATCAAATCACAGTTACTCCAACTTTTCTTCTGATAAATAAAGGGGAAGTTATTAATAAGTATCAAGGAATATTAAGTAATTCAGAAAATTTATATCAAGCGTTTAATAATTCTGAATAATTTCATTTAATTTGTTTGTAATAATATTAACATCAACTTCTTCAAGGCTGTGAACGACTATGTAAATTTCATCCATGTATGCATGTCCATCATTTAAGCCTCCTCCAACGAATATCTTAGGATCGTTTTTGGATAACTCTTCCATGATTTTATCTGATTTTGGACCTTCGTAATTTGATTCAAAACTTAATACAACTGTTGGTCCTTGCCTATATGGATATTTGTCATCGATATAAATTTTTAGACCGTCTTTTGGATTAATTTTATCCTTTATAAGTTGTGCTTTTTTATACCAAAGATTCTTTTCAAGAATTTCATCATCTTCCATAAATAGCTTCAAAGCAGTGATAAATCCTACAATGTTTTCTTTAGTTACTTTCATAGGTCTTCCAATTGTTGCCTTAGTTGTATGTAAGTTTTGAAAACTGTGTAATTTAGCAGCTTCTAATAATTCACGTTTTCCTGCAAGAATTCCTGTTGATTGAGGGCCTCCAATTCCTTTACCACCACTAAATCCTACTGCATCAACCCCCATCGATATAAATTTAGTCAAATTTTCTCTTGGAGGTAACTCAGCAGCAGCATCTAAAATTACTGGAAGATTATTTTTGTGAGCAATTTCTATTGTCTGCTGTAAGCCAACTCCCTCATCAAAAAATGGTGCAATAATATAAGCTATTGCGCATGTTTTTTTATTAATCTTCTTTTCTAATGATTCATTATCGTATTCAACTAATTTGCCACCGGGTATTTCAAAAGCTTTATCATAATTATTTCTTTGGCCTTTGTGAATTAATATTTCATTTTTCATTCCTTCAGTATTTGGTAATTTTGCAATCTTATCTTTGTCCTTTCCTGTAATACAAGCAGCAGCCATTAATACAATAGAAGCAGCGCATCCACTTGTTACAATAGACATTTCAGACCCACACACTTTAGATATGAATTCTCCTGCAACTTCATGTAATTCCTCTAGATCAACAAACACAGAACTAGCTTCTTGAATTGACTTGATAACTTCTGGCTTCATTATGCTACCGCCATAAATAGTTACCCAACTTCTTGCATTTATTACAGGTTTGATTCCCAGTTCTTTATAAACATTTGGCCAGTTTTTTTTCAAAATATTTTCAATATTGTAGATATAATGAGTGAATAATATAATTTTTATATGCCAAAAAATACCCTCAATATAATTTATTTGAATAGACAAATTTCTATTTTACTTATCGGATGGGGTCTAATATCTTTAGTTTTAGGAATAACTTTGATTTTTTTTAAAAATGATTTTTTAAAAGCTTTTGCATTACAATTTTTACTTTGGGGATTTATTGATTTTATATTAGGATTAATACCTATTATTAGGGATAAATTTACGAAAAGAAAAAAATTATATAGAATACTTTTTTTTAATTCATTCTTAGATTTAATTTATATTTTTATAGCTTTGCTTCTAATATTTGAAATCCTTTTTGAAGGTGAAAAAGCAATAGGACATGGGTTTGGAGTACTGTTTCAAGCTATTTTCTTACTTATATTTGACACTTTTTTTGGATTTAAAGCTTTTAATATTAAGGATTAAATTATTTATTTAATCCTTTAATCATTCCTCTAATATATGCTATTTGCCCTAGATGTTGAGATTCTTCAACTAATACATGACCAAGAATCCAGTAACCTTTTTTAAATTCTCCAGTTATTCTTTTGTAATTTTTATTCAAATCTTCATCTGCTAATTCTTCTATAACAATCAGGCTCTGTTCTCGTTGTTGTTTATAAAATTTAAGTATGTCACTAATATTCATATCTGGTAAATTAGAAATATCTTCTTTGATGTATCCTTTACCATAGTCATTTTCTTTAATATTTAATTTTTTGCTCCAGTTATTTAGACTCCAAACAGTTTTGTTCCCACCAATAATTTGGTTGATCCAATTGTCTTCTACTCTGGCCATATGCCATACTAAATAAATAATATTGTTTGATTCTAAAGAAGGTTGCCAATATAATTCATTTTTAGTGAGACCATCTATAGACTTGTATAGAGAATCTAAGTATTCATTCAACCCTGATATTATTGCTTTTTTAAAATTATTTATCAATTAATATTTTTTTTCATATAATTATTTTTCTTATAATTATAATATCTTTTACAAAAAGTAGTTTCAAATTTAGCTATAGAAGTTTCACTTTATAGTTTTCATAATTCTACATGAAGTTTGAATTTTAAAAGAAATCTAGTATGAATCTTCCAAGTGATTATTTGATCTAACTAATTCTTTATTCCATAATCTTTCTAGAGAATATCTAGGCTTCCACCCTAATACATCATAAGTTTTTTCACTGTTAAATTTTTTATGAGGAAGATTGGGTGAAATAAAAAATGATTCTAAATTAGTAGCTAGCTTATCTTTTGAAACCTCTACAGCACATCTAACTGCTTCTCCACAATCTATCCATGAAGTAGTGAATGGAGTCATATCTGTACTCATTTCAGTTGGTTCAAAATCAGGAGTAGTAAGATCTAAATGATGCCTCATATTGTAATAAAGTAATGTTATTACTTGTATCCCAAATTGATTGGAATATTTTTTGCATATTTCTTGACCTAAGTATTTACTAATTGCATATAGTCTAGTTCCTGGTTGTGGAGGCATATCTGGATTTAAATTATGATCCCATTCTTCATACGATGGTCCAACCATTTGAAAATGAGGGCCTGTATTAATAACTCTTTTTATATTATTTTGTTTTGCAGCTTCCATCATACTGTAATTACCTTTTGTAGATACATCAAAAGCTAGTTTTCTATCATGTCTTAAAACGGCTAGATTAACTATACAATCCATACCTTCTGCAGCTTTTACAACACCATCTAAATCGTCTACACTTAATTTCAAATAATCTCCCTGATATTCTTTTGGAGGTTCGTTAATATCAGTCAATAAAATCTGATATTTATCCTTTAATGCTTTTATAACCCACGGACCAAGCATTCCTGTACCGCCTAGTATAAGTATTTTCATGACTTACTTTCATTATTAAATAAATTTTCAATTTTTGTTGTCAAATATTTTTGACCTGTAAATGAATCTTGTAAATGTAAATTTAA
>Ga0209091_10001813_pt1 | contig 18458 bp, 16 predicted proteins | sample ArcticOcean_MG_C_6_FD_187438 | JGI IMG/M metagenome (GOLD analysis project Ga0209091, IMG submission 187438) | Marine microbial communities from western Arctic Ocean - ArcticOcean_MG_CB8_128 (SPAdes) (version 2) | ecosystem: Environmental > Aquatic > Marine > Oceanic | place: Arctic Ocean...
TATCCTCATCACTAACCCTTCCTAAAACTCGCACTGCATATTCTCTATCTATTTCAGAGCTGGGATGCATTAGCTTGTTCGCTAGATCTCCATTATTAGTAAATAGTAATAATCCAGATGTATTAAGATCAAGTCGGCCAACCATAACCCAGCGCGTATTTTCAGGCAAGAAGTCGAATACACTTTTACGACCCTCTTCATCTTTGTTTGAACAAATAACGCCTGCCTGCTTATTCAGCATCAATACCTTAGTCTCTTCTTCTGAATAACGCTTTAGGTCGATCAACCTTCCATCAATTGTAACCTTGTCAATAATTGTTGCTTTATCACCAAGCGTCGCTTCTTTGTTATTAATAGAAATTCTGCCTTGTTCTATAAGCCTTTCCGCCCAGCGTCTTGATCCATAGCCAGCATTAGCAATAAGTTTTTGTAGTCTTTCTGACATTTATTTTTTATCTTATATTAGTAGGTTATGCCCATTGCATCTCGCACTTCTTCCATTGTACTTCTTGCAACAACTCTCGCTTTCTCTGAGCCTTCAAAAATAATTTCCTGAATGAGATTGGGATTCGATTGATACTTGGCTATATTCTCTTGGATAGGCTCTAACTCAGCAATAATTGCATTTACAACTGGGCCCTTACATTCAATACAGCCTATTTTAGCTTTTGTGCAGCCTTCCTTTACCCAATTGAGAGTGTCTTCTGATGAATATATTTGATGTAACTGCCAGACTGGGCATTTTTTTGGGTCACCTGGGTCAGTTAATTTAACTCGAGCAGGGTCTGTTGGCATTCTATTAATTTTTTGCTTGACAGAATCTGACTCTTCTCTCAAAGAAATCATATTATTGTAGGATTTTGACATTTTCTGTCCATCCAAGCCCGGCATTTTAGATGCTTTGGTTAAAATAGCTTCAGGCTCCGTTAAAATTATCTTTCCTAATCCCTCTGCATATCCCAAAAGTCGCTCACGATCACCAAGAGTAATATTTTGCTGCTCACCAAGCAAAGCTTTCGCCTTAACTAAAGATTCATCGTCACCTGTCTCTTGATATGACTTCCTTAAAGCTCTATAAAGTTTTGATTGTTTTTTACCCATTTTGGTGACAGCAACCTCAGCCTTCTCTTCAAAATCCACTTCGCGGCCATATATGAAATTAAAGCGTCTTGCAACTTCTCGCGTGAATTCAACATGGGCCACTTGGTCTTCTCCAACGGGAACAAGGCCAGCTTTATAAATTAATATATCTGCACTTTGCAAAAGAGGATAGCCCAAGAAACCATAAGTCGATAAATCCTTAGTTTTAAGTTTTTCTTGTTGGTCTTTATAAGACGGCACCCTTTCTAACCAGCTAAGAGGAGTTGTCATGGAAAGCAGTAAATGAAGCTCTGCATGTTCAGGCACTTTAGATTGAACAAAAATTGTAGAAGTATTAGGATTAAGACCAGTTGCCAGCCAATCAACAACCATATCTGAAACATTTTTCTCTAGGTTAATTCTGTCGGAATAGTGGGTTGTGAAGGCATGCCAATCGGCAACAAAATAGTAAGAATCATACTCATTTTGAAGTTCAATCCAATTTTTGAGGACGCCGTGATAGTGGCCAAGGTGTAATTGGCCTGTGGGCCTCATTCCAGATAATACTCGATGATCTTTCATTGTGCTTAATAGAAGGCTTTAATGTTAATGGTTCAATTATCCCATAGATTGGCTATAGCTTTCCAAGCCATCTAAAACCAAATTATCGAAAGGTTTAACCGATACTGGAAGTTCTTTGAGTATTTCTTTTGCAATGCCTCCGCAAATAGTCACAACGCCGCCTGAATTTTTTAATTCAAAATTTCGAATTTGAGAGTTAATAGCCGACACAAGCATTGCATGGGTGCCGCTTTTCCATGCTTCTTCAGTGCTATTTTTAAGGAATGAAGACTTTAGAGATAAATCACTTGTAGAAAACTTAGGAAAACTTTCTCTTAGGGCCTTAATACCAGGCATTATCAAACCGCCTTTGTGCATTCCTTGACTATCTATAACATCGAATGTAACTGCACTTCCAACATCTATTACGAGTAAAGGAAAATCAGGAAAGTGCTCAAGAGCTCCCAGCACAGCAAGAAACCTATCAACGCCAAGCTTAGATGGGTCATCATAGGACAAGGTTAATCTTCCGTATTGCTTTAACGGCTCAACTAACTTAACGTTAGTAAATTCAGTCTTTATAGCTTGCACGATATTTGGATGCGCAACAGCACTCAACCAAACTGATTCAGCCTCAGGCAGTAATTTTGATGAAAAAATATCTAAATCTTGAGTAAAAACTTCAGAGTCACATGTGCGCCACTTAACAGCAGAGTTACCTATATCAACAAAGAGGCTAGATTGGGACATCAAAGAGGGCTGCATTGATCCATAAGTGCATGAAAATACTTGCCACATAGCCTAAAGCAATTGCCCATATCCACTTAAGGTGTGAGACGAATGTATAGTGTCCTTTTGATTGGCCCATCAATGCAACACCTGCTGCCGATCCGATAGAAAGCATACTTCCTCCAACGCCTGCAGTGAGTGTTACCAAGAGCCACTGTCCTAGAGACATATCGGGCGTCATCGTTAAGACTGCAAACATTACTGGAATATTATCAACAATAGCCGATAGGATTCCCACTAGAACATTAGCATAGGTAGCGCCCAATTGAACATACATGGCTTCAGAGACAAGCGCCAAGTAACCCATAAAGCCAAGCCCGCCAACACTAACAATAACGCCAAAGAAAAATAACAGCGTATCCCACTCTGCCCTAGAGACCTTTCTAAATACATCAAACCTCTCTGACATTAGGTCATTCGAGTTATGCCTAATTTTAACAAAGTAGCCCACTACCATAAGGTATCCAAGGCCTGTCATCATTCCCATCGCAGGTGGTAGATGAAGGAAATTATGAAAGCTTACGGCCGTTGCAATCGTTAATAAAAACATAAAGGTGATTACAATGCCGCCAGTCTTAATATTAACCACTTCATCTACAATCTCTGGCTTCTCATTTTTAATTGCAAAGTGCATAATCGCAGCGGGTATAAGAAAATTAACCAGTGATGGAAAGAACAAGACAAAGAACTGCTGGAAGTCAACCAGGCCTTTCTGCCAGACCATGAGCGTCGTAATATCTCCAAACGGGCTAAAAGCACCTCCCGCATTAGAAGCGACCACGATATTCACAAACGCAACCGAAATAAACTTCGCATTCCCAGCACCAACTGCCAAGACCACTGCGCCCATGACAAGAGCTGTAGTAAGATTGTCTGCGATAGGTGACATAAAGAAGGCTATAAATCCTGTCAGCCAGAATAGCTGCCTATAACTAAATCCTTTTGATATAAGATAAACCTTCAATTTCTCAAAAACAAGGCGTTCACGCATAGCCTCAATATAAGTCATTGCAACTAATAGAAAAAGGAATAGTTCAGCGTACTCCAAAAAATTATGCCTTAAAGCTGCCTCTGCAGCGTGCGGTATTCCTCTGGATGCGTAGACCCAGCCAATAATTCCCCAAATTATTCCAGCGACCAAGATAACTGGCTTCGATTTACGAAAGTGCGTGAACTCTTCAAGCATGACAAAAGCATAAGCAATAACAAATAACGTTACAGCGAGATAACCAGACCAATGACTCGTCAAATCGAGATTAGCAATGTCTGAAGAAGCGAAAGTTAGGCTTGGAATTAAGCCAATTAATATTAGTAATATTTTTTTCATTTTTGTATTCTTGTTAGTTCAGGGCCTTGTTCATTATTAAGTGTTACTGCCTCATCTTTAAGCTCTACCTCTAGGGTAGCTAAGCAATAAAATTTCGAATTATATTTTATCCTAAATACTACCATTCCGCTCCCTTTATAACGAGCGCCCCTATCTTTTGCAGACTTCGAAGAGGCGCAGTAGAGAGGATCACCAATATTTATTTCAGAGTCTGCCTCAAAGGCAAAAAGACGACGTTTAGCAGAACCCAGATAGTGAAGCCTCGCAACCACTTCCTGTCCTGGATAACAGCCCTTTGAAAAATTTACTCCCATTTCATCAATATCTAAATTAAGCATTTGAGGCACCAATTTTTCGCTAGTCAGTTGGTAAATTTCAGGGAGAGTTGAATCAATACAGGCCATATCCCAATCCTCTATTGACCCCATATTAAATTGATTGATGTCTTGTTTATTAGTAATTATTAGAGATAGCTTTTGATTGATAACAAATGCCTTTGGATAAGTCTCATCAATAGACCCAACTTGGATGTGCTCTTTTGTTATATCCTCAATAACAACATCAGACATTATGACAAACATTTGAAGTCTTGCCTTTATAACCTCGAGCAGGTCTAATGGAAATGACAGGAAAAAACTACCCTCGAACCTCAATACCCAGAATAACGCTAAGATTTTTCCCTGATGCTGGCAATAGGCATTCATCTGAACATTCGCAGAATCTAACTTTTTAATGTCATTACTAAGCTGCCCCTGAAGGAAAGTTTCAGCATCTGAGCCAGAAACCCTTAGAAGTGCGCGATTTTTAAGGTGGACAAACATAACTTATATAGCTATTAAAATACGTTCATTTTATCTATTTTCATAGGGCTTATTTTTAATTAGGTATAAAAAAACCCAGAGCAAGCCCTGGGTTTTCGAATATTAACTTATTCCTAAGTCAACCGTTCAATCTAAACGAATTTAGAATGCAACAGCAGCCTTAAGTGTAAGTGAATCATCTTTAGTACTATACGTAGCTGACAATGTAGCGCCTGAAGTTAAAGAGCGCGATATTGCAACAGTTGAGTATTTGTCTACTGCAGTAACACCATAAGCTGTGAAAGTTGATGAAGCAGAAGCAACCGCTGGAACACGACTAACAGTCATTGTGTTACCTGCAAGACCAAATGCAGCTGTGATCTTCTGAGCATCAGTTAGTGTTAAATCAACACCGCTAACTGTAGTAGCAAGACTCCATGTAGAAGCGCCAGCTTTATTAGTAATACTAACGTCCATACCAGCTATGCTAGCAGAACCTGTAGTTGTATCAGTACCACCACCAGTGTGAGTAATTGTTACACCAGAGAATGTACCAGACATAGTTACGTCACCTGCGTCATTTAGACCGATAGTAGCGTCACCAATTGGAACATCTAGAGTTACAGATATACTAGTATCAGTAGACTCATAGTTCTGACCACCACCTGTAGTAGTAGTTGCTAAAGAGACTTCATCATGTAGGTCAGCAGAAACAGTTACTGGACCAATTGTAGTAGCCATAACAGCACTTGTCGTTGCAAATGATGCGCCGTCAACGTCTGCACCAACTGTTACTGTAGTTGTACCAGCAGTACCTACAAGAGTTATATCAGCGTCATAAGATTTTGTTGCAGCTGCAGTTCCGTTATCATCATATGATACAGAAGCAGCTCCACTTAGTGCGATACCAGCAACAGCTGAAGTAGAAGCTACTGCAGATACTGCGAATAATGCGATTAGTTTTTTCATTTTATTCTCCATTTAGAATATTTTAATTGCTAAGGAATCCCTTAGCAGCCTTTTGCTACTCTTACGAATAACAATATAACAATAATAATCACTTCTTATACTAATGTCAACAACTATTTGTAAAAATAATACATTTAGTTGTTTTTTTTCAACAATTCATTTGTATTTCAGGTTTGGTGCCTTTTAGAATAGTCATTCACCACATCATCTACTTATAGATATCATCCCATTAATCATTAATACTATTTTCTTTTCTAGTGATTACCAAGCCTTTTTGTTACTTTTTTTGCAGTTTTGTTGTTTTTTTACTCATGTAATAAAAAACCGGGCGAACCCGGTCTCTTAAAACTTAACTTAAACTTAGCTGCTTAGAACAAAGATCCACCATGGCCAGCACCAATCATACAAAGAAGCATTGGAACCGAAAGAACTACATTAGTTCGTGAAGCCATTGCCGCAGTGAACTTAGCTTTAGCAATCTCATCTGCGCTCGCCTCAACCATTCCAAGAATTTTTTTCTGGTTTGGCCAAATAAGAACCCAAACATTAAAAAGCATTATTGTTCCCATCCAAGCGCCCAAACTCATCATATCTCCCGCTGGAGCTTGAAAAAGAAAAGTTTGCATAAATCCGTACTGTGGAGAGATCGATAGAACCCATGCTCCAGTAAGCCATGTTACTGCCGCCGACATGCGGAACCATAATAAGGCTTTTGGCGCAATATACTTACCAATTGCAGCAGGACCTGGTCCACCTTCATCGGCTAGTGCGTCTGCCATTGCTGGCACTTGAACAAAATTAAAGTAATATAGCAGCCCAACCCAAGTAACGCCAGCTAGAGCATGCAACCATACGCCGAGGTTACGACCACTCAGAGATGAAGTTTCAGATGAAAGGTAATATGCAACAAGAAGCGCTAAAACAAAGCCGCTTGCAATAGTGCCTTTGACAGAAGTTAATGGATTCATATTATTTAATTCGTTAGTTATAAAGTTATTATTATAAATAGAGTTAATAGGTAAATGTATTTTTGTTATCTATAATTAATATTACGATATACTCATTCATTTATTAACTATTAAAAAAAATCATGTTTACTAATTTAAAAAAAATCCCGTTATTACTGATAATAATATTAAGCATATTGTCATTAACTCCAATCAATGCTGCTGAAATACCCAGCTCAATGGAATACCAAGGCGCCAAGCTAACACTTAATGGGCATGGCACTCGCGTAAAGTTCTTTATGAAAGTTTATGATACAAGTCTTTATTTAGTCTCAGCGAGCAATAATGCTGAAGAAATTCTTGATAGTGATGAAGCAATGGCCATCCGTCTTGATGTGACATCATCTATGGTCACTACAGATGCTATGAAAGATGCATTGAATTCAGGATTAGTTAAATCAACAGGGGGCAATACCGATTCTATTTCTGAAGAAATTAAACAGCTCACCGCCACCTTTACTAGTGATGTTTCTGATAGTGATTTTTTTGAATTTATTTATATTCCAGATACAGGAACCAATGTACTTAAAAATTCTACATATATCGACACAATTCCTGGAATTGAATTCAAAAAAGCTTTCTTTGGGATCTGGCTATCTAAAAACCCAATACAGAAAAATTTGAAAAAAGCTATGCTTGGAGGCTAGAATAATGTCAAATCCCCCTACTTCTTTTGCAGATTGGCAAAGCTACCCCTCAACGCTTGACCCTATACATGTGGCCTGGCTTAAACAAGCCAAGAAATCAAAAACGGCTTTTGCTGTTGCAGATATAGAAGGTATCGAGATATCACATAAAAAGTTTTTGACAGGGGTTTTATTATTTTCAAAAAAAATTGAAGCTTACAGCCCAGAGCAAAATGTTGGCCTACTACTTCCAAGTAGTGGAGGTGGCGCTATCGCGTCAATGGCAATTCTCTCACTTGGAAAAACGCTCGTTAACCTAAATTTTACCGCAGGAAAGAAAGCCCTCCAGTCAGCAGTAAAACAGGCCGAAGTGAAGCATATATATACGTCACGAAAGTTTTTAGATAAGATGTCTGAAAAAGGCATGGAGCTTGAATCATTCTTTTCAGGAACAAAACTTTTAATGCTCGAGGATATTAAAGAAGAAATTTCTACCTTGGCTAGGCTTGGAACTTTATTAAAAGCAATGTTAATGCCTGTAGGTTCAATTAAAAAACGCTACTTTAAACAAGTTTCAATGAATGATACTGCTGCTATTTTATTTTCGAGTGGAAGCGAAGGCTCGCCTAAGGGAGTTGAATTATCTCACGCCAACATCGCTGCAAATGCAAAGCAAGCGGCAATTGAATTAGGAGCTGTCAGTAGTGACGTTATTATGTCAACCCTCCCAACCTTTCATGCATTTGGCTTTGCCATAACAACTTTAATGCCACTTGCTGAAGGTATTCCGATAGTCTGCCACCCAGACCCAAAAGATGTTGCTACGATTGCATCTGGTATTAAAAAATATACGGGCACAATACTTGTTGGCACCCCTACTTTTCTTAGAATGTACACCATCAGTAAAAAAGTCAGCGTTGATTCAATGCAATCTTTAAGACTCGTGGTTGCTGGAGCAGAAAAACTTAGGCATGAAGTAAGAGAGGGTTTTGAGTCAAAATTTAATTTACCAGTTTATGAGGGTTACGGAACAACTGAAACATCGCCTGGTGCATCGGTCAATTTACCAGATATAGAAGCTAATCACTCAAATCCTCCAAAGTTACGAAATAGGCCAGGTACTGTGGGCCGAGCATTTAGTGGGACTGAATTTCGAATTGTTGATCCAGATTCACTTGACCCTATCCCAACTGGAGAAGATGGATTGATTCTGATTGGTGGCCCCCAGATAATGAAAGGTTATCTTAAGATGCCTGAAAAAACTGCTGAAGTGATTGAAATGATTGATGGCTATAGATGGTACCGCTCTGGTGATAAAGGGCATCTGGATGAAGACGGTTTTTTAACGATTGTTGATCGTTACTCAAGATTTGCAAAAATTGGCGGTGAAATGATCAGCCTTACAACTGTTGAAGAAGAGATATTGGATGTTTGGAGTGATAAGGATTTAGAAATTGCCGCTACCTGCCTACCTGATCAACGCAAAGGTGAAAAAATTGTACTCCTTGCAACGTCTGAACTAGATAAAGATAAGCTTAAAAAATTACTTTCAGATGCCAATATCAATCCACTCTTCTATCCATCCAAAGTTTTAGTAGTTGATGAGATTCCAAAACTGGGTAGTGGAAAAACTGACTTTGGTGCAACCAAGAAAATAGCACTAACTAACAACTAAGCATAATAAAAAATGCCCGAACTTCCAGAGGTTGAAACAACTAGACGTGGCCTCGAGCCTCATATAGTTAATAGACAAGTCAAATCTGCCCATATCTACAAGAAACAGCTTCGTTGGGAAATACCTGGGCACCTTGCTGAAACATTAAAAAATAAAACTATAAAAAAGATATCAAGGCGAGCAAAATACTTACTTATAGATTTTAAGGATGGTCAACTAGTGATGCATCTAGGCATGTCTGGTTCAATAAGTGTCGTACCAACTGGTGAGCCATTAAAAAAACATCACCACTTTGAACTCAAGCTTGACAATGACATGGGTATGCGTTTTCATGATCCACGTCGATTTGGCTCAATCCTTTGGCAAAAAAATAATGAGCAACTAAATCTATTAAAAAATCTTGGGCCAGAGCCTTTGAGTTATGAGTTTGATGATAAATTGCTATACAATTTATCCATTGGAAAAACTAGGAATATAAAGGCTTTTATTATGGATAGTAATGTTGTCGTTGGTGTTGGTAACATTTATGCATCTGAAAGTTTATTTCTAGCAGGTATTTCTCCCAAAAGAGTATCTGGAAAAACCTCAAAAAATCGATATAAAATCCTAACAAAATGCATTAAAAAAATATTATCTGATGCTATTAATAATGGTGGTACTACTCTAAATGACTTTTCAAATGTTGATGGGGAGCCCGGCTATTTTTCACAAATCTTGTCAGTCTATGGCCGCAATGGTATGCCCTGTAATAGATGTGATGGTACAATTAAAAAAATTTTACAAAATCAACGAGCCACTTATTATTGTCCTAAATGTCAGCATTAGATAACCCTAAAGCTTTATTTCAAAGCACATGTTCGACCAATTCAGAGCCATATGCCCTTCAAAACATTGGAGATATGATGTCGCCTGAATTCAGTGAAAATTGCATTATCATTGTTGACCCTGGAATGCCAATTCATAATGAAGCTTATGTCATTATTGATTTTAATGATGAGCTTTATTTTCGTCAGTACGTTATCGAAAACAATAAACAACTATTGAAATGCCTTAACTCTTCATATGGCGATATACAGGTAAATAATGATTTCGAAGTTCGTGGCTGTATCACCCAGCAAAAGCAGCGTAAACAGAAGTCACTTCACTACTACTTACTTGATAAAGAGAGTGGAAAAATGATTTTTAGTGAAAAAGGCAAAGAGAAAGAAACAATACGTTAGTCCCTCTCCATCCATATTAGATGCGCCATCCTTCCTGAACGCTTTCCATCTCTTCGGTATGAAAAATATTGATCTGACTCTTTATAAGTGCATCTATCACCGCCACTAATAGAGCTAATTCCAAGGCTTTTTAGGGCTACCCTTGCCGCTTCATATAAGTCAAGATAATATTTATTATTTAAACAAGAGAAGCAGTCTTCAAAATTTTTATTTTTAGAAAGATATTGAGATCTTACTTCCTTGCCTACCTCAAAAGATAGTTGGGAGATCGCTGGCCCTAGATGAACCATTAAGTCTTCTCCATTGCAACCAAAAGATTCAATTAAAGATTCGATTATTCCGTCAGCCAAGCCCCTCCAACCAGCATGAGCCACTCCAACAGCGGTGCCCTCTTTATTACAAACAAAAACTGGCAAGCAGTCAGCGGTAAGAACTCCGCAAACAGTTCCAAATTTTTTGCTATAACTTGCGTCAGCATCTACTATTGATGATAATGAATCGGCATCAACACTAATATTAGAGTGCGTTTGATTAATCCATATTGGGACAGAAGGTAATTTATAGTGACTCAATAGTAAGGCACGATTTGCCAATACCGCGACCTTCTCATCATTAACATGTAGCGCCAAATTAAAGTTATCAAAACTGCCTTTACTGCTCCCACCCTCTAAAAGTCTTGGTGTTGAAAGTAATTTAACATTGCTTGGGAAAAAAATCATTAATTTAAACAATTCAAAATTATTAGGAATCGAATTTTTTTAAGACTTCCAAAAGCTCTAGCATGTCATCTGGCAGGGGTGCCTTCCATGACATTGACTCTCCTGAAATAGGATGAGTTAGAGTTAACTTTTTGGAGTGAAGCGCCTGCCTTTTAAAATTAAGTAAAGCCTCTTTTAATTCTTCACTTGCTTTTTTTGGAAAACGAACTCGGCCACCATACATTGGATCCCCAATCAAAGAATGCCCAACATAAGAAAGGTGAACGCGTATTTGATGAGTTCGGCCAGTTTCTAAGACTGCTTTCACATGAGTGTGACTCTTAAACCGATCAATTGCTCTATAGTGAGTTGTCGCATCTTTTCCACTCATTGAAACAGCCTGCTTAACTCTGTCTTTTGGATCTCTCCCTATTGGCTCATCAACAGTTCCTCCAGCAATCATATGTCCATATACAATTGCAGAATACTCTCTGTCAACTAAGTGAGATTGAAGCTGCTCAACCAGGTATTTTTGTGATTTTTCATTTCTAGCAATAACCATTAAACCTGAAGTATTTTTATCTAATCGATGGACAATTCCAGCTCTGTCAAGTTTTGATAGGCTTGAGTCATAATAAAGAAGAGCATTTGCTAAAGTACCAGTCCAATTTCCTGCACCTGGATGAGTAACAATACCGAACTGTTTATTTATTACAATAATGTCTTCATCTTCGAATACAATATTAAGGGCGATATTCTCAGCTGACCACTCATTATTCTGTTTTTTATTAAGAGATAGCATGACCATTTGAGAACCATTTACCTTGTCCTTTGGCTTGAAAGCTTTATTATTAACTAAAGCATCGCCTGATTTAATCCAGGCAGTAATTTTTGAGCGCGAATAGTCAGGTAGCATTTCAGAAAGCGCGACATCCAATCTATAGCCTGTCATTCGCTCTGGAATAATAATAGTAAGTGTTTCCATGTAAACATTTTAAATGATAACTTAATCAAACTTTCTTAATGTTCGCAGTTTATAAACTCAAATTTACTATTTCAATAAAGTCTGTAAAAAAATTAAAAAATGGCTTCATTATGCCAATTAAATAAAGATATAAATTTGAAATAATATGTAAAATGTTTTAATACATTTTTTTTAAATTAATTAAATGAGATTTACTTCAGCTATCAATAATAATTTTATATGTCAATAAAAACTCAACGACTTTTGACTCGTGCAAAAAAATTAGTTAAGAAAGGTAGTATTGAAGAAGCAAAAAAACTTTATTCTATGATTCTTAAGGATTCACCTCAAAATCAAGAAGCAAAACTAGGATTGTTAGTTTTAAAAGATCTTAAGGTCAATAAAGAACCTCCACAGGCAAATATTCAATCTGTTGTTGCGCTTTATTCTAACAGTCAAATTCAAGAGGCGCTTGTTAAAATTGAAGCTTTAGTCAAAGACTTTCCTAATTCACCAATACTCTATAATATTCGAGCTTCTTGTTATAAAGCGAATGGTCAAATAGATGCTTCTATCAAGGACTATGAAAAGGCAGTAACTTTAAAGCCGGACTATGCCGAGGCTTATTATAATCTTGGAATAACACTCAGAGAACTTGGGCAATTAGATGCTGCATTAAATAGTTACGAAAAAGCACTAGCTATTAAACATGAATATCCTGAAGCACATAACAACCTCGGCAGTGTATTACTTGATCTTGGCTCACTAGATTCTGCAACCGATCATTTTGAATGGGCGCTTGCTTTCAAGCCAAACTATCCTGAAGCTCATAACAATCTTGGTGTTGTCGAACGCAAACTTGAGAAGCTCGATAAGGCCATTAAGAGCTTTAAGAAAGCAATAGATATCCAACCAAACTACGTTCAGGCTCATTCAAATCTCGGAAATATTCTTCAAGATATTGGTCAACTAGACGCTGCTATGAATTGCTATAAGAATGCCCTAGCAATTAATCCAAATCATACTCAGTGCTATCTAGACATAGGGCTTATTTACAAAGAAAAAGGTCAGATAGATGATGCTATTAAGTTTTTTGAGAAGGCACTAACTATTAATCCAGACCATGCTGTGACATACGACAATTTATCCGACATTAAAAAATACACTATAAATAAAAAGCAAATTACTAAAATGCAGTCCCTTCTCTCCTCTGACACACTGAGTCCATCAGACCGAAGAGACCTATGCTTTGCTTTAGCGAAAGTGAATGAAAATTTAGATAACCAAGATGAACTATTTAAGTATTTGCACGAAGCTAATCGCCTACGTAAGCATGAATTAAATTATTCTCTTGATCGCTCTAAAGCTCTATTTTCGACTGTAAAAGAAATATTTAGCACACCGTATCCAGATATTGAAAAATCTTTATCATCAAAACCATCAACTTTTAAGCCTATTTTTATTGTCGGCATGCCCCGTTCTGGCTCAACCCTTGTTGAGCAAATTATGTCTAGTCATCATGCAGTTCATGGTGCAGGTGAACTAACCAACCTACCTACAATTATTGGGCCAATAGCCACAGATCACTTAAATCAAGGTATAAATAAGCTCCCTGAAGAATCCTTTTTGTCTATCCGTGAGCAATATTTAGATGTACTTGCAAATCTCAATGTTTCAGAAAGTGTGATTATCAATAAATTACCTTTGAATTTTTTATACATTGGATTTATTCTAACATCCTTTCCTGAAGCAAAGATTATTCATATGAAAAGAGATGCCAGAGCCGTTTGTTGGTCAATTTATAAATCAAATTTCAGGAATACTGGTAATGGATACTCTTATAACTTTGATGATTTAGCTGGATTTTATGGCTTATACACAGATCTTATGGATTTTTGGCATCAATTATTTCCAGATAGAATTTATGACATGTGTTATGAGGACTTAACTACTAACCAAGAAGAAGAAACTAGAAAGTTATTGCAATATTGTGAATTAGACTGGGATAAAAACTGTTTAAGCTTTCATAAAAATAAACGGGCAGTAAAAACAGCTAGCGCGGTACAAGTGAGAGAGAAAATGTATCAAGGAAGCTCTGAGGCTTGGAAAAAATATGAAGTTCATCTAAAACCACTAATAAAGGCGCTTAGCGCCTACTAAAATATCAACATGCCTGTTGAAAATACAATATATCATTATGGATCATAAAGAATCCCCACAAGATCAAATTAACGCTATTATTGGTCTTTTTTCTAGTGGTCAGACACAAGAAGCTCTCGATGCTATTGATGCCTTAATCAAAGACTACCCTAATGAGCCATTACTCTTCAACATCGGTGGTGTTTTTTATAAACAAACTGGACAACTAGATGAAGCTATTAAGAGATTTGAGAAGGCGATAACTATTAATCCTGACTATGCAGAAGCGCATAATAATCTAGGTGTCACACTACAAAATCTTGGGTTGATGGATGAAGCTATTGCTTCTTATAAGAAAGCAATAACCTCTAATCCTGACTATGCTGAAGCGCATAATAATCTAGGTGTCACACTACAAAATCTTGGGTTGATGGATGAAGCTATTGCTTCTTATAAGAAAGCAATAACCTCTAATCCTGACTATGCTGAGGCGCATAATAATCTTGGCAATATATTTAAGGAGCTCGAGCAACTAGATGCAGCGGTTAAAAGCTATGAAAAGGTATCAGCTATTAATCCAGACTATCCTGAAGCGCATTACAATCTCGGTAATACTTTAGTTGAACTAGGGCAATTAGAAGATGCAACTAAAAGTTATGAGAAGGTAATAGCTATTAACCCTAACTACCCTGAAGCGCATTACAATCTCGGTAATACTCTAGTTGAACTAGGGCAATTAGAAGATGCAAACAAAAGTTACGAGAAGGTAATAGCTATTAATCCGAACTATCCTGAAGCTTATTTTAATTTAGGTAGTTCATTGCAACAACTAGGCAAACTGGATCAAGCTATTAAGTGTTATGAGAAGGCAATTTCCATTAGACCTAACTATTCTGGAGCCTACTATAATTTAAGCTATCTAAAAAAATATATAGCGAGTGACCCACAGATTTCAAAAATGCAGTCCCTTCTTTCTTCTGATAACATAACTCAATCAGACCGTATTGATTTATACTTTGCTTTAGCGAAAGTGAATGAAAATTTAGATAACCAAGATGAACTATTTAAGTATTTGCACGAGGGCAATCGGTTACTTAAGAAAGAATTAAATTATTCTCTTGATCGCTCTAAAGTTCTATTTTCGACTGTAAAAGAAATATTTAGCACACCGTATCCAGATATTGAAAAATCTTTACCATCAAAACCATCAACTTTTAAGCCTATTTTTATTGTCGGCATGCCCCGTTCTGGCTCAACCCTTGTTGAGCAAATTATGTCTAGTCATCATGCAGTTCATGGTGCAGGTGAATTTCAAGATCTACGTTCACTTATTGCGCCAATACTTAGTGATAATTTAATTCAAGGTTCAGAAATTGCATCAACTTCGATTGGTAATAAAAAAATTCATTTAAGTAGTAAAGCTAGCCTTCCTGAAGCAGCATTTTTATCATTAAGAAAGCAATATTTAGATGCACTTTCAAATCTCAATGTTTCAAAAAATATTATTACTGATAAGTCACTATTAAATTTTCGATTTATTGGTTTTATTCTAACATCCTTTCCTGAAGCAAAGATTATTCATATGAAAAGAGATGCCAGAGCCGTTTGTTGGTCAATTTATAAATCAAACTTCAGAAGTAAGGGCAATGGATACTCTTATAACTTTGATGATTTAGCTGGATTTTATGGCTTATACACAGATCTTATGGATTTTTGGCATCAATTATTTCCAGATAGAATTTATGACATGTGTTATGAGGACTTAACTACTAACCAAGAAGAAGAAACTAGAAAGTTATTGCAATATTGTGAATTAGACTGGGATAAAAACTGTTTAAGCTTTCATAAAAATAAACGGGCAGTAAAAACAGCTAGCGCGGTACAAGTGAGAGAGAAAATGTATCAAGGAAGCTCTGAGGCTTGGAAAAAATATGAAACTTACTTAAAGCCACTTATTAATGACCTTAAACCATATTAAAGCTAGATAATGGCTTTGACAATCTATCTTAAATATTTATCTGTTTTTGAGTAATGCGGCTACTGTTTTCCCCATATCAGAAGGTGTGGGTGCAACCATAACCCCAGCATCTTTAAGAATAACTACTTTTTCTGCAGCACTTTCCCCACTTGAGTTAACAATAGCTCCTGCATGCCCCATAAGGCGTCCCGGAGGAGCAGTTAGACCAGCTATATAAGCAGCCATAGGCTTATTCATATGTTTTTGAAAATATTCAGCTACCTCAGCTTCCTGGGGTCCTCCAATTTCTCCAATAATCATTACAGCTTCAGTTTCATCATCACTCTCAAAATACTTTAAAATTTCTAAGAAAGAACTTCCATTAATTGGATCACCACCGATTCCAACACCAGTGCTAATTCCAATACCCAGCTCCTTCATTTGAGATGCGGCCTCGTAGCCTAAAGTTCCCGACCTTCCAATCAATCCAACACTACCTTGTTTATAAATATGTCCCGGCATAATCCCTAACAAAGATTTTCCTGGACTAATCGTGCCGGCACAATTAGGTCCGGTTAAAACCATACGTTTTTCTTGTGGAGCACTATTGATATAACGCTTAACCCTTATCATGTCATGTGTTGGAATTCCATCAGTGATACTGACACAAAACCTTATGTTAGATTCTGCCGCCTCCATAATTCCATCAGCAGCATAGGCTGGTGGTACAAAGACAATACTCGCCTCCGCTCCTGTAGCTAATACGGCCTCTTCAACTGTATTAAAGACCGGCTTTCCTAAATGTGATGTTCCACCCTTGCCTGGAGTGACACCTGCCACAATATTTGTTCCATAGTCAATCATCTCTTGAGTATGAAAAGAGCCAATACGACCGGTTATTCCTTGAACTAAAACTGGGGTTTTTTCATCAATAAAAATACTCATAATTAATTCTTACTCCCTTTTGCTTGCTTCCATGCATTTACAACTTTGTATGCTGCATCTGACAAGGTATCAGCAGTTATAATTTTTTTACCACTGTCTTTTAATATTTTCTGTCCCTTTTCTACATTAGTCCCTGATAATCGAACAACTAAAGGAATATCGATATCCCTCTTATTCAATAAATCCACAATACCTTGGGCAACCCAATCACATCGGTTTATTCCAGCAAAAATGTTAATCAAAATAGCTTCTACAGATTCATCAGATAATACTAATTCTATGGACGTTGCAACCCTCTCAGCAGATGCGCCACCTCCAATATCTAGAAAATTTGCAGGCTCTCCGCCCGCGTGATGAATCATATCCATTGTAGCCATAGCAAGACCGGCTCCATTAATAAGACACCCAATATTTCCGTCTAAACCAACATAACTTAAATCATGCTCAGCAGCATTTGTTTCACGAGAATCTTCTTGTGTTTTGTCACGAAATTCTAAAATTTCTGGCCTACGAAATAGTGCGTTTTCATCAAATGTCATCTTCGCATCAATAGCCATAACCTTATTATCAGTTGTCAATATTAATGGATTGATCTCTAGCAAATTAGCATCAGTATCACGAAATGCGCGATAGCATTTCATAACCGCTCGACTTGTAGCGCCAACCACTTCATTAGGTAAATCTAACGTAAAAGCTAATTGTCGAGCCTGAAAAGGCTGCATTCCAACAGCAGGATCAATCATAATTTTTGAAATTTTTTCTGGCGTTTCTTCTGCAACTTTTTCAATATCCATACCACCTTCAGTAGAGGCAATTAAAGTGATTTTTTGAGTGGCTCTATCAAGAACAATGCTAAAGTATAGCTCTTTAGCAATGTCACTCGCTTCTTCGACATAAATACTCGAAACCATCTTTCCTTGAGGGCCAGTCTGAAGAGTCACAAGTTTATTACCAAGGAGATTATCACAAAAGTCGGCAATTTCTTGATGATTATTACATAGCTTTACGCCCCCAGCTTTACCACGAGCACCTGAATGAAGCTGTGCTTTAACAATCCATTTATTACCACCCAACTCGCTGGCTTGGTAAATTGCCTCAGTCGCAGAGTGCGCAATACCACCCTTTGGAATTGGGACTCCATATTTGGATAGTAGCTTCTTAGCTTGGTACTCATGAATATCCATAATTACGCGCTAACTTTCCCATTTATTGCATTATCTGTATTGACAATATTCTCTGCCATCTTTGCAGAAGCCGCATCAATCATTCGTCCGTTTAATTGAGCAGCACCACGACCCTCTTTAGCTGCCTCATCTAATGCAATGAGAATTTGCTTAGCATGCGAAACTTCTGATTCTGGGGGCGTATATACCTCATTAGCTAACTCAATTTGCGAAGGATGAATCGCCCACTTTCCCTCAAAACCTAGAGCGGCTCCTCTTCGAGCAGCATCTTTATAAGACTCAGGATCATTAAAGTCTCCAAAAGGCCCATCAATTGGTCGGATTCCATAGGCTCTGCAGGCTACTAACATTTGAGATAGCCCTGAATGCCATTGATCACCCGGATAATTCGGATTTAAACCGCCAATAACGGTTGTTCGCGCTCGACAACTAGCAGCATAGTCTGCTACGCCGAAGTGCATCGCCTCAAGTCGCTCTTCACGTCCACATTTAGCAATATCCATCACGTTAGCCATGC
>Ga0209091_10001814_pt1 | contig 18455 bp, 19 predicted proteins | sample ArcticOcean_MG_C_6_FD_187438 | JGI IMG/M metagenome (GOLD analysis project Ga0209091, IMG submission 187438) | Marine microbial communities from western Arctic Ocean - ArcticOcean_MG_CB8_128 (SPAdes) (version 2) | ecosystem: Environmental > Aquatic > Marine > Oceanic | place: Arctic Ocean...
TACCAAGCCAGATATGCTTAACAACGGCCACATTGGCGACTATGATTTCCTTTGACAACCATAAGCCGTACTTTGTAAATGCTAGAGACAAGCCCATAGACTGCGACTCGTGGTCCACTACATCCATACGATGAGCAATAAAGATAACCACAGCAATAGAAAGCACACCTAAGAAAAGCATCAGATTACTGTAGTGCCCAGAGTTCAGCAGCCAAAATAATGCTAGCAGAATGGAAAGGTTTATTTTATGACGCATAGTTATTACTCGCTCCGTCGTTCAGTAAACAAGCCATTGAACGAGCATATCATTCAATGGAACGACCCATCGCAAATTTGAGGTTTTATGGTGTATCTTCAACAATCGTGTCTAAACCAGCGAATGCCAATTTTTTAGCCCTTCAGACCTTAACCGAAAGGCTAACTCATCATTTGTGTTCTTTAGAACACTATTATGAGCGCATAGATCATACAGGTAAATATGAAAACTTAATATCCTGTAGCCGATATGACCGAACATAATTGGACATGACTGTTGACACAATATAAGTATGGCGGAGCAAGACCGATCCCTGAGTCTGAAAATGAAGGAGGGGCTTTGTGGCCATTGATTAATACTCATACACGCATCTAATTTAGATGCATTATTCTAATCCATGGTTATAAAAACAATCAATTGAAGGCGATTAAAAGTTGCAGCACAAAGACTGGGTTTCTCATAGGCATTAGCTTTTAAGGTTTGCCCAGATCACCATCAGTTCCGGCATGGTGCCACCTACTCCGTTGCACAACAGCATAGCTTGCTCAGACTTTTTGTTTTAAGCGTCCCATTCAAATCAAAATCTAGTGACTTATTAGATGTATTTTCATGGTCATACCTTCGTCACATTCCACTTTTATTATAAATCATAAGACCTTACAGGATTAAGCCCAAAACATGGGGTTTAAATAATTCTAACCACACACGTAAATGGAAATAAAGTTATGTTTATTAACAATACAGTTGAACAAGAAAATGCTGATTTGGATATGTTTGATATCACGATCAATTTTGAAGACCAAAAAAATATTTCTGACAAGAAAAAACGCTCTCAGCGAATGTCGGCAGCGCGTCGAGCGATTGAAAAACGCAACGAGTCTCAGCAATTAGCCAAAGACTTGGCAGAAGTCTGGCAATAGCCAGAGCCGCTGTCAGCTTATTTTTAAGCAATTAAGGCCCAATGATGGTCATCGGTGAGAGCATCTATAGCCACAGCGGTGAAGAGTTGAATAGAGCAATGAGTAATAATAAGCACTGCGAACGCAGGCAAATATGGTTTCATTAGCCAGTTGCAGTTTGTAATTATGAAAATGCTAATATAAGCCTAAAAAATTGAGGAAAATAACCATGGATCAAAATTTAAGAGCTTCCATACAAACGAGTAAGTTTTACTAATTCTTGATCACTATGGTGCTTCTAACCATCGCACAACTATCAACATGATGGTCATCGTGCTAGCTGACATTGCAGGTTATATTCAACAGTTTAATAGAACAGCAGGGCAAGAATAGTTGGCCCTTAATCTGCTTGAAAACGTCAAACATGCACAATCATTAGCTACGCAGTGACAATGGATCTATAATAACAATCTATCACATTCTGCAATTGGCGGGGCTCTACCTCGACAACGGCTATAACCAACAAACCAACTTCTTTTAACTGATATTAATAGAGGGGGGTACAGAAAAAATATTCCATATGAGCCAAAACTTTTATCCTTTATTAGTATCTTTAATGAGCAATAAGTTTGTGATCACACTTTGTGTGTTCATGGCTATTTTATTTATTAAATTCTTAATCATCAGCTTGATCAAAAAAAAGTATGCAAAAAATAAACGCTCAAAAATAAATGTGGTCAACAATTTAGTCAGCGTCATCCTGTTAATTGTAGTTTTCAATATTTGGTCTGCAGAAATTCAAAAATTTGCTTTTTCTATTGCAGCATTTATCGTGGCTATAGTGTTGGCGACTAGAGAATTTATCCAATGCTTTATTGGTTTTATGTATATTATTTCTAGTAGACCGTATCGAACAGGGGATTGGATCCAAGTCGGTGACTCTTATGGTGAAGTACATTCTACCGATTGGATGAAGTTAACGCTTCTAGAGGTGAATGTTGATGCCTATGAATATACGGGAAAGACGTTATATTTGCCTAATAGTAGGCTGATCACATCATCCATTAAGAATTTGAATTTTTTAAAGCGTTATGCAATGCACCACTTCACCATTACGCGTGATGGAAGCGTAAACCCGTTTGTATTTATTGATCGTTTATATGAGAAGGCACACGAATATTGTGAGGATTTTAAGGACGTTGCAGTTCGTTATAATCAATTAATTGAAAATCGACTAGAAATTAATATTGCAGGCCCTGAGCCCCACATTCAAGTTGCCACCTCTGAACTTGGTGACACTCAAGTATTGTTTACCATTTTCTGTCCAACAGAGCGGGCCATGGGGATAGAGCAAGCATTAACCGCCGATTTTATGTTTATGTGGTTTGAACAAGAAACGCTTGGTCATGCTTCTGTCAATGTACCATCTAATAATGATTATTAACTTAGAAATTATAAAAGTAAATTTGAAAAAATTAGCATGCTATCGGCCAACTCACCCCACATCAGATAACGTAATCTAAGATTGCTTATTGATTCGACATACTAAAGTTGGTGGGGCCAATACAGACCTCAGGCGTGACTAGGGAATGGGAAGAATTACCAAGCCATTTTTCTAGCCATTCAATGGTTTTCTAAAACGCGCAAGACAACTGTAAAGTCTATGTAAGTTTTATTGAACGCTAACACTGTTGCTGATAGCTTAGGCGATGAGAGAAGTTTGAGAGAATGCTCGGCTTCGCCCTCTAAGTTTTCTAAAACTTGGTTGGTCTTTTTATCTCATATCCCTTTGCTAACATTGGAGTTCTTATGATTACTACGATAGCTTGTGTCGCTGGATTCTTTATTGGGTTTACGACTCACCTTATGCTGACTCAATGGGCTAAACGCAGGCAGCTTGATCTAATACGTGTCAGCCCTAAATGGAAGTCATAGTAAGAATTAACAAGACCCCAGACATGCTGCCTAGGGCTCTCAACTCTGTGACTAATAACCGAATCACCGGTACAGCCCAACTACTGGCTCTAATTTGACCTCGAGGTTTCCCCAAACTTCGCTGGTCAACCTTTCTCTCAACAAGCTGGATATTCAGTCTTTGAGCAATGGTTAGAAATTGTCTCTGGAGTGGATATACCCGCGGGATTATTGCTAAACGTAATCCCAATGAGTAGCTAGACCAAGAAAAGCCCTTCATTTTTATGGCCCAGGCAAATCACGGTTTGAAACTGAGCAGGCAATGAGCATTGGTTTCTAAGGTTTTTGCCCCCTTCCATCCCAAGAAATCACAGATTTAGATGAATCAATCTAAATAGCCTAAAGACTCGCATTTATCATCAAGACAATAACGCCAATATTTTTGGATAAGCTGCTCTAATTAATGCTGAATGTAAATAAAAATTCCTGTAAGGGGTGAAATAAGGTTTAATTAAAAGCCCGCTGGCACAATGATGTTGATTGCCGGGCGAGGTGGATCGATGGCACTGGCCGACAAGTCATGCTAACAAAGTCACTAGATTAGCCTAGTTCTACCCTATACTAGATAATGCCCTTAGCGGGTTTGAGTAAGCATAGCTGTGTGCACGTAAATAACAATGGAAAAGTCAAATGGCTACAAAATTAAGTTTTGATTTATTGAAAAAACAGATAAACAATGGGGAAGTTGATACCGTGCTCGTATGCTTGGTGGATATGCAGGGTCGACTCATGGGCAAACGCCTTGAAGCCCATTACTTCGCCGATAGCGCCTACCAAGAAACGCACTGCTGCAATTACTTACTTGCCACCGACTTAGAAATGGCTACACCTGAAGGCTACGCTTCTACAGGCTGGGATGCAGGGTATGGCGACTACGTAATGAAACCTGACCTTGAAACCTTACGCCCAGTGCCGTGGCTGGAAGGTACTGTGATGGTTCTTTGTGATGTATTGGATCATGATACCCATTTACCTGTGCCACATTCACCCAGGGCTATTTTGAAAGCTCAAATTGAGCGCCTCGCAGCCCTAGGTTACGATGCCATTATGGCCACAGAGCTTGAGTTTTTTATATTTGAAAAGAGCTTTGATGAAATCACCAAAGGCGGCTTTTGCGACCTAACGCCTATAAGCAGTTACAACGAAGACTACCATATTTTTCAAACCACCAAAGAAGAGCATGTAATGCGGCCCATCCGCAATCATCTTTATGCTGCAGGCATTCCCGTTGAGGGCACCAAGGGTGAAGCAGAGGCAGGTCAGGAAGAGTTGAATATCAAATATGATGCACCGCTCAACTGTGCCGATCATCACTCTATTGCCAAGCATGCCGTTAAAGAAATCTCATGGCAACAAGGTCATGCGGTTACTTTTTTACCTAAGTGGCACAAAGACCGTGTGGGCTCTTCTAGCCATATCCATCAATCCCTTTGGAAAGATGGCAAGTCGGCCTTTTATGATAAACATGCAGCCCATGGCATGTCGCAAGTGTTATGCCAATACATGGCTGGCCTTATCAAGTATGCACCAGATGTTACTTACCTTCTTGCACCTTATGTAAACAGTTACAAGCGCTTCCAAAAGGGCACCTTTGCGCCCACAGGAACCGTATGGTCAATCGATAATCGAACTGCTGGCTTTAGGCTGTGTGGCGAGGGCAGCACGGCCATCCGCGTGGAATGCCGCATTGGTGGCTCAGACCTAAATCCCTATTTGGCCATGGCCGCGCAGTTAGCTGCTGGCCTTGCGGGTATTGAAGAGCAGTTGGAACTGCCGGCACCCTTGCAGGGTGATGCATATGCCGCAACCAACGCCGAGCAACTACCAAGCAACCTGCGTGAAGCAATGTTAATATTTAATAAATCGAGCATGATGCGCAGCGCCCTTGGCGACGCGGTGGTTGACCATTACTATCGCTGCGCACAGTGGGAGCAAGAAGAATTCGATAAGGTGGTCACAGATTATGAAATTGCCCGAGGCTTTGAAAGGGCCTGATGTGTTATTTGTCCAAAGGGAAGTTGATTTAGCAAGGGGATAGATGGAACCAGAAACTGTGCTTGGCGGGTAACCACCGGCCCATAATTACAGACACAACACACTCAATGTGGCGCATACCTATGCTCATTGGTTTTGATCAAGTAATTCACCCCGATCAGCAAGACAAAATGCTCCCATCGAGACTCAAGCAAGAAGGCAGCGGTATTTTAAACTGGCTTCTGTCAGGACTACGCGACTATAGTCGAGATGGGTTACAGATCCCCAAGAGCGTGGAGGCAGCAGTGGCCAGCTACCAAACCGAGTCGGACACTCTTGGCATTTTTATTGAAGACAGTTACACGCTAGACTCTAATAGCAAGATTGACAAAGCATCATGTTATCGACTTTACCAAGACTGGGCCTTTAGTAATGGACATTGCCGCCTATCATCAAGCGCTCTGACCAAAAGACTAGCGGAGCGAGGGCACGTTTTAGACGGTAGTAGAAGGAAAATCATTGGATTGGCCCGTATAGAGCTTTCGTTCAGCCGAATGGTAACCCACTGACGTTCTAACTGACCAAAAAGCGCACTTAAGCCCCAGAAGCGCACTAATACAGCTTTGTGTCAAAAACCTTACTTCTTATATCTTATTTCTCATATAAATAGTTTTACATAAAAACATGAATAAGTGCGCTTTTAGGGCTTAAGTGCGCTTTTTTTGAAAAGTGTCATCACTGATCTGTCTCTGGTCACCTTCCTATTGGCTGATAATTGGCTAAAACCGCTGTTATCATAGGGTTCCGTCAGTCAGAGTCAGTCTTTAGCTTTTAATACGCTGATAAAAGCCATTGCAGCTGCTGTCATTGTTTTATTGGCTGCATCAAGATTGCGCTGAAGGCTTTCGACTTTACCGGTACCTAGCAGCACCGATGTTGAGGATGGGTGATGCAAAGCGAACTGCAATGCGGCTTCAGCAAGGGATAGACCAGCTTGATTTGCTTTCACTTCAACTTTACGTACTGCATCTAAGATGTGCTCAGGCGCGGGGCCATAATCGTAAGTCGCGCCAGATTTTGCCCCTGTTGCTAAAATTCCAGAATTGAAAATACCCCCCAAAACCAAACTTGTGCCGACTTCTCTGCACATTCCTGTTAATTCAGAATCAGCAGACCGATCGAGCAAACTTAACCGTCCAGCGATCAATATCACATCTAGTAAAACATGCTTCATAACATCAATACATATTTTCGTTTCATTAACCCCAAGTCCAAACGCTGCGATTTTACCATCTGCCTTTAGCCGTTTCAGCTCATCCACTCCCGTCGCTAAAAAATTGGCAGTGTGCGCCTCATTTTCCTTTTCTCCATGGGTATAAACGCCAAGGTCATGCACATAGAGGATATCTATATAGTCTGTATGGAGCCGCTCACAGCTCGCCTCAAAACTTTCGCGGATACCTTTACCAGAATAGTCATAACGAGCATTATTAGGCCATGGATTCATATATCCATCGACCTCTGCTCTGTGCTCACCCGGCGATAATACGCGCCCAACCTTAGTTGAAATCACGTAGTCATTCCGGGGTTTGTGGCGCAGAAAACTCCCTAATCTCTGTTCTGAAAGGCCACGTCCATAATGCGGCGCCGTGTCAAAATAATTAATTCCCACAGACCATGCATGGCTTAGAACTGCTAGAGCCTCTTCATCAGAAATAGCCTTTCCAAGGTTTCCAATACTTGCACAACCAAATGAAATCTGAGTAACCTCTAGCCCAGTAGTACCCAGTTTTTTTTTCAACATTTGCTTCATTTAGTTTCACCCAGCTGGTAAAAATTAATTGCATTTTCACCCAAAATCAAACTGATATCAGTTGGGCTCATCTCTTTTTTAAGTACGTAGATAAGCGCATTTAAGGCTTCAGTATATTGTCCCGCCAAGAGGCAAACAGGCCAATCGCTGCCGAACATCAACCGCTCTACGCCAAATACATCAATCGTGTGCTTAATATAAGGCTCCAAGTCTTGTGGCCCCCATTGATCATGTACGACCTCTGTGATAATCCCCGATAATTTGCAATACACAGATGGCAGTTCCGCAATTTCCGCCAACTCAAACGCCCATGCCTCATACCCATCACCGCCGATTGCAGGTTTTGAGATATGATTCACTACAGCGCGAATATTGGATACGTTACGTAATGCATCAGTTACATGGGCCAGCTGAGCAGGCTTCGTTAATATGTCTAAGGAAATATCATGCTTTTGTAGAATCTGGAGATTTTCTAATACCTTGGGGCGCAGGATATAGGCATCGTCACCTATATCTTGCAGCATCACACGAATACCGCAAAATTTTTCATGCTCGTTGAAGTTTAAAAGCTTTGTTTCAAAATCAACATCCTCCATATCCACCCATCCTACTACACCTGCCACAAAGTCATACTTGGTGGCAATCTCCAATAAGAATTCAGTTTCTGCTTCCGTGGGAGTAGCCTGCACTACGACTGTTTGATCGACACCAGCAAGCCTTAATATAGGCGCTATATCTTCAGGCAAATAGTCTCGATAAAGAGGCAGTCCTAAATCAGGCGATATCCATGCATAATCGCCCCGTGCTAATAACCAAAAGTGCTGATGCGCATCAATTATCAATGACTGCCCCACGATTAATCCTGCCCCAAAAAATTAAACTCTTTCAATGTCTGTGGCTTCATTTCTATAGAAAATCCTACATTATCCGGCGCCATATACGACCCGTTTTTTACAACGCAAGGGTCAATAAAGTGCTCGTGAAGATGATCAACAAACTCAACTCGCTTATCATCTTTTTCTCCCGTAATCGCGACATAATCAATCATCGCAAGATGCTGAACATATTCACAAAGACCTACACCACCTGCATGGGGCCAAACAGGGAGCCCGAACTTAGCGGCCATCAATTGAACAGCAATCACCTCATTCAAGCCTCCCAAACGACAACTATCAATTTGTACAAAATCAAGTGCGTCATTAGCAATAAACTGCTTGAACATAACGCGATTTTGACACATTTCACCAGTCGCAACTCTGATTGGGGCAATAGCTTGGCGAATTTTCTTGTGGCCAAAAATGTCATCTGGGCTTGTCGGCTCTTCAATGAACAGAGGCCGTGCAAACGCAAGGGCTTTAACCCACCTAATCGCCTCATCAACTTCCCAAACTTGGTTGGCATCAATCATAATATTCATTGCTTCACCAAGCTCCTCACGAGCAATAGTTAAGCGGCGAATGTCTTCATCTAGGTCACGTCCAACTTTAAACTTGACGTGCGTAAATCCTGATTCTCTGGCTTCTCGGCAAAGACTGCGCAATTTGTCATCGGAATAACCTAGCCAGCCAGCAGAGGTGGTGTAGCAAGGATAACCTTCCTTTTTTAACTTGGAGATGCGTTCTGCTTTGCCTGTTTCAGCTTTTTGCAAAATATCCAGTGCTTCAGCTGGAGTAAGTACGTCCGTCATATAACGAAAATCAACAAGCTTGACAATTTCTTCGGGCGACATTTCTCCCACAAGTAGCCAAACAGGTTTACCAGCTTCTTTGGCCAACAGGTCCCAAACTGCATTTACAACAGCTCCCGTAGCCAAGTGGATAGCCCCTTTGTCAGGGCCAATCCATCTCAATTGACTATCGCCCGTAATGTGACGCCAAAACCGCCCCATATCTAAACGAATCCAATCTAAATCTAGACCAACCAACAAATGTGACAGTGCTTTAATCGCTGAGATACAAATTTCATTGCCACGCCCAATGGTAAAGGTTAATCCATGACCTTCATGTTCACCATCTGTTTCCAGAACCACATAAGCAGCTGAATAATCCGGGGCAGGGTTCATGGCGTCTGAACCATCGAGCGAATCCGACGTTGGGAAACGTAAATCATGCGTTGTAATATTCGTAATAGTAACCATTATCCAGCCACCACTTCTTGTTTTTGCACGCCCAAACCTTGAATCGACAACTCCATTTTATCACCCGCTTTAAGATACTTTTCTGGTTTCAAGCCAAGGCCAACGCCCGGTGGTGTGCCTGTCGATATTATATCTCCAGGATGCAAGCTCATGAATTGAGATAGGTGCGAAATACAAGTTGCGACATCAAAGTGCATCGTTTTGCTTGAGCCATTTTGATAGCGGTGTCCATTAACCTCAAGATACATATCCAGATTTTGGGGGTCGGGAATATCATCGCGCGTCACTAGCCAAGGTCCGATTGGACCAAAGGTGTCGCATGATTTCCCCTTCACCCATTGACCCGAGCGATGCATTTGGAAATCTCGCTCAGAAATATCATTCACTACACAGTAGCCCGCAACATGATCTAGTGCATCTTGAGGTGAAACATATTTTGTATACTTTCCAATCACAACGCCAAGCTCCACTTCCCAATCGGTTTTCACCGACGTACGTGGAATTTCAACATCATCATTAGGCCCTGAAATTGCAGAAGTCGCCTTGAAAAAAACTACCGGCTCTTCCGGCAATTCCAAACCACTTTCTGCTGCGTGGTCTGCATAATTCAAACCGATGCATATGAACTTGCCAACACTGCCAACGCAGGCGCCAATGCGCGGACTGCCGTTAACGACCTGCAAACTTTCAATGTCAACGCTACGAATTTTTTCAAGCGATTCATCACTCAAAAAATCGCCTGCTATATCACCCACCACTGATGACAACTCGCGTATATCCCCGTTGGCATCCAAAATCCCTGGTTTTTCAGCTCCTAATGAACCAAAACGTAAAAGTTTCATGTGTAGATTCCTTGAATATTAGATTGACCAACCGCCATCAATGGCATGAGTTTGACCTGTGGTAAACGAGCTATCATCACTAGCCAGATACAATGCAAGCATTGCTATTTCATAGGCTCGACCTACGCGTCCCATTGGTTGCCGCGCAATAAAGTCAGTGAGTGCTTTATCGTAGTCACCTGTATCACGTAAGCGATCGTGAAGGGATGGACTATCAACGGTTCCTGGACAAATCGCATTACAACGAATGCCTTTGGTGACAAAATCGGCCGCGACAGCTTTAGTCATACCTATAACTGCAGCCTTTGATGCACAATAAACGAACCTATTCGGAACACCTTTTAAGGAGGACGCTACCGATGACATATTTATAATCGACCCGCCACCATTTTCAAGCATCGATGGTAAGGTAAGTTTGATCAGGCGATACATGGCCTTCACATTAAGATCAAAACTAAAGTCCCAGTCCTTTTCATCGCATTCAAGAATGGAGCCGCTAGCAACGTAACCCGCACAGTTAAACAACACATCTAGTGTTCCTAGTTTGGCGACTACCGTCTCAACTGCTTTGGCATTAGTGACATCAAGATGAAAAGCACTGACCCCTTCGATCATGTTGAGCTCATTGATTGCGGTATCGTTGATGTCGCAAGCATGTACGTTCGCACCTTCCCGCGCAAAAACTTCCACCGTAGCCCGGCCAATCCCTTGCCCTGCTGCAGTAATAAGTACTGTTTTACCTGCTAGTTTTCCTAGTTTTACATTCATTTTTTGTCACTCCATAAAAAATACTTGTTGCATTGTCGACCATTGTTCACCTTCGTTTCGGCTGGTGTGCGGTTCTTGACAGGGGTCGGTTAAGCGCCACCATTCTTGTGTTTTTGGATCGTCAGACAGTTTACTAATGTCAGCGTTAAAATCATTCCCGTGATATTCCATATACCCAAAGAGTAGATTTTCTGGCTCGCGCAGAAAAATAGAATAATTCTTGATATGTGTTTGTTTTAATCGTTCCAAAACCTCAGGCCAAACCTCCGCGTGCAAACGTTTATATTCATCTATTTTTTCAGGCCTTATGCCGATAACCATTCCAAGACGTTGCACGGACTAATCCCCCGTAATCGTTATTAAAACCAACATTTCCTTTTTGAGGCGTTCTTCATCCCAGTCAATGCCAATCCCTGAATGTTGAGGCGCAAAGGCAACTCCGTTGTGTATTTTGATTTTACTTTGCGTCACATCGTCGAGTTGCGGAATATATTCAAGCCATTTGGCATTGGGGACCGCACAAACCAACGACAAGTGCAGCTCCATCAAAAAGTGAGGGCTAACCATTACATTGAACGCCTCAGCCATATGCGCAACCTTCAACCAAGGCGTAATGCCGCCGATGCGTGCGACATCAACTTGAACAATCGAGGCTGCACCCATTTGTAAATAATCTTTGAATTGACTTAGTGAATAAAGACTCTCTCCAACAGCAATAGGAACGGAGCTATGGCGTGATAGTTCGGCATGAGCAGTGAGATCGTCAGCTGGCATAGGCTCCTCAAACCAACTAACACCATGACTTTCAAGCATCCGAGTACGACGTATAGCTTCGGAAAGGGTAAATCCCTGATTGCCATCCGTCATGATTTCGTAACCATCACCTACGGCCGCACGCACAGCTCCTAAGCGTGCGTCGTCCTGGCTAATATGTTCTTTACCTATCTTGATTTTAGAACCCTTAAATCCTTTTTCCTGCATAGCCTGTGCGTCATCGACCAAGGCACTGGTTTCTAGATGCAACCAGCCACCTTCTGTCGTATAAAGAGGAATACGGTCTTTGAATCCGCCGGCTAATTTCCACAAAGGCAAGTCCATTTTTTTACAACGCAAATCCCAAAGTGCTATATCAATAGCTGCTATAGCAAGCGATGTAATAGCTCCCACCGAAGTTGCATGAGTGGAAAAAAGTAAATCACGCCAAATTTGTTCTATACAATCTGGGTCTCGTCCAATAAGCATAGGCGCTAGTGAACGTTCCAATAACGTAATAATTGAGTGTCCACCCGTTCCAATGGTATACGAGTACCCCTTACCAATTACCCCATCGCTGTCATAGATTGTTACTATCGGCGTTTCTTGAGCAATAAAGGATTGAATAGCGTCTTTTCTTTCAACTTTAGGCTTTAGTTCAATCATTGAAATATCGACACGCGTAATATGTGCCATATTAGCTCCTAATCGCTTCAGTTGTTTCACTGTCAAATAAGTGGCATTTATCCAGTTGGAGCTCGAATTTCAATACCTCTCCGGAAACTACAGGACGGGGGTTAAGCATTTTAGCCTGCACTTCTTGACCTGCAATTTCCGTATAAAGGATGCTCTCGGCTCCAAGCGGCTCGCTCAAATTGATGGGGAGTTCAAATTCACCGGTAGGGCCTTCCTCGGAAATAGCATGGCCTTTGGGCATGAGGTGATCAGCACGAAACCCAAGTAGAACTTTCTGACCATCTTCCACCCGATTTTTTGCAGACGACGGTATTGGCAAATGACTACCATCCTCTAACACAATGGCGTTTTCGCCTTGAACAACTGCATTAACCAAATTCATCGGCGGAGAACCAATAAACGTTGCGACAAATGTATTGACCGGCTGATTAAACAGATCTAAAGGCGTTCCAACCTGAACAATATAGCCGTCTTTCATCAATACAATCCGATCAGCAAGCGTCATCGCTTCGACTTGGTCGTGGGTCACGTAAATAATTGTATTGCCTACATGCTGGTGCAGTTTTTTTATTTCAACGCGCATTTGTGTACGTAATTTTGCATCCAAGTTTGACAATGGTTCATCAAACAGGAACACATCAGGTTCACGTACAATGGCTCTCCCCATTGCGACACGCTGCCTTTGTCCTCCAGAAAGCTCTGCAGGCCTACGATCCATTAATTCATCTAGCCCCAAAATTTCCGCAGCATGGTTCACCGCTTCGGCTATTTTTTGCTCTTCAAGTTTGGCAATTTTCAGCGAGAAACCCAAATTTTCACGCACAGTCATATGTGGGTAGAGTGCATAGTTCTGAAACACCATTGAGATATTTCGTTCGCGTGGAGGTAAATCATTAACCCGTCGACCACCAATGCTTATGTCTCCTTCAGTAACTGACTCAAGCCCTGCAATCATTCGCAATGTCGTTGACTTTCCACAACCAGACGGGCCCACAAGCACCGCAAACTCTCCATCTTTAATTTCAAGGTTAATACCCTGTACGGCTTGATTTTCGCCATAACGTTTAATCACATTTTTAATAACGACTTCTGTCATTGGTTTATCCTTTTACGCCGCCAAATGTAAGGCCAGCAATAAGATGTTTTTGTACCAGAAAGGTTAGGACAAGCGCGGGAATTATCATCAATACAGCCAACGCGCACATGCCTCCCCAATTAATTGTAAATTCCGCGGTAAAGTCCAACAGGCCAACAGGCATAGTTTTTGAATCGACGGAGCGCGTCAATTGTGAAGCCAACGCGAACTCATTCCATGAAGTTAAAAAAGCGAAAATTGCAGCAGAGGCGACACCAGACCGAGCCACAGGGAACTCTACCTGCCAAAAAGCCTGCCAACGGGTGCAGCCATCAATTTCGGCAGCCTCATGCAATTCCTTGGGGATTTGTCGGAAAAAACCATCAGTGAGCCAAATCGTGAATGGGACATTCATAGCAACATAAACAAAAATTAAACCGATATGAGTATCAATCATGCCTACACGAGACAGCACAATAAACAAAGGTAATGATAACGCAACGCCTGGTACGGCCCGAAATAGCATCAAGCCAACAAAGTACCCTGTTTTACCCTTGAAGCGATAACGAGCAAATGCATAACCGCCAGACATGCCGATAAGAACAGCAATCACCGTTGATACAACAGACACTATTATTGAGTTACGGAAGTAGCTCAAAACAGGCACGCCTCCTTCACCAGCACCGCCAAACAACGCTCGGTAGTGATCGAGTGTAAAGCTAGGAGTCCAAATAGGCGGCTTGGCCATAATTTCTACCGCCGGCCTAAATGAGTTTAGGACGATCCAAAGCCCGGGAATACAGATTATCGACATCACTACAAACAATGCAAAGAGATACGCGCCTTTTAAAACGTAGGAACGATTACGATGAGAATTATTGTGATCCACGTTAATTACCTGCCATGCCAAGTTGAGCGCGTGACGCACTGAGTTTACGGAAAAAATAGATCGTGAATATGATGGACAAAAATATCGATACATATCCCATAGCGTTGGCAAGTCCCATTCGTGCATCTACATAACCTGTGCGGCTCATCAAGGTCCAGAGCAGCTCGGTACGATTGGCTGGGCCACCGCCTGTCATTATTTGTACAATGTCATAAGCGCGCGCTACATCAAGCGATCTTATGGTCATTGCGATCCAAATGAATGGCATCAAAAATGGTAGAGTGATGTGTTTGAAGCTCTGGAAAGGTGTGCAACCATCCACGGCTGCAGCTTCCAATGGATCGCGAGGGATTGCAAATAGTCCCGCTAGAATCAGTATCGCGAACACTGATGTACTCATCCATATTTCGGCAACCATAATTGAGAACATCGCCAATTTAGCATCAACAAGCCACGGTAGAGCTGCATCCGATATCCCCGTTGATTGTAAAACATTATTCACAAGTCCAATATTGTCGTTAAACATAAATTTGAACTGAAAGCCCACCAAAATAGGTGAAAACATCATTGGAAACATTAAGAGCGTTCTCAACCCTCTTTGCCCCCACGTGACTTTATTAACCAAAAGTGCGATACCTAAACCAAGAAGTAACTCTAAATTAAGCACGATTGTGATGAAGAAAATCGTCCGAGCAAAGGCCGTCCAGAATTTGGTGTCTGTTAATATTTTTTCGTAGTTCAGAGTCCCTATCCACTGCCAAAGCGTATCAGGTCTGGTTAATTTATAAGCCGTGAAGCTTGAATATAGAGAAAAGATCAGGGGTATCAATACAACTGCCGCAATCACAAGAATCGCTGGCAGCAGTAACAATAACCAACTAGGTAATCTATTTGCCACATTACACCTATTTGAAAAATAGAAGGGCTGGTGCATTCAACTTGCCCAGCCCTGTAGATAATTAATCCAACAATTCACTTAGCTCTTCAAAAAAATAGACTTATTTTTTTGAAGGCAACTATTGCTGGGCCGACAATCAACGTCGACTTAGTAGTAACCTGACTCTTGCATTAGCTCATCAACTTCCTCTGCAGCAGAATCCAGCGCTTCCTTAACAGTTTTATCACCTAATATAGCTGCCTGAAGTTCAGGAAAAACAATATTAGTCGTTTCTATCCACTCTGGTATGGACGGAACTGCAAATGAATGTTTTGCGCCTTCAGCAAAGGCAGCTAGAGACTCCAAGCGGAATGCATCATCACCATTTTTAGCAGCAGCAAGGTTGGCCTCCCAAACAGCTGTGCGAGTAGGCAAAGAACCTCCTGCACTTTCTGCTAACTGACTTTCTTCACTGGTTAAGAACGAGATTAAGGATACAGCAGCATCTTTATTCACACAGTCGTTGGTGACGGAAAATCCATGGTGCCCAGACCAACCTGTTCTTTTAACGGATCCCATTGGTTGAACCGCGACGCCTACATTGCCAGCTGCTTTTGATGCTGCAGGATCATTAAAGAATCCGGCCCAGCCAGGCCAATCTAGGTTTAATGCAACTGTCCCTGACGCAAAACCCTGTCCTAGGTCGTCCCAAACATAGCTCGTAGTACCAGCGGGTACCGCTTTAGCTTTATAGAGATCAACAAACCATTGTAACGCTCGCTGTCCAGCTTCTGAGTTAAATGTAGGCTCGTTGTTCTTACCAAGGTATTGGCCACCCTCAGCGACAAGCATTTCATAAAAGCGCCCGACAATAGCTTCATCTTTACCCGCATATTGAGTACCATAAAAATTAGGTGGATCAGCAAAAAAGATTGCTTGATCTTTCATCTGGACCCAAGTTTCTGGAACCGCTAGGTCATAACCATACTGCTTTTTAAATTCGGCAGATTTTGCTGAATCCGTGTAGTTTGACTTAAGATAGTAAAGTACTGATACATCAAATTGTGCACGAGGCAACATCAATAACTCACCACCGACCTCAGAAGATGCCATCACTCCGGGCACATATTCTGCGAGGGTAGGAGCAGGAACCAAGTCATTTAAATTTGCATACAGCCCTTCGTATTGAGGTGCAAAAGATGAATGGTTAGAACCCACGCACCATTTTGTAGTGCCCGCCGCCATATCGGACTTAATCTCTTTGTCTATTTCAAAGTGACTCTTTTTTGAAATAATTTTCACTTTAGCACCGGTTGCTTCTTCCCATTTAGCAATACGCGCATAGAGCCCTTCGTACTGTTGCCCACCAATTAATTTGGCTTCGACTGTTAAGTTATTATAGCTACCCCAATTGGCTGCAAACGCCGTTTCAGTAGCGCCAAGCATTAACGTGCTGACCAAAATGGTCTTTATGAACTGTGTGTTTTTCACCTTCTTCCCCTTATTATTAGATTGTTTACAAAACTGCCTAAAACTGTTATCTATATATGTATATATTATTCATAAGTAAATCACACTCAAAAAAGGAAGTCAATTTTTACTTGTTGTCAGTTTTTTGGAGTGGTAGAGTTTTAACATTTGGGAAGTCATGCTTGAAGATAACGATAAATATCGCGCTCCCGCACTTGATAAAGGGTTGGATATTATGGAACTGCTCTCATCACATGGTGAAGGCCTGTCCCAGAAAGAAGTAGCTGTAGCACTTAGTCGTTCACAAGGCGAGATATACCGAATGCTTTCGACGTTGGTACGACGCGACTATGTAATATATTCCACAAGTGCTGACCGTTACACACTGAGCCTCAAAATGTTTTCGGTTAGCCAAAAACACCCGCCCATTAACCGTCTCATAGGGATTGCCTTACCGATGATGCGCAGGGCATCAAGAACCACGTGGCAATCTTGTCACATTGGAATGGAAAGTAATGGTGATATCGTAATAGTCGCTTCCGTAGAGTCCCCTGGAAACTGGAGTGTCGCGTTAAAAACCGGCTCTGTCGTGGGCCTTTGGAATACAGGCACTGGACGAGTTCTTTCTACCTACCGCCCTGAAACAGAGCGAGAAGACCTCATTAACCACCATAGACAAGTGACTGGCGAACCTAAATTGATTCGCAGTGAATTTGATGCTCATATAAAGCGCATCAAAAGAGTGGGCTTTGAGCATATGCCTTCAGCGACTGCCGTTGGTGTAACTAATATAGCTTTTCCTATTTTTAACCCTGCTGGAATCGCATTTGCTGTATTAAGTTGCCCATTCGTTGAGCGCCTAGATGACGTAGAAGTTCCATCGCAGGATACTACGATAAAAATATTTTCTCACCTAGCAAAAGAGCTTACTACGTTTTACTGTGGGGGATGAAATGCCTTACGAATTAAGGATCGTATAAATGATTGATATATGTCGGGCTTATTAGCGACTAGCTATAAAGAGTATCTTTGCCCTAACACCTCTAATTATTGCGCACAGCCATCATCTCAATGATGTACGCATGCAGTCAGTAAACCAGATACAGCATAACAAGAACGTTCAAACCATTACTACATAGGTACCCTTACCTAAAAAGGGGGGTCTTCCCCGATTTATTTTCATAGATTAGGTATCTTGGTTTTCAAGGTTTGGAACCTTGTTTTAAGGGAGAATGGGGTGTAATTTCGTCTGCGCAGTAGTCTGTCTCTGCGTCTAAGGGCGGCGCTGCGCGCCACTCTACGCTACACTCAGCCATTCGGCTTCTCTTTGCTCCGCGTGTCGCTAACCGCCGCCTATGAGTCTGCAGACAGGCCAAGGCATGGGTTAATAAAGGAGACCGATGGTGTTTGCACTGAAAGTTTCACGGCAAGCCGATCAACTTTAAGCGCAGCCATGAAAAGTGCCTATTCAACGAGTCTGCATGCCAAACGTCCAACCCGGTCTGGGCCTAGTAGACGAACTAACGAATCATCATCCATTGCTCTTAGAGTTTGAGCAGTATACCCTACGCTGTTTACCACTTTGGTAACGTGCGTTAGGCCATGTAGTTTCATTTGGCCGTCCACAGCAGTAAGGTATTCTCCAGCAGTTATAGCCATGCGCTTTGCCGTCTCATGATCTGCATGACAGCTCGCTAAGGTGTAGGCTGCTTTTTTGTCCAGTTGGAGTCTGTGCTGAGTCATCCACTCCTGCATCTTTGGGTGGTGCATCAGCTTGTGGGCTGATTGCCTGGCACCCAGGACAGGGCCAGCAGCTGATCTATACGCTGCTGCTGCATTGCTAGGGTCTTTGATAAGCTCTACGCAGAAAGCCATCTGAAGAGGTGTGATCTTTAAAATAGGCTCTGACATTTGGGCGTATCATCCAAGAAATAGTAGATACAATTATATCATTAATTGCCTTATTAAGCCTTGCTCAATAAGCGACAGATCAGCGACTAAAACAGATATCCTCTCATGGGCTCGTTGAGTA
>Ga0209091_10001815_pt1 | contig 18439 bp, 38 predicted proteins | sample ArcticOcean_MG_C_6_FD_187438 | JGI IMG/M metagenome (GOLD analysis project Ga0209091, IMG submission 187438) | Marine microbial communities from western Arctic Ocean - ArcticOcean_MG_CB8_128 (SPAdes) (version 2) | ecosystem: Environmental > Aquatic > Marine > Oceanic | place: Arctic Ocean...
CATAATTATTAGTTAGATAAGAGTGTTTATTTTCTATTGACAAATGCAAAAAATTGAGTTGTTTTATCAGCTTCTGTAAAATTATGTCTGGTTTGTTTACGAAATTTATGTAGTGAATAACCCTGATGCTGTGTTTGAGCTCTAAATAATGGTGATGATAATCGCATCTTATCCTCACTAATCTTGTGTGTATTTTTACACCCTAAACAAAATGAATGACCTGTGTTATGGCAATCGCACATACATTCTTCATGGTTGATTGGTCTGTTAACATCAGGTTGATAGATTTTTTTAGTTTCTTTCAGTTTTCCATTTAATTTTCTATTGCAATCAACGCAGCATAAGAAACCGTTATTCATTCGTGCATTGGTGTGAAGGCAGACCATTATTTCTTACTCTCATAAAATTTTCGGCTATCTTTTGAACCGTATTGAATAAGGTGTGGTAAGGTGTTATCTGGGTGATGAATTTTATTATGGCAATCAAAATGAACGAAACAAATTACTTGTGGAAAATATGAAACATGATGCTTGATTAAATTTAGATTATCCTTTGGTTCCTTGAAACAAACCATACACATTACATTAGAATTTAAAAATTTGGCTAGTTTATCCTCGTTAGCCATGAGTACATGCATTTTATTTTTCTTTTGACCTCTCATTGTCGTCATACGTTCTTTCATGATATAGCCTAGATGGTTTTTTTCCATAACTGTCATAGTTGTGGCAACTATAAGAATCTTTGTTTTGTTAGTATGGTTAGTATGCATAGTATGAAAATTAATTCATACAATGTCCAGAATCACAAGAATCTTCATATTCGTTAAATTCATCCAGAGATGTATTATCTAAAATCATTTGTAACGGATATTTTCCCTTTAGATAATATTTTCCGTAAGAGTAGGAATTTTTTTCCATATCAACAATTTTTTGAAATCTTTCAGGTGAATTTTTAGCCAGTTTTCTAAAATGGTTTTTTGAGAAAAACATACAAAAATCACATCCACTTTTAGGGGGAACAGGAAATCCATGTTTCTCAATAATATCATAACAGTCTTTTCTAGTTATTTTTTTCTCAACTAGAGGGTATTCCATTAGTTGATATTTTACACCTGAATTAAAATTTGCTCTATGTGCCTCATCTATTGAAATACCAATGCATGAAGTTATTGGATTTTTCTTTGTAGCTCCTCTTTTTCTTAACTCTCTTTGAATTGGTCTTACCTTAAAATCGTGAGTACACCAACGTCTTGTAGGAATGGGAATAATTTTTTGTTTTAGACAATGTTCCATTAATGTTGTCTTTGCTCTAACTGTAACCCATTCCAAACCCTTAGATTCACAAAAAGGTTTTAAATATTTTTCAACATAATAATAGGTTTCTTCTTGCTCATCTCCAGTATCTGCCATTATTACCAGATCGTAATCTTCCCAAAACTCCAAAAGCATTGCAGTAGTCTGAACTCCTGCACCCATGTTTAGAACCTTCATATTTTTTCACTCCAATCGTAACTAGGTGAAAATAATTTAGATTTATTTTTAACTTGTTTGAACATGGCAGTTTTAGTTTTTTGAATCTTTTGTGATTTCATCATGGCGTTAAGCTTCTCAAGTACGGATTGCTCGATTCCTTTCTCATCATAGGTGTAAGGAGTTCCATCAATAATTCCATTTAGCACGTTTTGTTTTTTTGTAAGCAAATCTATAACATCCTCATCAACTGTATTTTGAGAGCTCATGTAATGTATGGTCACGGGTTTTGTCTGTCCAATTCTGTCAATTCTAGCCTCTGCTTGCATCATGTCACTAGGTGAATAGGAATAGTCATTAAACACGACATGGTTAGCCTCTACCAGATTAAGTCCTACATTTCCAGTTTTCACGGTCATTACCAGCACCCTAACGTTAGGATCACTTTGGAACTTGTCTATAATTGGCTGCCTTTCTTCAAATTTAGTATCGCTGTTAATTGCTGCAACACCTAATTTTTTTCCTAACATCATTGTAGCCTCTTTATAATTTCCAAACACTATCACCTTATCAGTTTCGCTTTGATCGATAATGTTTTGAACATATTCTGTAACATCCATAACCTTTTCCTCTGCCAGCCATTTTCTTATCATGGTTAGTTGAGGAACTGCCAGTTCACCATACTTTGCCTCTAATCTGTTTAATTCCTTTTGGTATCCTTTTGGCTTTGGTAGAATGAAAGCATTTTTGGTTTTTGGTGGCAAGGTATCCTTTAGTAGATCTTTGGTATGTCTTATCATTATACCCCTATCTTTTAGAAGCTTGTTTAATTCAACTAGTTTCTCTGTTTTAATCTCATACCCGATAAACCTCTCACGGAAATAAGTTTTGATCGTAAACTTTTCATCATTTTCTCCATGAAATTCTTCCCATGTTAACAGACCGCCATCCCCGTCATACTGATTTTCTGGAACTTTTCCTTTCGAATCTACATTAGCATGCAACACGTTTACAACTGTAAATATTTCAGATCCCTTGTTTAGTATCGGGGTTCCTGAAAGTCCGACTACATAAAATGCGTTTGATTTTTCTCTAATGTATTTTTGAACTACTATAGTTCTTTTTGACTTGTATCCCTTTAGATAGTGAATTTCATCCAGTATGATACTTTTACACTCTGGTAATACGGGAATTAGTTTTAAAGAGTTGTAATGTAATATGGTGTAATCGCTTGCAAATCTACCATTCTTTTGTTTTGGTGGAGTTCCTTTTGCAGTTCCATCTAGAATTTCAATGCTCTTATAGTGATCAATTCTTTTAATTTCCCTTTGCCAGTTTACCTTTAGTGATTTTGGACATAAAATTAAACAAGGATATAGATTATTTTTCTTAACTGCTGCTAAGGCACTAAATGTTTTTCCTAATCCCATCTCATCAGCGATTAGGGTAAACTTGTGTTTTTCTATAAAGCCTACATTTTCTTCCTGCCATGCATGTAGTTTAATGTCTTCCATAGCTTAGCTCTGTGTAATTATATCATTTATAGATTTTTTTTGCTTTTCATCCCACAGTACGTCAATGTTGTCATTGTCTGATATGATCCTCATGGCATCAAATAGGATTCTTAACGGATCATCATTTAGATAAAATCTAATCCATAGTGAATTTTTTAATGTCGTGGGAATGAACAAATCGATTTTAATATGGTGTCCATTCTTTGATCGTGTCGTTTGAATATTTCCGTATTCTGCTGCGTTATATTGAACCTTGTTTAAGAATGGTTTATCAAATCCATCAATATCAATTCCAATAGATTCAACTTTTCTATCAACATCAATCATATTCATTTTCCTCAATTTCAAAATTAACGTTATATGAGTAACTGCTTCCAATGTTGTTGACAAAATTAATTTTTCCATCCCATCTAGAATCATATTTTTTATCCAATGGATTTTCGTTTATCATTTGACCACCTAGATAAACTGTTTTTGAATCATCCTCTGCAACTGCATTCCACAACGATACGCCTTCACCTTGCATTATATCCAAACCTTTTCTAAATAATTCTGCTGCTGCAATTCCAACCACTTTAGATTTTTCTATTCTACTTGGAACCAATCCAGTAGCATACCCTGACAGATCCATATTTCCACTTTCAGCCCATCTATTTTTTTTCTTGTTTTTAGAGTTTGTTTCAATTAGTTTAAAGTCAACCTTCCAAAGCTTGAATTTTGTTTTTGTAAAAAATTCCCATCTACCTTTTGATGTATTTCTTACGGTTCCAATTTTAAAACCCTCATAGGCTGTCTTTCTGTTCTTGCCACTCTTGGTTTTTAGTATTCTTTTTCTACCGTTAATCATTCCAGTCTTGTTTTTACCAGCCTTTAACCTTGATAGACTGGATGAAACTGATTTTGGATTTATTCCCAAATTAATTGAAATGTCTTTTGTTGTGTAAGATTTGTTTGGAGTATTTTTTAAAAACCTACCTATTCTGCCAATATTGGTTTCGCTAAACTTTTTCATATTTTTATTCCCATTTCACCCATTAAAGTAATCTGTTTTGTTTGTAGTTGACGACTGTTAAAAATATCCTTCAAAGATGAATTACATTCCGTACATATTGAACCGTGTGTGACATCATCAGACTTTACTAAAATCAATAGTGTTTTCATTTCCAATGGTCTTTTGTTCTTGCACATTCCACAGAAAAAGTCCTTGAACTCCATTATGCAAGTTCCTTTAAACTAGTTAAAAATAAAAAAGAAGGGTTTTGCGATCTAACAAATCTCAAAATCAATCACTTGATTCTTTGATGTGTTTGGCTGTATAGATAGCGTTTTTCATTCCATCCCCAGTCATTGTCTTTTCGGTGCCTAACAAAACTTCTTTTCCAGTCCACATTGTTTCATCCTCTCCAAATTCATCAATCAATGAATCTTTCGTGGTGTTGTTCGGTGTGAAGGTGTACTCGTTTCCATCAAACATTCCTGAAAGTCGTAATTTGTCGCCAAATTTTGTTTCGACTATTGCTGGAACTATGGATGCTGTACATGTGAAAAGTTTGTTTTTTGCAGCCTTGACAACTTCTGGTTTTAAGAAATCGTTTTGAATTTTTTCGGCTTTTTTCAACATTTTTTTTTCTTATCCTTTAACAATTTGGCTAGAAAACTATCCATGCTTAGTTCGGAATCACCTGTATGAATAGACTTGGCTGCATAATATGCAGAATCAAATTTTTTCTTTGTTTCCTCAAGTACGGAAATTGTCTTGTAACTCATTGTTAATTATCATAATAATGATAGTTATAATAACCTTGTTATTTCAAACTGTTTTGATAAAAATTATGTTTCTCTTTCCATTCATTTGAAATAGGCTCTGCAATTTCTGCTTGCAGTTTCTTATCTTCATCAGTTGCGTGCTTGTTTCCATAATTACTCATAAATTCCATATAATCATCAAGAACTTTGCTTTTATAATTCATTTTTCCATCAGTTCCAAATCTTTTTTCATTTTCTAACCTAATGGAATCTACATCCATACCATCATACAATACAATACAACCAAAGTGAGCCTTTTGAGTGTCTGCAAATTGGTTATTGTTACAAATTGCAGATCTATCAATTTCTAAAGTCGTGCTGGTTAGTTTGGCATAGTTTACTGCCTGAATATCTTTTGTAAATTTATCCTGTAGTGAAAACTGATAATCATCCTCTCCAGTTAGCATATTTTCATACCCTACTGAAAGTTTGAACACCTCTTTTTGAGCCTTACATTCCTGTATGGACATGGCTATTTTTCCTAATAGTCCATCAATTTTCACATTATTGGATTCAATTTGTTTAAATCCTGACACATCAAACTCTCGATAAGTCTGGATTGCAGCAGTTCTATCCATGCCTTGATAACATTTATCCAAATCTAGCAACAAGTTTCTAAGCACGCTATCAGATGCCGTAGCTATTCCCCTATCCAATTTTAGTTCAATGGATGCAATAATTTTCTCATTAGGTGTTAGTTTGGCTTTTTCTGCTGCAATTTCTTCCAATGCCTTTTGATTTAATTTTTCAATTTCTTGATCGTAAATTTCATTTGACAATACATCTTGATATTCCTTCAAATCCTCAAGGGTGAACACTTGGATCATTCCTTCCCAAGTACAATGATATTCAATTTTTACCTCGTCATACCAACATGAAGTTCCTACAGAATCAAAAGGAACATCTATTATTGCTTTTTCTGCCTGAACCATGCCAGCACCATTAATTAATAATAATCCTAAAACTGCTGCAATTATAATCCTCATTGAAAAAGCTAAAATTAACTAGAATATATACTATTACTTAATAAAAAAATAAAAAAATATACTATCACTAATCATTAGTGACACTGTAATTTTTTTTCTAAAAATTCACTATCACTAAACGTCAAAAACTCTAATGATATAATCCACTAGATCTTCATGTGAAGTATCGTTTGTGTTTTTTCTTAACAGTTTTCCAAACTGTAATTCGTATTCTGGAACCATGAAATTTATTTAATTTTACATGTAAAAAAACATCAGTATAAATTTTTTAACTATTCGCTAAATTATTACACTTTGAACTATAGTTAGTATGGTAATTATTGAACCGATTAATGCTGCAATTTTTACTTTAGATATAGGTAAAACCATGTAGAAATTTGATTTTAAAACTATATAATAGATTTTTCAGATTCTGAACTTCTATTATAACCCTACATACTCTTGTAAATCCCATTCTTGTAAATTTTCATTCCATGTGTAATGTGTTAATTCATCAGTAACTACAGGATATTCTTTAGGTGCCTTCCAATCTAATTTTGAATTGTCAAAAGTCCACGAAGGGAAGGGGTTTTGTCTATAAAAAATATCTTTTACAGTATCATAATGATCACCTATATTCGCAGAATTACCTCTTAACGCAGTTTGACCTTTATGATTAATATTATTTCTTGTATATCTATCAGTCTCTACAAAATTTTTACTGTTTGGTAATGTGTTAAGAAAATCAATATCTGTTACTACAACTCTGATAACATTTTTGTCATTATCCAATTCAGCGAAATACCTAGTCATTCGAACACATACCTCACAATCAAAATTCCTGATGAACCATTACCACCAGATGCCCCAGTCCCTCCCCCTCCACCTCCGCCTGAACCCGTATTTGCTACAGCAGCTAAACCGTCACCAACACCAGCATATCCACCTCCGCCTTTTCCACCTATATTTGTGGCATCCCAATTTCCTCCTCCACCTCCACCAATATATCTAAGTGAAGAACCTTCATCTACACCCATAGTTGTGGCATTAAGAAAAGTATCTACTGTTGAATTATTAGAACCACCTAAACCATCACCACCCCGTCTTTCATTAGTTGAATTTGCACAACTTCCTGCCGATACTGCAAAAGTTCCTCCACCTCCAGAACCTCCACCTCCAGCACAACCAGAGGATTGACCAGCATTACCATAACCATAAGTTCCAGAATCCCCACCCTGACTTGATTGATTTGCACCCCCTGCCGAACCGTATTGACCTTTTCCACCTCCACAACCTCCAGTAGTTCCTGAACCTCCATAATATGCACCAGCTCCTCCACCACCTTTAGCAGTTAAACCATCAAAAGTGCAATCACTGGCATTTGCGGAATTACCTGCAGGTTGATTTCCAGTAGCTCCAGTTGAAGCCGCACCAATAACTAAAGTTTTAGCCCCGTCAGATATTGTTCTGCCTTCGTGAAGAATTGCACCTCCAGCTCCTCCACCGCCAGCGGTTACACCTCCTCCACCTGCTCCAGAACCTTGTAAAAATACATCAAAAGGATTTGAACTTAAATTACTACTAATTGTTAAAGTTCCTGAAGCTGTAAAAGTGTGATAGCGATAACCACCAGAAGTAACAACGGTTCCACCTGTAACAACGGGATTAATATGTGGTATGATGTACCTAAACGGATTCGTAATGAATTGTGACAATTTATAACTCTATGATTTACTGCCTATTAGGTAAACCTTTAATCCCTGTCCAGAATTTGTACTTCCTATTTGGTCAATATCAAAACTAATTTGGGCGGTATCTATCAAAGTTGAAGTTGAAATAACGGGTGCGGTAGCTGCCTGCGTACTTGATGTTTCACCAGCATCAATAGTTATATCAGTTGATAAAATACTAACCCCGTTTTGCTCAATATCAATAATCATTCCGCTTCCAGTAGGTGCAGTAGTTACGGAAGCCCTTACGGCAGTTAGAACAAATCCAAATGGCATGCGGAAAATTGTTTTTTGCCCAGTTGTCAAATCGCTTTCTTCATCAGAACATGCAACAATAAAAGATAAAACTGGATTTGAAGCTGTAGGAATTGCAGCCCATTTTAATCCTAAAGCTTCTGTAGAATCTGCCGTTAATACTTGGGTGTTTGCACCTATAGCTACTCGAGCATTTTCAGTTGTGTATCCGTGGGTATCTCCCTTTGTAGTAAGAAGATCTTCGGCAACTCCACCCTCTCCACCGCCCATTCCACCAGACATTATTTAGATTTCTCCATGAAATGAATTTGAAGTTGACCTTCCAGTCTTGCCAGCCTATCGCATAAATTTCTAATCAAAGTATCATTTTTTCTAGAGTTGAAAATCATTACTGATAGCATTGTTGAAAAACCAATTACGGAAATTCCCATTATGAGTTCTTCCATTTTACTGCCCTGCGTGAACCATGTGACCTATAACATCAATAACAGTATTTCCAGACGTACTTGTAGTGAATCTCATTTTTCCACCTGTAGCGGTTGTAGAGTTTGGTCGGTTTGGGTTACGCAACATACTATCAGGAAAGTCATAGACAAAAGTGCCGCTGCTTGCAAAATTTAATCTTCCAATGTATTCTATATTTCCATCAGAATCATCAGTCCAGAACAAGTTTACAATGTTTGCGGCATCCGTTGAAACCGTGATTTTATAGCATGCAAAGTCTTGACCACTTCCAGAAGCTACAATGTCTGATCCAGTTGTAATTCCTGCCTGTGTCACCCTGCTGTATGAATCCGTATTGAATACGTTTGGAACTGAACCACTTTCAGTGATGCTTGATTTGCTTGCAAAAACTGCATATTCATCCTCGTCTTGTACTTGCCACAAGGCACCCATTCCGTGAATTCCCAACTTGTTTAAACTTTCAATAATAATATCAACCTCACCTAGTGGAATGTTTATTACATTGATAGATTCAAAAGGTCTAATGTCATGCTTGTGCATTGTCTGGGTTTGACCAGATACACCTTTTAGATTTAGGTGAATTAATTCTCTTGATAAATTTGTAAATTGACCTGAAAAGAAAGTTTTAGGATCATTGTTAATTACTTCGCTGTGGCTTGGAATTGTTTTGCTTCCATTACCTTGAATTTCTTCGGTGCCTGACCCAGAGAAATTATAAAAACCTATAAAGTTGACCATAGCTATTTCTTACCCTTGCCTTTTCTATTTGAATGTTTTTTGATACCCTCATACCCATCCACACCTTTAGGAATTGCCCATAGTGCGAATAATACTAGCGGAACTATTAAAACTGGAAGAACCATTATTAGATTTTATCCTTTAGTAAAATATAAGCACCTATCCCAACTGCTGCCAATATTGCAGTACTTGGAATTTTAGGAAAAATACATTTTTCACCAAACCATCCACAATCATCTACACCGTTATGAGTATGGTTTTTACTTGCCTTTCCATCTAAAGCATTTCCTAATTCAGTCATGTCAGTTCCTATAGTTGTAAACTTGTTATGAAAATCTATATGTTCATTTTTATTTAATTGAGTTTTAGCATCTATTGCATCTCTTTGAATTTTAGCTTCTTGTAATGCAACTCCTAAATTAGTTGTGTTACTATGCAATAATTCAATATCATCACCATAAAAATCCTCAATAATATTTTCAACTTGAGATTTATTGAATCCCGATTCTGTTTTTATTGAAGTAATATTATCTTCAACTTTTCTCTCTATAGAATCTCTATGCTGTTTTGAATCCTTCATTGAATCACCAATTTTATACAAATTTTGTGTATTTTTTCCTATTTCTTGTAAAACCCATTGAAATTGAGCATCACTAACTTGTTGAAATTTCATTAGCGTTTACTACCAACAACAACAATTCCTGCTAATACTGCGGCAGCACCGCCAATAATTGCTATATTTGAATAGTCTGGTTTTGTTTCTACTATAGGTGCAACTCCTTGAGGTGTTGCAAACTTGTTTAATTCTGTAGTGTTTACAGGTAGATAATTAACATTAGGAATCAAGTTAACTTTATTCACTACTGCTTGACTTGAATTATTTTTATTGTTTTGAACCGTAGTTGTAGAATTTGAAGGTTTTGAAACTTGTGTAGTTTGATTTTTTCCAATACCTGAATAATTTACGATAGATTCCTCTATGATAGGTGAATTGTTATTTTGTGTCACTCCGTGAACAACGTAAATTGAAGGATCAAAATATTTAGGAGCTATTGATGCTCTGTCAGCGAATTGATCTAAATATTTTGTAGTAACTGGGTTAGTATTTGCAGAGTTTACAATGAATACTCTATCCTTTTGAATATCTGCGTTTGCCATAGCGTTTGCAGTAGTTCTTTCTAGTTCTAGTTGAACTGTTCTTATCTTTGATTGTTCTCTTGCTGTTGTTTTTTGTGCTGCTGCGAAAGCTGCTGTTTTTGCATTTCTAGCCACTCTTTCATCATAGGCAATTTGAGCAGAACTTCTAGTACTTTCTACCCTGCTGCCACTACTAGCGACTTTTTCACCACTTGCGATTGCAACTCTTAATTCTGCTGTTGTGGTAACTGGAGCTCTTGCATTTCTTGCCATGTCTTTTAATTGTTGTTGGGTTAATCTGGTGGAACCTTCGTTAGCCATGTTATTTCAAACCACCCTTACTATATAACAATAATCCGATAACACCAGCAACGGCAATTCCAGCAAATTTCATATTATTGTTTAATGGTTTCTTTTCCATATCGCTATCTTTCATTAATGAACCATCAGGCATTTTATGATAACCTTCTTTTTCTAATTGATCATTTGTCATTCCAGTTTCTAAATCAGTTCCAGTAGTACATTCAGAACATCCACCATCCAAATTAATATCAGTAATTGGAGTTTTGTTAAAGTCACCCGAATTGGTCTGTTCGTTAAATGTTATATTTTGATTTTCTATTTTTTGATTTTCAGCCTTTGCCATTAGGATAATTTTTTCTTCAAATTCTTTATTTCTTTTAGCAATATCATCAGATAATTTTTCTAGTCGTGCAACATTTGCATCAAAATTAATTTTAGCTTGTTTAGCATTAACTATATCTTGTTCAGCTTGATCTCTTGATCTTTGAGTATCATAAAATCTTTCAGTAACGTAAGACCATGTGGAATCGTCACAACTCCTACAACCATAATCAGAAGGTCTAGAACCTCTTTGATTAGCAGCTACCATTATTTAAAAACCACCAATAAAGCAACAATCCCCAAAGGTATCAATCCAAGTAATGCATAATTTGGTTTAGGTTTTTCCATTTCACTTACCAAACCCATAGTTGCAGTTTCAAATCTATTTTTATCCAGAGGATCAAAAGCGGATGATTCACCCTTTGTCAAAATTAAATCCATTACACTTCTTTCAGTTTCAGGAAATAACATGATATGTATAATTTTTACTAGAATTTAAATAAAAAAGTTATCGGCTTTTCACCGTATTAGTTTTATTGAATAGATACTGCTACAAAGAATTTAATTGCATCAACTGTAGCGTCATTTGCGATAGTAGTAGCTGTAAACATACGTACGATACTGCCTGCTTCGAAGCCGATTGAGCTAGGAAGGAAGCGTGGACGTGTGTTATTCGATACTAATAGTGCGGATAACGGCGGAGTAGTTCCCATGCTTCTGCCACGATTTTTGTCAAATCGAACTGAAGGAGAGCTAGTGCCTGCATCTGCACCTAACAAAATATATGCATCTGTGAAAACCCAATTTTCTGTTACTGGAACGAATAGTTCAGTGACAGAATTAACGGTCGGATCAGTTTGCATATTGACAACATCTATTGTTCCTGCTGCGTCAGAAGCTGCTATTGTAGCAGTACATTCTAACACAAAACCTGAATTGCTTACCATATAGCATTCAATCCCTGTGGAACTATTTGTGTATTTTCAGCTAATTTCTCTCTCTTTTGTGCAACTTCGGAAGTTCCGAAACCTCTACCATTTGCAAAGTTTGAAACAAATTCAGCAATACCACCTACGATAAGTCCATTGGATAGATCTTCGATCATTCCTTTTGGTTTAATTACCATTTTTACTACAGTTCCGACAACGGCTGGAATTAATCCAGTAACTCCTGAGAGTTGTGAAGGCATCATAGAGATGTTTTGTACTTGACTTGTGACAATACCAGCGATACCACCACCGATACCTAGACCGATAAGTGATTTACTTGGAACAATTTCTTGTTCAAAGTCTGGTGTTAACTTTTGTGCAAATTTTGGAGATGCATCAATAGAATCTAAGACTTTAGCTTCTAATTCGTCATAATTCATTATGTTGATTTGAAACACCTAGAATATAACAATTTTTACCAATTAATTTTGGTATCGTTTAGTTCTTTTTGTTTTGAAAACGTGGTAAGTACACGCTGTAATTCTACGGCTCTGGATTTAATGTTTTTAAAATGATAAGTTTTGTATTCTTCTTTTACCATGTTATACCATCACTCACGGTTTCTACTTTGTCAATCATCTTGGTTCCAAGTTTCTTTTCCTTGATATAGTTGATAATGTATAATGCAGCACCTACAAACATTACTAGGGAGAATATGTCAATATCCTTGTTTGAAATTTTCATCAAAATTCTGCAACCTTTTGCTTGAATCCGTCTGATTTGTGATATGCTACAACCTTATTCTTTCGTGCAACTCCAATTAGTAGCCAGTCCTTTTTTAATTTTGTTGTCGTATCAATGTCCGTGTCACTTGGGTAATCTATCTCACCGTTTGGGTGAGTGTGAAAGGTGTAATCATTCAAGTTTGACATTACGGCTGGATCGATATGTTCGCATGCTATTGCACCGCTTACATCACCCTCTAGATGTGGGTTTTTTCTCATACATTGGTTAGTCATTCCCATTAGCTGTTCGAACAATGGTTTGTTATCCTTTAATCTTGATATTGATTTTCTTCTCATGTAAAACTCTGGTGAGTTGTGTGCGGCATCTATGGAATCCATTATTATTCCTCGTTATGAGGCGTTACGTTTTCATCTGTGATAGCACTCATTATACTAGGATCTTTCTTTATCATCAATTTAAGTAAATAATTTGTTATGGCTGTACTCTGATTTTCTTGTTTTCCAATATCTCCAACCATTTTCTTCATCAATAATTGTACTACTTGATCATTCATGCTTGGCTCTGCTGTGGCTGCCTGTGTTTTTTGTAATAGGGCTGGTGCAAGTTGCATAAGCATTTGTAGTATCGTATTCTTATCAATACCGCCATCACTTGTGTCTTGTGCTGGGTGTCTTGTTGAATCGTTATGCTCTAATCCTCTTACCTGATTACTTGGCGGAACTGCTTGATCTGATGAAACTTGTTGTTGTTCTAGTATGGTAGGGATTTTAGTTTCTACCATGTTTCGTAAATCATTCATCTCGTTAATCACATTTCCTTTGATTGCTTCAAAGTTTTCTTTTTGATCGGTAGATATTTTACCCAATGCCAAATTTAAATCAGGTTTTATTTTCGCAACTACGGCATTGATAATTTTTTCAACCATTATATCTTCTTTAGATAACTTGACCTCTTTCACTATGGGTTTAGATTCTGTTTTTTCAACATGTGTGGGTTCATCAGTCAAGGGGGATACGGTTACATTTTTGGAAATATCTTTTTTAATTTTTTTAGTCATTTTATTTTTCTATTTCCACTTCTAATAATTTAGCCCAATGTTCAATAGATCTAGCATAGCTTTGAACATCCATAATTGCACTCATATTATAATTATTATTTTTTAAATCTTTAACTTTTTGTTTTAAATCAGATAAATTAGATTCAATTAATTCTGGATAAGTTTTACCATGTACATGTTTACTTAATGAGTTTCTTTTTTCACTTATCTTTTTTTTATTTTTTCTGCTTCCAAGAACATAACCTGAACCTGTAGTAAATTCAAGATATTCATGTCCATCTTTTGTTGTTTTCATATCAACGCTCATATTTTTTTTCTCTTTTTGATTATAATTATGATCCATGATTAAACTCCCTCTCCTGTGAACTCTTTTTTTGCCAATGCGTAACCAGATAAAAATCCGTGTTTCTTCATGTCATCACCTAGCATGTGCATAGAGCAATTCTTATCAGTACATGTTGTCATGTGTTCGATAAATGAATCTGCTGAATTTTTATGATCATCCTCTTTATCCTTGATTGAATGTTTCAACTCATTAGCTAGACTGTCAAAGTCTGATTTTTTAACCGTATTGTTATCTAAATTCTCTAATTTATCTGCAAACATTGTTTTTAATTCTGCTTCTGTAGCCACGTTAATCTATGCTCTAGTTACTGATATATGTATTTTCGTTTAGACGTTTATACCGTGTTAGTCGTGGCTTTGTTCTAATCTTTTTTCCGCACCCGTTTATGTCTACACATTTGAGTTGTGGTTTCAAATATACAATATGACATGATATGCAAAAATTATGAATGTCGTAATCTAGTTTAGGCATTAGAATTTTTTCATGTGTTCGTGCAACCCGTGAAGGTGAAAACCTTGTGGTAGGTTTGGTCTTGCCAGTTTGCTCAACATGTAATCTGAATTCTGGTGATGAAAAGGATTTTTTACAATATCCATTTTTAATTGCAGTTCCTTTTTAATCATGGATAAACCACCCCCACAGATACCGTTTACAAATTGTTTAGTTTTCAAATAATCCATATCATACAGTTTTTGTTCAATACCATTTTCACCCTCTACAAAGTCAATCATGTTTACTGCCATTCCATCTCTACCCAGACTAGCAGGGTATATTTCGCAAGGGCTAGCACAAAATTGGTGTTCGCAATTCTTCATTTCCTCTATCAGTTCAACGCTTCCAACGTTATCTTGCCCACAGATAAGAATATCATCAATCCCCCAGTTGTCTAAATGTCCTTTGTACATTTTATCCTCTCTTAACGGTGTTGGAACATCTACAACCCTATACCCGTCACTTTCCAACTCTCTCATCCATGTTTGTGTAGGGATGCAATAATCAGGAAGCATGTAATCGGGGAGATGGAAATATAATATGATCAAAAGTATTTACTCACTTGTTTTATTTTCTTATTTGTTGGTAATAACTTTTTCAAATCCATTTGAGATAAATTATTTCCTTCATCTAGTAAATCTTTCATTTGTTTATCTTCGAAAAAGTCCTTGAAATCATTATACAACTCATTCATGTCAACTTTTAATTCAGCATCCGTACTTTCCATGATGTTTTTTACTGCATGTGACTTGCCTATCTTGTTCCAAAATGTCCTAGCCACTGGATTTTTTAACCTTCTATTGCATACCTTATCGGTTGTATCTAGCAGTTTTAACGCTAGATTTTGCATGTCAGATACGCTACTTTTCAATACCTTTCCAGTCCTTTTCAGGTATTTTTTTCTTTAGTTTTATCTCAAAACACTCTACACAGCACCATACGTTACTACGGGTTACGGATAACATGGCTCTGTCTGAATAGGGAATCGTTAGTTTTCTTTTCTTGCAAACATCAGAAATACCATTTTCGCAAATTCGTTTAGGTTTTTTATTCTTGTCTAAATTCTTTAATATGATTTTTGGTTTTAATTCCTTCATATTTCATCCCCCCATACATCAAACCCATCTCGTTTCTCTCTCTCAAATATGGATATTCTAGGCTCTTGAGTATTAGGTTTTATCATTTCAAAAAATATTGAGGGTTTTCTACTATGCCTGCCTTTAGATTCTTTAAATAAACATGGTAAAAATTTACCTCTTTGATTAATTGTCATTTTTCCTTTATATCCAAATAACACCAATTCCGTATTTCTAAATATACCGCAATTACTATATCCTGATACTTTATGCCATGTCATTAGACAATGATATTTGAATCCCCATAACTTCATTACATTTATCGCATCAGGTAAGAATGTGTGAGTAGTCCATAAAAATAAAGAACAGTCATTATCAGCAAACTCATCTATATTAAATTTAATTATTTCGTCAGTACTCATGGTTTTATATGGTAATTTATTTGGATATTTTTTTAATATCATTGGTTTTACATTCCACGGTGGATCAATCACTATTGTTTTATATTTCATCTTAGACACTTTTCACATACTAACAAACCTGTATTTTCATCTATTGAACAATCTTCATTTGAGGATTTGCAAGAACTGCATAAACCTTTTTTAAAATCACATTCCGTACAATTATGATCCAATTTTGTCATGCTATACTCCATTCACCTTTTAGATTTTTTTCTAAAATTGCAGCCTTGTAACAAGTAGGGCATAACTGGAACACAGTCCAAGTAAATCCCTTTTGTGAATGTTTATGAACCTTTAAACAGTCCTGATTTTTACATCTCAAATTAACAAACTCCTTTTTATCTTTGTCTCTTTTAAGTTTACGGTTTTACCCTGCTTGTTATACTTTATCCACTGTATGTGATGCTCAATTCTTGGATCCTTGCGTGCAATCATTATTGATAGGTTTTCAATGGTTTCATTTTCTCTTTTTCTGTTTGGTGGAATCATGTATCCAGTTTTTATAAAATGTTTTTTTGATTTGAACAAGTCCATAGCTACCGTCTTTCGCTGGTATATTTCAAATCTGTTTTGCTGCGGCATCCTATCCATTTCAGACCAGAATTCATTCCATTGGTTCATCCGAATCAGTTCAATCTTTTTATAATTTCTGCAATAATAGCACGAACCATAGCCATCAGATTTTTGATTTAACAGTTTTTCATTACACTTTTTACAGTATTTGAAATGTCTTTTTAGCATTATTCTATTACAGACCTATACCCAATGCTATCAGATTCGTCATAAATGTTATCAACCCTATTTGCTAGGGCATAAATTATTTGATCTAGTTCCTTGTTTAGTCCTTTTGCAAAATCCTGCAATTCACAAACATTGTTGTATAGTTCATCCAAGTTTTGTTTGGTAATCGTTAGCAGATTCATAATTATCACAACAATAACCCTAATTAAAACCCTTTATTGGTATTTTTTTTGGTCTGCCTGAACTCTTGTATGGCTTTTGTAATCCCAGATAGTGACATTTTGCACACTGTCTTTTTTCCCAGTTGTGTCTTTTTTCAATCTGCCTGCATGAAAATCTACAAGTTTTACAAATCATGGTTCATTTGAATATACTGATTTTTCCAAATTGGGCTAGTATAATGCCTTTTATGATGAACGTAATTATCAAAATCTGCATAAATATCAATTCCCAACTTGTTAAACTGCCTGCATAGATTCACATCATGGTTATGATCAGATATAATTTCAGTCTGTCTTAGTGCTTCTTTTTCTATTATCGTATTTGACAAACCGCTATGTATCACCTTTCTTATTCCAGTTCCTTTCTGATCATCAGATACCCATTTCCATTCCTTTTTCTCCAAGTCTGGAGTTTCATCACATATTGTCAAGTAATTTGAAAAATCTTTTGTATCAACGTTAGATACACAGCTTAGAATCTTCATTTCTGGATTTTTTTTCATTTCGTATAATAATTTTGTAATGTTAAATTCCCTTAAAACAATGTCAGTAGCCAAGATAACTACATGTGTATAGTCACTAGCAAAAAAATATTGCCGCATAAACGTATGAGCCTGCTTTAACGTATAGTGATTAATTGCCATTAGATTATAATTTTCTATAAGATATGTGTCAATTTCTAAAACCTCTGGATCATCATAAGCGTTAAACCTTACGAACAATGGTTTCATTACTATTAACCTAGTTTAGCACCAACAACTCTATCAAGTTTTGGAAGATTATATTTTGTTATCATATAGTCATACAGTTTTCTTTTATCTGTTATGTGTATTGCACTTTGTGGAACTTTGCTAATCACTCCACCCTCAACCCATTTTTCTAATTTTTCACTCCAAACCATATTAGATCTAAAACAAAAATCTGCTGTTTCTTTTCCTAATGCATCCTCATACATCTTATGCTGTTGACCTACACTTAATTTAGTCCAAATTTTGTTAAAATATTTTTCCCATTCTTTTTTCTTTTTTGCATATTTAGAAATAAATTCTATTTTTTTTTCTTGTTTGAAATTACAATTCATAATTATGATAATTATCCTCTCTATATTAACCTATAAAATTGAAACTGAATCTTGATTTAACCTTTCTGAATATTCTGTTGCACAATATTCATACCATGTTAAATTCCTTAATTTTAAAATTAATTCTGGTGCTTTTGCCTTGTCACCATTCCACCACATTATAAAATCTGCAACATAATCCTCAAAGTTTTTTTTATAATATAATCCGCTGGCTTTTATTCGTCTGTCTGTATTTTTTCCTTTAATTCCTAAAATTTTTGCCAAATCTTTATCGGTTAAACTTTCTGCTTTTTGTCGCATGTTCATACCTTCTTTTAATTTCATCAAGTCTAATTTTTGTGCGAATAATTGTTTTGGATAATATCCTGAACCCTCTTTGTTTAGAACCAAACTTTTCAAGGCTTTTCCTAAATCAGCTTCAACAATTCCCAGATTTGTACAAGCTTCAATAATTTCGTTATTGTTTAATGATAATTGAACATTTTTAACCATGATTAACATGATAACATTATTGAGAGCCTATTTAAAAGATTCTATAGAAAAACTAATCTAGTCATATAGAAATATGCATTTAGGCATATAGAA
>Ga0209091_10001817_pt1 | contig 18407 bp, 16 predicted proteins | sample ArcticOcean_MG_C_6_FD_187438 | JGI IMG/M metagenome (GOLD analysis project Ga0209091, IMG submission 187438) | Marine microbial communities from western Arctic Ocean - ArcticOcean_MG_CB8_128 (SPAdes) (version 2) | ecosystem: Environmental > Aquatic > Marine > Oceanic | place: Arctic Ocean...
TAACATTCACTTATTCCCAACAGGTCAAGGTAATATCGTAGGTAACCCTATCGAACCAGTTGTAAAATTAACTGCTAATCCACTTACTGTAAAAGGTATGGGTGAGCATATTGATTGTGATGTATCAAAAATTTTATCACGAGAGATGACTATGTCTCAAGCTGGTGATGAATTAATCAAATCAATGATTAGAGTTGCTAATGGTAGATTAACTTGTGCTGAAGCTTTAGGTCATAAGGAATTTGTTATGACTAAGCTTTATAGAAGTGCTTAAAACCCATCTATTAATTAATGTTAATTAAGAAATACATAGTCGTTGTACCAGGTATTATTTTAGCATTTGTTCTCTACACTTTATCTCAAGGTTTAAATAATATCATTGGAATTGAGTTATTAGGTTATTCTAAAAGCCCAATATCAACAGCAATGATTGCAATTCTAATGGGAATTGTACTTGGAAATATTTTTCAAATGAGAGAGGGTTTTTTGCTTGGAATAAATTTTACTCAAAAATATATTTTAAAACTTGGAATAATTTGTCTTGGTATTCAGTTAAAGCCGTTTGAATTTTTAAAATTTGGTTCTGTTGCTATACCATTAATTATTGTCTGCATCATAAGCGTATTAATTGTAATTAAACTATTAATTAAGAAATTAAAAATCTCAACGAGAATGGCTTACCTAATATCAATAGGAAGTACCGTTTGTGGAACAACAGCAATCATGGCAACTGCTCCAATAATTAAAGCAAACAAAGGTGAAGTTGCTTATGCAATTGCAAACATCACGGTTTTTGGAATAATTTCAATGTTAGTCTATCCATATTTTGCAAATATTTATTTTAATGGAGACCCGATGTATGTGGGACTTTTTTTAGGAACTGCAATTCACGAAACATCTCAAGTTGCAGCAGCTGGATTAATTTATGATCAGCAATTTAACAGTCCTGAAACTTTAAATATTGCAACAGTTACAAAGTTAATTAGAAATACTTTTTTAGTAATTATGATCCCCCTATTTGCTTATCTATATAATAGGAACACAACGAAGACTAAAAACTACTCTTTACTAAATATTTTTCCATATTTTGTATTAGGTTTTATTGGAATGATTATATTTCGAAATATTGGAGATCAGATATTTTTAACAGAAGGTTCTCAAATTATTTGGCAAAACTTAGTATCAACCATTAAAGATTCTGCAAAAATATTTTTAAGTATGGCAATGGCAGCTGTAGGTTTATCAACTAACTTAAAGGACCTAAAATCAATGGGATATAAACCTTTTGTTGTAGGATTTATTGCAATGGTTACTGTTGGTTTGGTTAGTATAATTACAATGAAATCTTTTATTGAAATCTTTATAAATCATTAACAGATACTAAATAAAACTTGAGCGACTAATTGTTAGTATTTTTATTGATTATCAATTTTCTTTTCCCAATTATAAGCAGTTTTTAAAATATAATTTAAATTGTTATATTTTGGTTTCCACGAAAAGTTTTGAATAAATTTATTAGAATTAGCAACAACAGACTTGCTGTCCCCCACTCTTCTAATGCCAATCTCATATTCAATTTTTTTATCAAGTATTTGATTGTAATATTCTATAACTTGTTTAACTGAAAATCCAACTCCATAACCACAATTAAAAATGTTTGATTGACCATTTTTTATTAAATGATTTCCTGAAATCAAATGTATATCTGCTAAATCTGAAACATGAATATAATCTCTTACTGCAGTTCCATCAATCGTGTCATAATCATCACCATTGATTATTAATTTATCTCTTTTACCTGTAGCAACTTCCGAAGCTATTTTAATTAAATGGGTTGAGTATTTGGAAATTAAACCTGATCTCATTTTTTCATCCGCACCAGCAACATTAAAATATCTTAAAATTATATAATTGATATCTTCATTTTTTGATTTTTCTATTATGAAATTTTCTAATTTTAACTTTGATTCAGCATAGGGATTTAAAGGATTAAGAGGACTTTCTTCAGAAACTTTATCTTCTTTAGGGTTACCATAAATTGATGCAGTCGATGAAAAAATTATTCTTTTTAAATTATTTTTAAAACAAGTATTTAGAAAAATCTTAGCTTTTTCATAATTAAATTCGTTATATTTTTCTGGTTCTTTTACAGATTCATCCACCCTAATTAACCCTGCAAAATGCATTACCAGATCAAACTTATTAGTTTTTATAATTTTTGATATTTTGTCCACATTAGCAATGTCGCAAATTTCTAATTTAGCTTTTGAAGGAATTAAATGCTTATTACCCGTTATTAGGCTATCTATTACCGTTACATCGTATCCATTATCAATTAGTAAATGAGCAACATGACTGCCAATGTAACCAGCTCCACCAGTTATTAAAATATTATGGGGTTTTGTTACATTCTTATTCATAATTTATGAGATTAAATATTAAATGTTTTTATAATTTCTTTTTTATTAATTCCAGTAAAGATATTTCCTTTAAAAAAACTTGTATTATAGGTTCTACTGTATTCTTTTGGTATACAACACATCATCTTAACCCATTTACTCTCATCGTAATATTCAAATTTCTGTATATATAAATTATATGGTTTTTTCTTATTTGAAATTATAGAGATTAAATCATAATCAAGATCTTTAAAAAAATTAAATAATTCTTCACTGAAGTTTTCAATCATAATTGAAGGCCTATTATTCTGGATTGTTTTTTTGGCACCAAATAAAACCTTTAAATCAAGCCCATCAACATCTATCTTAATCGCAGTGACTCCTTCTAATTTATTTTTAATTATAAAACTATCTATAGTTATTTGTTTAATCTTAATTAATTCTTTTTTTTGGTATAAATTTTGATCATTAAAGAAAGAATATCCCGCATCCGAATCTCCAGCCATCACTTCTATTACTTCATCTCCAACAAAATTTTTATGAAATGAAAAATTATTCAAGTTTAATTTTTTCAGACTACTTATGCATTTTGTAGAGGGCTCAAAACCTATAATTTTTTTAAAATAATTTTTAAAAAGAGTTGGAAAATATCCAGTATGACAACCAATATCTAAAAAAATATTATTTGGTCTTAAACTAATACTATCTAAAAAAAGATATTCATTGCCCCAGTCACTGAAACAATCGCTCATATATATTTCTGATCCTGATGGATCCCAATTATTAATTTGGTAAAAATTGTTTGTGATAGTTTTATAATTTATAATTTTAAAAAATATCTTAAGAAATTTAAACATAATTCCTCTGTAAATTAAATTTTTTAAACCTATTTGTTTATAAAAAGATGTATTCATTTATTTATCCTTTTAATACCTAATAAAGCAATGTGCGTTGCAGTTCTATAAAGGTTAATATCAGCTTCAAGGGTATTAATAATATGCACACTGCTACAATGAGATTTAATTTGCTTATAATTTTCAAAAATTGAATAGGAATAAGCCAAACCATCCCCTTCTGAAAAAGTATAGCCCTTGCCTTTAGTTTTAACAAAATCTACAAATTTCCAAAGTCTTAAAGTGTGTAAAATTTGCTTAATAGATCTTTTAATTATAGATCCTTGTGCAAAGTTATTGGTGTCAGATATAAATATACCTTTTTTGGAAACTCGTAACATTTCATCAACAGCTAATTTATGATTTTTTATATGATGCAGAACGCCAAATTCACAAACTAAATCAAATTCTAGATTTTTAAAATTTATGTTAGTTGCATCACCATCAATCAACTCATCTCTAGATATACCTTCTGCGTATGCTATTTCTCTCAACTCTTTAACAGGCTCAATTCCAATAATTTTTATTTTTGGACATATTTTTTTTAAATACTTAATGCTTCTACCAGTTCCTGCCCCAACATCCAAAATAGATTTAATTTTAAGATAATCTGTTAAACCGGCAAGACAAGAAAGAGCAAAAAAATGCTCCCCTGTTTCGTCTGCTGTATGCATTTTGTTATATTGATTAGATGTTTTTTTATAATAATCTCTTTGAATATTAATTTCACTTAAAGTTGAATTTTTCATTTAACCAAGGTTAGAATAATCAAAGTAGAATAACAAGTCTCAAAAATTTTGATAATGTTTAATATTATATATTTAGTAATTATAAATAATTATTCAATTTATAACATGTCAATAAATTTACTTAATAAATAGGTTTATTTTTACAACTTTATATAAATATTTTTTACATATTCTAATTAACTAAATTTAATAAAGTCTGATAACTAAAAATAATAATACATTAATATAAAACAAGTATTACTTACTGGGTAAATAACATTGATTAAGAAGTTATACAAAATTTTTAAAGAGCAGGGTATTTTTGGATTTTCAAGGATTTTAAGAATACAAATTTTATTAATTTTATATAAAATAGAAAAATTTTTTAATATTAAAAATTATAGAACATTTTTTGGTAATTTAAAATTAGTTGCAAATTGGAATGATGAAAATAATAAGATATATTACTGTGGTAGTGAAGGTAATTATTTAGCAAATTATTTACTTAAGTATTCTGAATATTTTACTTTTTTAGATGTGGGTGCAAACATTGGTTATTATTCAATTTTATCTGCAAAAAATGCCAAGTGTTTAAAAGTTTATTCATTTGAACCAATCAAAGAATTAAGCATATTGTTAAAAAATAATTCACAATTAAATAATACTGAAAATAAAATAAATATATTAAATAAAGCAATAACTAACGTTAACGGATATACATTAATAAACTATAACAAGGATTCTACAGGCCTATCTTCAATAGATAACAAAATAAAAGATTCAAAACCAATCACTATAGAAACTACAAATCATGAGGGTTTTAATGAATTAATTGATTTAAATAAAAAAAATTTAATTGTTAAAATTGACACTGAGGGAGATGAACTAATAGTTATTAAAGAACTTTTAAAATCTAATCTAAACTCACTTGTAAATGAAATCATCTATGAAATTGATGAGAGATGGACTGATCCTAGGTTGGTTAAGAATATACTTGTTGAAAATGGGTTTAATTCTTTTAAAAAAATTGGATTTCGAGAAAGTCACTACGATATCCATGCATTTAGAAATTATTAAAATATATTGTAAAAATAAAGAATTAAAAACTTTACGTAAAAATTTATTAATAAAGAGTAAATGAAAAAAAAACTAAAAATAGTTAATATAATAAGTTCTTTAAATCCTATTTACGGTGGTCCTTCGGCAACTTTTGTGCAAACAAGTAAGAAATTATCTGAATCTAGGTTTGATGTAACTGTCCTAACCTATGATAATAAAAATTTTATAAAAAAGAATAATAACAAATTCAAAATTATAAGATTAAATACAAATCACAAAGGTTTTAATGTAAGTTTAAAATTAATAAAATGGATTAGAGCTAATAAGAATAACTATGATTACTTTTTGTTTAATGGTGTATGGGGTTTTGATCTATTGTTAGCAAGAATATTTTTAAAAAATAAATATTTTGTATTTATCCATGGCTCTTTAGATCCTTATTTTGGAACAGAATTTTTTAAAAAAATTAAAAAAAAATTATACTGGTTTATAACTGGTAAAAAAAATTTACTTTACTCAAGGGGAATTTTAGTCTCGGGTAAAAATGAGGTTAAAATGCTAAAAAAAACCTATGTTAATATGAATGGAATTAAGATTCATAATGTTGGTTATTCCTTTTATTTAATAAATAAAGAAAAAAAAGTTAATTACAAAAATATCCTATATAAAAAATTTCCTCAATTAAAAAATAAAAAATTTTTTTTATTCATAGGTAGAATTCATAACAAAAAAGGTTGTGATATACTTTTAAAAGCAATTTTAAAAATAAAAAATTTAAAAAATTATTGTTTTTTGATTGCTGGTTTTAATGTTTATAAAAATGAATACGAAAAATATATTTTAGATATTATTAAAAAAAATAAAAAACTTAATGATATAGTTATTGCTACTAATTTTTTACAGGGTGGTCTCAAAGTTTCAGCAATTAAATTAGCTAATGCAACTATCTTACCATCTAGAGGAGAAAATTTTGGTGTTTCAGTCGTTGAGTCAATAGCTCTATCCACAATACCATTAATAACAAATAAAGTTGGTCTACATAAAGAAATAAAAAGATATAATGCGGGTTATGTTTATAATGATGATGTTAGATCTATATCTAAAATGATTAATAATTTTATAAACATAGAAATAAAAATGTTAAAGATCATGAAAAAAAATTGTTTAAAGTGTTACAATGAGGTTTTTAATATTAAAAATAAAGATAATGATTTATTAAAACTTTTTAATAAAATAAATATATATAATTAAATTTAAATTAAACGAATATTGGTTCTTTGAAAAATGGTAAATCAACTTTTAATTTTTTCTGCCACTATTGCTATACAATGATTGTGAGTGTTATCAGAGCAAATAAGATTATCCAGTCTAGTAAACAACATGGATAGTGGGATATAAAATATTTTTAATATTCTAAAAGAAGGCAAAAAAGTTTGTATATCATATAAAAATAATGATAATTTACCAGTCACATAATTTACTTTTATAATGTTTAGGTCATTTTCAAGCAGGATTTTTTCTAATCTTTGATATGAGTAACCCCTAACAACATGCCCACCATCTTCTATTGGCGTGCTGGATATCAATTTATCACCATAAGGCCTCTTATGAAGAATATTAGGTGTTGAAAGGTATAAAAGACCACCCTCATTTAATAAATTAGAAATATCTTTGATTAATTTTTTAGCATTAATAATATGCTCTATGTTTTCAATGTTAAGAATTGCATCAAATTTAGTATTAAAAATAATTTGATCTAATTTTCTAGCATCACCTTTGATAAATTCAATTTCTTTAGATGATCTTTTGATGTTTTTATTTATATCAATATCACTCCAACTTAAGCCTATAGCTTTAAAAAAACCTTTTTTGAGAGCTAAAGTTAATGCCCATCCATTTCCACAACCAATATCTAATATCTTAGAATCTTTATTCAAGGCAACAAGATTTTTTTTTAACCAATAAAATCTGTCATACATCGCACAATCGCCATTAAAAACTACGTTATAAATTTTATAGAAGAATTTGGCAAACATTGTTTATTGTAATCTCATTTTATTGAAAAATCACTTATAAATAACATAAGAAATTAACACAAATTAAAAGACATTTTGATATAGATTACTAAATTTTTTGGAATAATAGTTTATAGTTATTGAAATAATTTCAAATATAGTGACTAAAATAATTTTTAAATCACCATTTTTATGGAGTAGTTAAGCAGAATAAAAAAGTTGGAAAATTTTAATAGTGAATATCGTTTATTTATTAATTATTATTACTTTATTTGTTAATACTAAAAAAAATAATTTAATACTTTTTAAATATCTAGGTAAGAAAACATATGGTTTAAAAATAATTCTAAATAACCAACCTAAATAATTTCTGTCAATAAAATCATTTATTGGTGCTTGCTCACCTGTAAAAAAAGAAATTGCTGCACCAGTGCAAAATATGTTGCATTTATAATTAATTTTTTTTTTAATATATAGCCCTAACACCTCCTGTGTATTACCACCAAGATTAATTAAAATATGATCTGGTTTTATAATATTAATTTTTTTTAATAACGCACCATCAGACAATTTTTTGCTATTATAAATTGGGGCCACATAATGAGTGTGTCTATTTTTTTTTAATTTTATTTTTTGAAAAAGTTTTTTATTTAATTGAGATGATTTTTTGCTTGGATCAATTGAAAGAATTTTTAGATTTTTATTTTTTTTTAAATAATTAATATAAAGTTTTATAAATTTATAACCTGAAAATTTATTTACATTAATTTTTTTTAAAAAGAATAATAAAATGACAAAAAAGCCACTATCAAAAAAATTATAATCTGCAGACAAGAGTGATTTAAAATAGTTTGATTTTTTATCAAGACTACTTAAACCAGGTCCTGATGGGAATAAAAAAAGCCCCTTTTTCTTGATAAATATTTGAAAGTCATTTTCGAAAAAATTATAAAATTTTATTCCTTTAAATTTAATTTTTTTAATCATTTTTTAATAATAAGAGTTGTGTAAATTTATAATTAAAAATTATATTAATAAATAAGATCATAAGACTTTTAAATATTAACACATAGTAAATAGTTTCAATATTGACTCTAGTAGACTCAAATGAGAATAAAATAATTAGAACTAAAACATTAATAATTAATCCATAAAATGAAATTTTTTTTAATCTATTTAAAGAATATAATAATATTATTTGGTTATATCCTAATAGAAAAATGATACTTTCAATCATCACAAGATAAATTAAATTTATTTTGTAAATAAAAATATAACCAGTCCAAATGTCAAAAATATTTTTGCCTACTAGATAGGTCATAACAAAAAATAATAGTAATATAATATATAGTAAATTTTTTTGATATTTATATAATTTGATAATTTTTAAAAATTGTTTATTTTTATAAAAATTAGCAAATTCATATCTCAAAACATTATCAAAAATTCCGTATATCCATAAAATTAAAAATTTAAAAAGAGTTTGAAGTGCAGTAATCATAGTCACAACCTCTGCAACAAAAAAATATCCAATAAAATATATGAAACCAGATACATTAATAACATTAGACAAATCATTAAAATAAAAACTTGTTGATTTTTTAAATATATCATTAATTTTATTTCTATTTAAATTTTTAAAATTTAGTGAAAGACTTATTGTGTATTTTTTCATTATATAAATAGAAGATGAATATTTAATCATTTTTACTAATAACAAATAAATTGCAGCATAAAATAATTGTTCTGTAAAAAAACCAATAAATGGAATAAATATTTTTTCCATTACAGTAAAAATACTCACTAATATTTGTGTGCGATAAATTTTACCAGTGTACTGTGAGATAGTTAAAAAGTTATTTGTTATTAGGTCAATTGAAAATGATGCAAAAATTAATATTAAAATCCAATTATAATTATTGATTTCTATATTTCTAAAAATTTCAAACAGATGAATAAATTTGAGATTAACAGTAAAATAAATGATTGCAAAAAACAATATTGTTAAAATTGTTAATAAGAAACTGATTGAATAAATCTCATTTTTGTTCAAGAACTTTTTTAAGATTAACTCTTGCTTTGATGCTTCTGAAAAATTTAATTTCCAGAAACTTAACAAGTTGGGAATGGCAAGAAGATAAATCCATAACCCAGTTTTTTCAATTCCCCAAAGATAGATCATCAAAGGCAAGTGGAATAACTGAATCAAAAATAAACAAAAAACATGTAATGTGTTCCCAGAAATATTTTTTTTAATCCTACTTTTTTTTATATTCTCTAAAAAATTAATCATAATAATTATTTTATCAAAAATGATTTAAATTATTTTTTTAATCATGATTATATTTCATATTTAAATGAATAGATTGATGAGAATTTGAATTACTTTCTACTATATATTCAACACTCCCTAATTTTAATATGATACCCAATAATAAAAAAAATATAAAGTTTGCAGGGTACCCTTCAAAATAAACCCAGGATTTAAAGCCCACTATAAGCTGATAAGCAATATAAGAATAAAAACAATTACAAAGAACTTTTTCGTTATGATTAAATAATCTAATTTTGGCAATTTTAATTTGTCTGATATAATTAAAAAATAGAAATAATACTATTAATAGGCCTGGTATGCCCAGTTCCACTATTATTTTCCAATAAAATCCTTCATTAATTGCTTTAAGATCTGTTATACTAATATACCTTACCCCTGCTGTAGCATTACCAAGACCAGCACCAAGAAAATAAGCAGATAAATTTTCACCAAAGTCCTTAAAGAAACTTTCTACAGCGTAACTCTGTCCAAGTGTTACTATTTGTTCGGCCATTGGCAAATTTTTATAAATAAAAAATACCAACATAAAAAAAATTAATATTTTTGATAAAAGAAATTTGATATCTTTAATTGTATAATGCTGAAAACTAAAAAATAAAAAAAAAATTATTAAATATAATGCACTTCCCCTATTACCTGTAAAGAATGATGAAATTATTATTAATATTAACAGGTATTTATAAAATCTTTTTTCTCTTAGAGTATTACTCAAAAAAATACTAGTTATTGTCGTCATTAAAGCTAATAAACAAAAATTTAGATATTGTGTAGAATAACTAAAAGTTGAAGGAATACGATAATACTTAAAAGATCCATATTCAAATTGTGCAAATTTCTGTGTTGCTGAGAATGCCAAACTTGCATCATTATAAAATAAAGTCATTATTTCACGATAGCCATAAATAAGACATAAAAGATAAAGTAAATTGCCGATTAAGCATGGAATAAGTGCACTTAATGAAAAAAAATTACAAAATTTTTTTAGATCAGTAGTATTTGTTATTAAGTTATAACCAATTACAATCAAGAAAAAATAAAAAATCCACACTTTTAATCCAACTAATCTACTAACAAAACTTAACTCATTATATGGGTTAACTAATTGTATAATTAGCAACAATATAAAAATAAAGATTAATCTTTTGAGGTCATTAGGTAAAATATTTATTCTTTTATTAGTAAAAATGAAAATTAAATATAATGGAATTATAAAAATAAAATCATGAATTAATGGAGCCAAAACTGTATAATAAGAAATTTTAAGTTGAATATAACCTAGATAAGGAATAAAAAAAATAAATAGGTAAAATAATTTTTTCCAGTGATTTCTGAATAAAATAAAATTAATAAAATTTATAGATAATAGTATTGTGGTCATTCAGTTTAATTACTTTTTATATTATTACAAAAGGATGTGATCCTTCGAGCCACAGCATCAAACGAAACAGTGTTGATTGCTTTGATTCTAGCTTTATTACCCATCTCAACTACCTTGTCTGGATTATCATAAAAAAATTTAATTTTTTTTGAAATTTCATTAGAACTGCCTGCATTAATTATAAATCCTTCTTCGTTATCATTTATTATATCGCTAACAAAACAGGTGGAGATTATTGGAAGAGCACAGGCCATAGCCTGAGGAATTACTGTTGGCAAACCTTCTTCAAATGATGGCAAACAAAAAATACTTGCCTTATTGTATAAATTGGGGAGGTCAAATTCACTCATTGATGGGATAAAAATATTGTTTTTTTCAATTTTTGTAATTTTATCAAGCAATTCCTTGTCTTTAATTGAATGTCCAGCCAACCAAAGTTCTGCATTTGTTAAATTTAAAGAGTTAAATCCTTCAATAAGATATTTTGATCCTTTTCTGATCGGGTTATGGCCATTTGTTAAAACAATAAACTTACTTTTAATAATATTTTTAGGATAAAAAACATCAGGATCAACACCAAGATGACTAATAAACATATTAGACTCATCAAAACCATCATCAATATAAGTTTTTTTTTGGTATGAAGATAAGGCTGCTACAAAATCAGCTGATTTTATAGATTCATTTATTCTATCTCTAAATATTTTTGAGGGTTTGTAATAATGCTGGGAAATACCTAATTTATAATATTCATCTTCCACTACTTTTTGAAAGCCATCGCTTGATGAATTTAAAAAATAAATTGTTTTGATGTTTTTTTTTTTTGCTTTTGCAATAATTTTTTTACAAGAAGAACCAAAACCTATAAGTAAAAATTCACAATTTTTTACATAAAATAAACTAAATATATAATCAGAAAACCAATGCACAAAAGACATTGGATCATAATTAATTTTTAATTTTTTCAACAATGGAAATAAAAATTGTCTTCCAATTCTTTGTATAATTTCAATAAAAATAATAGATTTAACTTTATTATTAGGTATTTTATATTTTCTTGTCATGAATTTTGGATAAGTTGTAACCAAAGAATCTAAGGATTTTAATTTATTAAATGAATCAGCAAGTTGAAAGCACCAAGATCTTCCTTTAATAATTATACTAAATTTCATAACAATCTGAGGTATCTAGTGCAACGTAAATTACTAAATGGTTATTTTTCAAAAATTAACTTTATTTAATTTCATTAAATAAAATATGTAAAAAATTTTTACATACAATGAGAATAATTAATTTGATAAAATAAACTTAAAAAAGGATAATTATTATAATAAAAATATTATAATTGAATACGAATCATGTAAAATGAAATTACTATATATAACCACTCACCCTATCCATAATCTCATACCTCTCTATAGAGAGTTAAATAAAAAAAAAGATATTAACTTTGTGTCTATAAATTGGATAAATGTTCCTCAAAACCATTATGATTATGATTTTGGTAAAATCATCAATTTTAAAGTTGATTACAATGTAGGATATCAGAATCAGTATCTAATTAATAACAAAAAAGATATTGATAATTTTAATAATCATAAATGGATTTTAATTAAGTTAAAAATAATATTCAAACTAACTAAATTAATTTTATGTAAAAAATTTGATATAATTATTTTTCACCAATATTTATATCCCAATATAATTGGTGCAATATTTGCCAAAATGATTGGGAAAAAAACGGTTATGCGATCTATAAGTTATAACTTAGGCAAAAGAAATTTTTTTAAAGTTTGCTTGAGATACCTATATTATAGATTTTCTAATATTTTTATTGATGATTACTGGGCAGTACATGATTTAAATGAAGAATTTTTTTTAAGTCATGGTGCTAAAAAAAAAAATATTTACTTGATTGACCACGGTCAGAGTGATCATAAACATTTAATCTCAAATAATCCTAATTTATTATTAAGTAATAATGAATTTTGCAATAAATATAATTTACCTAAAAATAAAAAATTTATATTGTTTGCTGCAAAATTTATAAAAAAAAAAAATCCAAAGATTTTACTCGAATCATTTCATCAAGCAAATTTAGATAATAACTGGTTTTTACTAATGGTTGGTAATGGAAAATTGGAAAATGAAATAAAGGAATATGTAAAAATAAATAAGATTACAAACATTAAATTTTTTGATTTTCTAGATCAAGAGAAATTAATTAGTTTTTTTCATAATTCTGAAATATTGGCCTTACCGTCAGGTGTTGGTGAAACACATGGAAATATAATTACTGAAGCAATACAATTTGGATGTGCTTTATTACTTAGTAATAAAGTAGGACTAAACCTAGAATGCACCAGAGAGGAAATGGGCTTAGTTTTTGATATTGATAATAAAGAGCAATTGACCAAAAATTTAGAATTAATTTGTCAGAATAAAAATCTATTAAAAAAATTTCAAGCAAATGCTTTAGAATATGGAAAAAAAAAGACACCTGTTCATGCAGCAAATTTAATAATGAAATATTTAAAATTGTAATGAATATTAATATTTTTAGTGATGCTGAAATAATTTCTAGCACCCCAAAAAGTCATGACCATTCAGTAGGATTTCATGATGTAAAACCTTTTAATATTTTAAACCCAAATTTAATTGCCATTCATCGTTATCCATTAAAAAGTATCCTATTAGAATATCCTTCTAAAATAGAAATATGCTTGTGGGACTTTAAAAAAAATATAATTCATAAGATTGATGATACTTACGCTTGGAGCTGGGAACAAGGAGCTCGTTTACAATGGATAAGTAAAAATGAATTAATTTACAACCAATTTGGTGATAATAAATTAAAATCATGTCTTTATGATATAAATACAAAAACTAAAAAATTCTTAAAAGACCCAATTTATTCTTTAGATATTAAAAATAAAAAAAACTTATTTATAAATTATCTAAGATTAAGGAATTTGTGGAATACATATGGGTATAATTTAGATATAAAAGATAATAATCATGATCCAAAGCCTAAAGATGATGGTGTATTTATAGCCGATTTCAATGATAATAAAAAACTGGTACTTTCTATTTATGATGCTGTTGAGCTGTGCAATTTACAAAATATTAAAAAACCTTTTTTCCTTGCACACCCTAGATTTAGCCCAAATGGAAAAAAATTTGTTTCATTATTAAGATTTACTAATGATAGTGGTGCTCTAATTTCTTTTTTGATTTGTACAAACCTCTCAAATTTAAAAAGTAAGGTTATAGCTAGAGAGCGAGTTTCACATTTTGAATGGATTAATGATGATAGTTTGATTGTCTGGAGTAGAAATTTAAATAAGTCTTTACAAAAAATTAGATTTAATAAATATTTGGAGCAATATATTGTTTTATTTGCTAAAAAAATTATTAAAAAGTTAAAACCTAACATTCAAAAACAACTTTTATCTACACACTTTCATTTAATAGATTTAAATAATGATAAAAATATTAAAATTATAGACAAAGATGTTTTGATAGAAGATGGACATCCACAAATTTCTAACTGTCGTCGATTTCTAATAAATGATACATATCCTAATTCTGCTGGATACCAAAAATTAATGATTTATGACATCAAAAAAGATAAAACACATTTAATAGGTGAGTTTAAAATCTCTGATTATTTAAATAAAAATCACTTAAAATATGACCTTCATCCAAGATGGAGCAATGATGACAAACTAATAAATTTTGACTCATCACATGAAATTGGAAGACAGTCTTATGTTCTCAATATTGAAAAAATATTAAATAAAATTAAATGATGTATTAATTTTTAAAGCTAGTTAAAAAATAGATCTTAATATTTTTTAATAAACAAAATATCTTCTTGAAATTTTTTACCATTTAATATTGTTAAGTTGCATCTTTTTTTAATTATAAAATTATTAGAATTTAAAAACTCAATTAATTTATTTGAATTTACTTGATTGTGATAAACATCGACATATGACACTTCTGAAATTATATAATCTACATTTTTGATAAACGATTTTGCTCCTATTAAAGTTTGTAATTCAAAACCTTGAACATCTAATTTTAATAAAATAGGTCCTTTCAATAAATCTGAACTTAAAATGTTGTCTAATTTTTTTACAAATATATTTATCGTTCTTTCCTTAGAGTAGATTTTACTATTTTGCATAATAGGATTAAGTAACGAAGAACTATCCTTGCGTTTTGTGATGTTAAATTCCATAATTTTTTCTTCGTTTCCTAGTGCAAAATTATAATAATTAACATTATATTTTCCTAACAATCTTTTTTGAATCTTAAGTTCATCTATCTGAGGTTCAAAGGAGTGTATTAAAATATCTGGGAAAAAATTACGAAGAATACTTGAAAATTGACCTTTGTTTGAGCCAATATCTATTAATGTGTTAACTTGCTTAACTTCTTTAATTAAAGGAGTTAACTCAAATAGTGGAGAGACACCGCTAAAGTAATGTTTATAAAACTTATAATTAATAAAACATTCAATAATTTTTTTTAATTTAACCATTGATTAAATATTTTTATTTTTACTCATATATTATTTTTTATTATTGAGCACGATCTTAGTAAGTATAAAGCAGTCTACTAAAAACCTATAATATAATGTTTGAAGTATATTAAATTTAATACCTACAAACCCATCTAAAAAACCTTTTTTAATTATATAGCGGTAAAAAAATAACAAAAAGGGTCTTAAAAAAATAGGAAATTTGTAATAAAAAATTTTTTCTTTAAGTTTTTTGTCAAAATTTTTTATTTTAAGAGTTTTTTTTTTTAATAATAAATATAAGTTAGCTTCTCTATTTGCATATAATTGATGTTTTTTTAACCAAAAATAAAAACCTTTCAAGTTGTAATCTATTATTCTTAAATCAGATGTATAAATTTTTGGATTTGTTAAAATAAGTTTTTCATCCATTGGCTTATTATCATATATACCTTCATTTCTTTTCCATATTCGTATTTGATACTGTGGGTAAACACCTCCATGTTTTATCCTATTGCCAAGAAAATTATGCTCTATGAGAATATTTAATGCATTATAATTATTAATATCTTTAATTTGGAAAAATTTTTTTTTAAAATTATTTTCTAATATTTCATCTGCATCAATTCTAATTATCCATTTGGTCTTTAAATTAATATTTTTTAAGGCCCAGTTCAATTGTTGAGCCTGATTTTTGTAACTATTTGTAAATACTTGAATATTTTGCTTTTTACATAATGCTAAAGTTTTATCATTTGAGTAACTATCTATTACTATAATTTTTTTAGTAATTTTTTTTAATGATAAAATACATCTTTTTATATGTTTTTCTTCATTATAAGTAAGAATTATAGCGGTAATATCTTCTGTGTTTTTGTTTGAATTATTTGTTATCAAATATTTCTTTAATTTGATTATTTAGATTATTTTTACTAATCTTTTCTTTATTTTTATTATAATCTATTTGACTTGCTTTACTGTCTTCAAATGCATTTGAAACTACATTCTCTCCTTTAATAACTTTACTTATTGAGTTTACTTTTTCAATAAAATTAATTCTTTCATTTTTTAAATTACTTATTTCTAAATTTATATTTTTTGATTTTTTTTGAGAATTCATTAATTCATTGTTAATCCTTAAGCTATCATCTTGATAAAAAATTATTTTATTTTTTAGATTTTCTATTTGTTTATTTTTTTCTTCAATAACATTTTCGGGTAATTTTAAAGTATTGGTTAAGATTTGTAGTTTATCAGTCTCTTTTTTAAGTTCATATTTTTCATTCTTGAGAGTTTTTAAATTACTTTCTAAGTCTAAATATTTTGATTTTAAATCTTTATTTTCAACTTGTAATAAATTTGTATTTATAATCTCTTTTTTAAGATTATATTTTATCTTATTTTTTTCATTTACTAGGTTTAAAATATCATCTTTTAATAATATATTAGATTTATCTTTTTCTTCTCCATGAAATTTTAATACGACAATTTTATTTCCCAAAGAAACTAATTCTTCTTTTAATTCAATTATTAATTTGATTGTATTTTTTTTTACTTTATTCTTAAAAAAATTATAAAGTTTATTCAGTAACTCTTCTTTATTTACATTATGAATAATAACTGGCACTCTTTTTATAGAATCTTTATTTTGTATAAGTAAAGGTTTCTTTTCATTGTCAATTTTTTTAATTTTATTTAATTCGATATTATTATAAACTGGGGTATCTTTTTTTTTAAGTATAGAATTTGATGCTTTGATAATTTCTTCTATAGAATAAATGTTCATAATAATTCACTTACAAGTTTAATTTTTGAATTGTGAATTATTAGTACTAATTATGAGTCAACTAAATATACCAAAAATTTATGTCATAAAATTAGATGTAATATATTGGCACTTTATTTAATCATTCTTCTTAAATACTACGTAAAATGTCCTCAAAATAATCAAATAATCTAGCCATAAGGTCCAATTATTTAAATACCATAAATCATATTCCATTCTTTTACGCATATGCTCTGGTGTAGGTGTTGCACCCCTTAAACTATTGACTTGAGCCCACCCAGTTAAGCCCGGATTGGATTTATGTCTTTTTAAAAAATTCTTAAATAGAGAAGAATATAGTATATCGTGTTCAACCATATGAGGCCTTGGTCCAACAATGGACATATCACCAATTAAAACATTATAAAATTGAGGTAACTCATCAATACTAAATCTTCTGATAAACTTTCCGACTTTTAAGACCCTACTGTCTCCTACTTGAACTTGAACTGTTTTATCAAAATTGGTCTTTTTGAGAGATCTTAATTTGTAAATCTTAAATCTTCTTCCATCCCAACCTGTTCTATCTTGTGTAAAAAATAATGGAAATCCGTCTTCTAAATAAATAAGCAACATAGAGATAGAAATTAATGGTGAAAAGCTAATTAAAAATATTAAAGATAATACCTTATCAGAAATTATTTTTAAAAGTAATTTGAAACCATAAAATTTTGATATTTCATAATATTTAAATCTATATTTATTATTAATTAAATTTTCCTTTAATTCGACAACTTTAAAGGATACATCAATGATTAAAATATCGACAGAAAATTTTAGCACGTTATTTAATAATATTTTTAAGTCATTTTTTTTATTATCTAAAATCCAGATTTGACCAAGAGAATGGTATTCTAAAATTGATCTGATATCTGCTATTTGAGTAAAAATTGGAATTTTTAATTCTATTCTTAATTTACTTAAATCTGTGTATTTATCAGTTATTATAAGACAACATTTATAAATATTAATTCTATCTTTTTGCTCATTCATTAATTTTAAAATATCTTTAAATTCCCCTACTAGCATTATATTCCGTTGAATAATATTTTCATTTATTAGGTAATTATAAAAATAATTTGTTAATATTTTTGTAAAATATAAAATAAGAATAATAAAAAAAACCATATACAAAAATGATAAAGTTAAATTTATCTCAAATGTAAAACAAAAAACTAAATACAATAAAATTGAAATTATAAATGGTAAAATATCATATCTTAAAAATATAATAAAATTTGGTTTAT
>Ga0209091_10001818_pt1 | contig 18406 bp, 20 predicted proteins | sample ArcticOcean_MG_C_6_FD_187438 | JGI IMG/M metagenome (GOLD analysis project Ga0209091, IMG submission 187438) | Marine microbial communities from western Arctic Ocean - ArcticOcean_MG_CB8_128 (SPAdes) (version 2) | ecosystem: Environmental > Aquatic > Marine > Oceanic | place: Arctic Ocean...
CGTCATGGCATAGATGCCGCCATTGATATAGCCTTCAGTCATCAACCGTGTGGAGTTGAACATATGCACCGCACTGCCTGTCACGTTGACATCTACAGAGCGCAGGTCTTTGAGATAACGCTTTCTCTCATCGAGGTTCCAGATATCTACACTCGGGAAAATAGTAATCAGATATTTACCTTGTTTAGAAATATATCTGTCTCGCAAGCTTTTCGGTATCTCGGAAATCTCCACCAGTTTCGGGTCGGCATTTTTTTTAAGGTCGGCCATCAGTCCGCGATAATCTACAAACAACTCCTCTGAAAACTCTGCGAGTTTTTTCTCTGCTAATTCCGGCGCAATGGTTTCGTTCTGCTTAAAAAATTTATCAATTTCTCTTGCGGCTTTGGCGACTTTATCTTCTTTACCTTCTCGACCTTGCAACTTAAAGCGGATGCGTTTAAAAGTTTTGGTCAATGCTTTGAGTGAGAACGGCTCGTCGTCTTCTTCGACATAGAGTTCGCTCAACAGGGGCGAAAGGTTTTCGCGGACGTATTGCAAATTTTCTTCCTGATGTTTTGGCACCATCGCCGCGATGCTTTCGACATTTTCTATTGTGGGCAGGGTTTTCAGTTGAGTTTCTTTTTGTCGCACTTCTTCGAGCGAGTCGGCGAGCATGGCGGCAGACCAAGCGGAACGACCTGCATTTTCGAGTATGCGCATTTCATATTTAACGGCTTCGGTGCCTTTGGTTTGCAGGTTCAGCAGGTTGTAGTCAAAATGCGCGGTTCTTAATGAAAGCGATGCCACAAGCACCAGCACACAACACACTGTGATAATGAGTTTGTAGTGGCTGAAAAATCGGTCGAGCCAATGGATACTGGCGGTCATGGGTTTTTCTGCTGATTTGGAATAGACAGGCTTTCGCCATTTTTCTTCGAGCGTTACCAATGCGGGTAATAGTAGCACCATGGCTATCATGCAAAAGAGAATGCCCCATCCCGCTATCCACCCCAACTCCACGATACCGATGAAGTCGGTCAGCACCATTGAACCGAACGCCATAGCTGTAGTTATGGCTCCGGAAAAATTGCCTTGCCCGGTTCCTTGCAGTGTTTTTTGCAGGGCGGTTGAGATATCGGCTCCCTCTTTTCGTTCTTCTTTATAGCGTCCGAGAATATGGATACCGAAGTCGATGCCTAGTCCGATTAGAATCGTCGTGAACACCACTGACAAAATATTCAGGTGACCCACTGTTAGTGAGGTAAAGCCCAGAGACCATGCCAGCGCTATGAGCAGACTGAACAAGGCAAGCAGGGGTTTTACGATTCCTTTGAACGCGATGATGAACAGCAAGGCGATTCCGCCCAAGGCTATCTTCGATGCCAGTTCGACATCTTTTTGGGTGGTGATCATTTCGTCGGTGGAGATTACGTCTTCCCCTGTCAATCCGACGGAGATGCTTGGAAAATCTTTTTTCACTTCGGCGATCAGCTCACGTGCGGAATAGACCGAGGCTTTATACCCTGTGAAACTGGTTTCGTCTTCGTTGGGGACGGCGAGTATGAAAAGTAGTTTTTCGTTTTTAGAAACCAGATAACCTTTATCCCGAAGAGACTCTTCGCCGGAATTGAACAACGACTGCCAGGGCGACTGGTAATAATAATTTTTTCCCAGTGACCGATTCATCTCTTCAATAATGCGTATCAGAAGGTTCAGATCGTTTTCGTCGTTTTTCTTTTCTTCCTTTTCTTCCTCTGCATCGTCTCCACCGAGAAAATCGGTCATCAGTGAACCGACCATGCCAGAGCTGATTTCTCTATTGATCTCGTTTAGCAGGCGGTTGAGTCCGGGTGAGGCGTTGATCGATTCAATAAAGCCTTGATGTTCTTCGAGTTTTGTTTGCAGGCTTTTTAAGTCTGGCGGATCGAGGTAGAGCAGGAAGCGGGAGCGGAAATAAGATGTGTCGAATTTATAGATGACTTGCGAAAACAGGTCGGGCCTAACTTGCAGTTTTGCGGCTAGCGCCTCGGCGAACTCGGCCATTTTTGCTGGCGATTCGTTTTCTACGACGATGACCATTCCTTCGAGGTCTTCAAACTGGTCGCGGTATTCTTCATAAAGTTTCACATAAGGCAGGCCTTTGGCGACCAAGTCTCCGCGCCCGGTTTTGAAGGTCAGCTTTTCAGCAGTGACCCATATGGAGAGCCCCGCCAAAATTATAGAAACGGCGACGACAACCAGTGAATGCTTAAACGCCAGTCGCTCAATAAAGCGGAATAGTTTGTTCAAAATGGTGTATTTATTGGAATCGAACATGAAACCTTACTCCTTACTCGCAGAAATATCGCAAGAATGGATCGCCTCGCTCCTTTGTCACTCGTGATGACGGGAGTTTGTTGACGGGTTTCATTCCCCTGTGGTGGTGCGCCCGCTAGAAGCGCTTGCCAATGCTGAAGATATGAGCGTTGAGGCCGATATTTGGGAACTCAATTCCGGAATTAGACACGTGGAATAGTCGGTAGTTTAGAGACCAAGCTCCAGTTTGGTTGTAGAACTCTACACCCGCACCTATATGGAGTAGGAATTCGAATTCTGTTGCGATCTCGCGTGTGGCTAAATCGCTCCAGTCGCCGTATGAGAAACCTGCTCCTGCAAGAAGATTCGGAGCCCATTTTCTGTCGGAGCTAAGAAACTTATATTGAGCCATAAGTGGAGAAAAACCCCATTGTGTGTTTCCACCTCGGTCTGCGGCAATAGCAACTCCTGCTTCTGCATGGTAGAACAACGCGCCTTTATACCAGGATTCCCCAATCAAACCTGTTAGATTTTTCTGCCAGTTGGGGAAGATGAAAACCGTACCTATATTGATACGATCTCTTCCAGGAGGCAAATCGAAGGTATAACCCCACCCAAATTGTCCACCGAAGTCGGAAGAACCTTTTTCGAATCGTTGAGAGAAAGTGTCGGCCTCGGCAGTGAAGGTGTGAGTTGATAAGAGCAGACAAAAAGCTGTGGCAACGGCAAACATAAATCTCATAACTATCTGTTTCCTAATCTTTAATTTCGTAATATATACAACTCCAATGGCGGAATTGTATCATAAAATGTTGATTTATCCAGGCAATAATTGGGTTGCATGGATAAAGTTTAGTGTTATAATCGGCTTTTTATCAAATAAATAAAGGGACTTTCGCTATGATGGGAATTGGTTTTCCAGAGTTGATGATCATTTTGGTCATTATCATGATCATATTTGGAGCGGGTAAGTTGCCTGAAATTGGTAGCGCTTTTGGAAATAGCATCCGGAACTTCAAGAAATCTATGAAGGACGCGGAAAGTGAAGAGTTACCAGAAGGCGAAGACTCCGCCACAGCAGCAGTAACAGAGGGTGAAGGTGCTACTGCTGAAGGCGATTCTGCTGAGGGTGATTCTACCGAAAATGCCAGCCCTGACGAAAACCCTGTTGATTCTTCCACAGGACCGGAAGCAAAATAATCTGTTTCTGCTTGCCCGGCTCTTTTTTCTCAATAAAAATGTCGGTAATACATTCCAATTGAATCGCTTTGCTGTTCGGCGCATCTTATTTTATCAGGGTGGGTGGAACAGCACGGTTTCCTGGTAAAAAGAGACATCTCTCTATTTCGAATCACTTTTTATGTCCTTTACCCAGCCTAAAGAAAATAAAATATTAGAAGAAGCCCTAGTGCGGCAGTTTCAAGGTGGCGACCTTGAGGCCTATGACAAAATAGCTGAGATCTATCAAAAAAAGATATACGGCCTCAGTTTCAATTTAACCCGCAACCAAATGGATGCGCAGGATGTGACGCAGGAAGTTCTTCTGACTCTCTTCCGCAAAATCCATACATTTCAGGGCAAGTCTGCTTTTTCAAGTTGGGTTTACCGAATCACGCTAAACGCCAGTTACATGAAACTGCGGAGCAAAAAGAAGGAACCGAATGTATCTATTGATGAGCTGATGCCCTCGTATAATGGGGCGGGATTTCAACAAGAAAAGATTCAGGACTGGTCAGAAAATACTGAATCGTTACTTTTTACCAATGAAACCCGCGATGTCATAAACAAGGCCATAGAACTTCTCCCTGAAAAGGAAAAAGTGGTTTTTCTATTGCGGGATGTTGAAGGGCTCTCTACCGAAAAAGCAGGTGAAATTCTGGATTTAACCGTTCCAGCGGTGAAGTCGAGATTGCATCGCGCGAGATTGTTTTTAAGAAAAAAGCTTTCAAGCTATTTTGAAGAATTTTCATCCCGGAAGGTGGAAGAATGATTTGTTGCAAAGAGTGCCTTGACTTGCTCTACGATTATATCGAAGGCTCCCTCGATCAAGAAACGACGGATTCCCTCGAAGAGCATTTTCAGGAATGTCCCCCCTGTATTTCATTTATGAAAACCTACAAATCGACTACGACGATTTGTCGGGACACCCTGAACCAGGTCGATGTTCCCGATGCAGTTCGAGAGGCTCTTTTAAAAGTTCTTAAGGAGAATAAAGAGCATCCCGGTGAAAATTAAATACCCGAGATAAAATCCACCTTTATTTTTCAGGGTTTCTTTTTCCGATTTGTCTGCATAAACCTGATAAGATATAAGAGTATACTATAATTTATTACCCAATTTCTTGAGGCTGATGGACATGGTTGAAATGAAGGTAGAGGGGCTGACTTTAGACCCGCTCACTAATATGCCCATCATTATTTTGAAAGATTCTACGGGCGCAAAAGCGTTACCCATCTGGGTGGGTTATTTTGAAGCCAATGCGATCGCTCTGGAAATTGAAAATATTTCCACACCCCGTCCCATGACTCATGATCTGCTCAAAAATCTGATCCAGAACATGAAGGCCACGGTCAACCACATTCTAGTCAATGAACTAAAAGATAATACTTTTTATGCTGTTATTTCTGTGGTCTGTGGAGACACCACTCTCTCCATCGACTCCCGTCCTTCTGATGCTATCGCCCTGGCATTGAGGACCAAGTCGCCAATATTTGTAGAAGAACAAGTTATCGAAGCCGCCAAAAGCCTGGATCTCCCGGATCCAGAAAAAATAAATACGGATGATGAAAAACAATGGGAAGATTGGCTTAATAAAATAAAACCAGAAGATTTCGGCAAACTTTAAACTCTCCTGCCGGTCTGATATTATTCCCGCATACATTTTTTCGTTGGTTACGGTGACTTTGTGAAGAGGATTGGAATATTCTGCAAACAAAAACCAAATATCGATGCAAAAATTATCAGCGAACTGACTCAATGGTTAGAGTCCAAAAATTGCACGGTTTATTTAGAGCCCGATACCGCTGACCTCATCGGCAAAAAGCCTTCCACCTCCAAAGAAGAAGTCTCCTCCAATTCCGATCTCATAATAGTTTTGGGCGGTGATGGAACCTTACTCAAAGTTGCTGGCATTGCTCACCCGCATGAAGTTCCTATTTTAGGTGTCAATCTGGGAAGCCTCGGTTTCTTAACAGAAACTACCATGGAAAATCTTTACCCCACTCTCAAACAAGTTTTAAATGGAAAATGCGAAGTCGAAAACCGTATGCTTTTAAATGCTCGGGTCCTGCGCAATGGAAAAAAAATTGAGGACTTCAATGTGCTCAATGATATCGTCATCAATAATGGAGCCCTGGCGAGGATAGTGAACCTGGAGGTTTTTGTCGATGGCCAATATATGACTTCTTACCGTGCAGACGGCCTAATCATCGCTTCCCCTACAGGTTCCACCGCTCACTCTCTTTCAGCGGGAGGACCTATTATCCATCCCAGCATACGGGCTTTGGTACTAAGCCCTATTTGCCCTTTTGCCCTGACAAACAGACCTATTGTGATACCAGACTCTGCAACGATTAAAGTCCAACTAACAACCCGCAATGAAGATGAGGACGTGAGAGTTACACTGGATGGCCAAACAGGGTATTCCATGAAATCGGGAGATATTCTGGAAGCAAAAAAAGCAGACATTCCTCTAAAGCTTGTTCAAACTCCCGGCAAAAATTATTACCAGTTGTTGAGAAAAAAACTGCATTGGGGCGGCACCACAGAAAATAATTTATGACTTTCTGAATTCCTAACACTTAATTCCAGCCAATCGACGATGAACCAAAACATCATTGCCTGCGAGAAAAAGATAGATATCGGCACCCGTGTAGTTTTATGGAACGAAAAAGACGGATTCATATGCCCCAATAGACGCGGACGGAAAACTCTAAGCCAACACGACCCAGCCTTAAATGATGCGCCTACGCAAACGCCCTCAAACTATAAAATAAAAAATACTCAATCCGGCTACCGCGAATTAATAAAAACGATTCACCAGTTTATCCTGCATTACGATGTTTGCTACACCTCCTCGCACTGCCATCAACTTATGCTGGCAAGTCCATTTAAAGGAAGTCATTTTTATCTAGACCTCGACGGCACTCTTTTTCAAACTTGCGACTTGTACTGGAAAACCAATACTGCCCCGGCTGATGACAAAAAAGGTAATGAAAGAGCCGTGCATGTAGAAATCGCAAACCTGTCTTGGGAGGCGTTGGCAAGACAGGCCGAATATTTTCCTTCAAAAAAAGATAAATATAAAAAAACAGGAAAGGGTTGGAAGCTCAGCCTCCCCAATGAATACAAAACGATGAATAACTCTTTTAGCGCAATTCCTTCCCGAACTTATGGAGAGAGAGGCTATTTCAGTAAAAAAATTAATGGGAAAATGGTCAGCATGTGGGACTTCACCGAAGAACAATATGAAACATTGATAAAACTTAGTTTTGGATTGAACCAATTGCTTCCCGCAATTAAATTAAAAGTTCCACTCGACAAAGAAACCGGACGACACCCACTCGACCGTCTGAAAAACTTTTCACAGTTTGCTGGGATATTGGGACATAGCCATGTTCAAAATGGATCTACCGGCCTCGAATGCAAATACGATCCTGGTTCTGCTTTCAACTGGGCGCGCCTTCACAATGCCTTTAAAAAATAAAAATCATAAATAAGGTAGGACTTTTGAAATTGGGGTTGACCTTTTTGCCATATTAAGGGAAGCTGGGCCTATCTAAATCACTCATTAATTTTTTTTCTAAAAGACTCGTGCGTCTACTTATTTACAGCTTTATATTTCTTTTTGCCGGATTTAGCTTCACCTCTCAGGTTGCAGCAGAGACTTGGTATGTGAAGAAATCTGCGACCAAGCTGCAAGCCAAAGCAAAAGCACGATCCAAAGTCTTAGGCAAGCTAAATAAAGGAACTCCTGTAGATGTTTTGAGGAAATCCGGAAAATTTTACAAAGTATCTGCTGGCGGCGAAACAGGATGGATTTTTAGATTCAAATTAACCAAAAATTTACCTTCAGGCAGTGGTGGAGACGATGATGTGTTAGGCGCATTGGGCGGGCAACAACAGATTGCCGCTCGTGAGTCTGCTTATGGTTCCAGCATCCGTGGCCTCAGTCCTGTATCTGAAGAACACGCCATAAAAAAAGGTGCCTCACCTGCGAGCATTGAATCCGTAAAAGAAATGGAACGATATAAAGTCGATGATGAAGCATTGGACAAATTCCTTGAAGAAGGCCGACTAGGAGCCTATGCGGATTAATTATGAAAACTAAGTTTATTATTCTATGTTTTTTAGGTGCGCTCTTCTGGGCAATTCCTTCTCATTCTTTTAACTTTGGCAATATTCTAAAGGAAGTGCAAAAATCCACTCGACCACCAGAAAAAACCCAACCAAGTAAAGAGGAGGAAACAAAACCCAAACAAAGTCCAGCGCAAAGCTCGGGGCAAAGTGGAGGCTTGATTGGCCTTGGTAATTCGTTGGGGATTTTTGATAAGAAAACATCAAAAATTTTACAACAAAGTGTCAACACGTTGAAAGCACTACAGCCTATTGCCTACGAAGAAGAAAAGGCCATCGGTGGGCGGTTGGCCGTTGAAGTTTTCAACCGCTATGGCGGTGCTTACGATGACCCCGAACTACTACGCTATGTCAACCTAGTGGGACAGACTGTTGCTGATGTTTCCAGTCGATCAGATATCGATTATCATTTTGCGATTTTAAATACGGAATTTCCTAATGCATTTGCTACCCCTGGCGGGTATGTGTTTGTAAGTATCGGTTTATTAAGAATGATCGAAAATGAAGCTGAGTTAGCCGGCATACTCGCTCACGAAGTTGCACATATCGCTCGCAAGCACGCCCTACAAACTCTAGAAAGAAGCCGCAGCCTGCAAGGTGTCAGCTCATTGACTTTAACGGTAATTGACAAAGACCCCGGACTTTTCGATAAACTTATCGACGAGGTTTCCAATGTATTGTTCACCAAAGGTCTGGATAAGAAACTGGAGTTTGAAGCAGACAAATATGGAAGGGAGTTCGCCTATCGCACAGGATACTACCCTGGAGCCTTGAAAAGATTTATCCAGAAATTAGGAGCCAGCAAGAAAAATCAGGGTTCCATTTTTTCGAGCACTCACCCCACGTCCAGGGAAAGATATAGTCTTCTGCAAAAATATTCATCCCGCTATAAAAAAGCATCTTTATACCCGACTTTGGGGAAAAGATTTAAAGTAGCTCTAAAAAGGCAAAACTAAAATGGCAAAGAATTCCATCTTTCGAGATGAGCTTCCAGGCGAGAAAAAAAGCATTATAAATCTTTTGATGACGGGTTATATCGTGGTCATCTCCTGCCTCGGTTACGCGGCTTTTTTCCTTTACGTCCAGTTAGGGCAAATTGAGCGCATTGTAGGTACCATGAACACCGAAACGCTCGAACCGAAACAACTGGAATTATTAAAAGATCGGGTCACACGCAGTGCAGTCCAATTAAAAAATGAAATGCTTGGGATGGCGGTATTCGGCACCGTCATTTGTGTGATCGGCGGACTCTATACCATTAGCATGGTGATTCGCCCCCTGAAGAAATTAGTACAATTTGCGGAAGAAAACGGCAAGACAGAACTACCTGAAATAAAGTCTAATACAGAATTAAAACAGCTGGCAACGGCTATTGAGATATTGACTAACAAATTGAATCAGGAAAAAACAAAGAAATAACCTTACCGTAGGTTTATCAGGAGTCGTTATAATCTCGAGAAATTCCTCCCAACTCATCTTTAAAAGAAAAAATAACAGCTCTCGGGATACCTGTCTCATCTAACAATTGAGAGAAATAAAAAAAGTTCATAGATTTTTTTAATCTTAAAATTGAACTTTGAATTACTTGCGGGTCGGATGTCATCGGCACTAATCCCTCACAAAGATTTTCAATCTCCAAAGGTTCCTGTCCCACACGGGACACCAGAGTAGTTACTTTGGAAGTTTTTAGTCCGTTATTCTGGGTTTGGCCATCCTCTATTTGCCTTTTAAAATATTTGATGCATTTTTCCCGCAAAATAAGCCTTTGCTGCCAGGGATGGATCGCCCCCCACTTACCGAACCTTGCATTGACAGGTTTTTTCAAATGTAGATTTTTTAGCTCTTCGATTTTGGCGTGGTCGTTTTCAAGTTTGCTTTTTCTTTCCTTCTCCCTCGCTTGAATTTCTTCATCGTAAGAATCTTCTCTAAATTTTTTATCGGTTTTTCTTTTTTCCAGTAACTTGCTGTAGCGAAGGTCAATTACTTCAGCAAAGGTCATCCTGTCGAGTTCGCGATACAATTTTTTCGTTTCATTAATGTGGAAAGATTGAGCCTCTTCCACCATCTTTGCGTATTTTTCCGGGTCCTTTTCTTCAAGCTCTGCCAGAACAGGTTTAAACCCTTCCCATTTCAGGTTGGCCTGCCATCCACCAAAAACCAAAGCTCCAAAAATGCTAAGTTTAATTAGTTTTTTTATGGATTTATTCATCTGACAAGGATCAAGGTAATTGGATGGTCTGAAACCAGAAGTTGTGAATGTTCTTAATGCACTGGAAGTGCTCTTGATAGCTTAACGGCTTTAAAATAAAACTATTTACCCCTAAATCGTAGCGTAGCTGGATTTCTTCAAGAGACTTACTATCCGAAAAAAAATCTACCAGTTCTTGACGATTATTTACGCGTTGGATATTAAACGAAAAGCCATTTTCTTACACAGCATCAAGAAATAAGGAAAAACCTCCCCTACAATATTTGGAATGCAAAATATATGATGTTCCGGGCAGAGGGATCTATATCGGAATTCGAATATATCGTATTTACCTTATTCGCCGCTATCAATAAAAGGAAATCGACACACTTACACTAGGGAGGATGGAGCTAAAGCTAGAAATGTTGCGGTTTAATGCTTGAAATGACGGGTGCCAGTAAAAACCATGGCAATATTGTGCTCATTAGCGGCCTGTAAAACTTCTTTATCGCGAATAGAGCCGCCCGGAGAAATAATAGCTGAAATTCCATTCTTTGCAGCTTCATCGACAGAATCCCTGAAGGGGAAAAACGCATCAGAAGCCATGACCGCGCCGGAAAGTGATTTGCGAGCTTTATCCACTGCAACCCGAGCAGAGTCAACCCGACTCATTTGGCCCGCGCCGATTCCTAGAATTTCTTTATCTTTTGCATAAATGATGGCATTGGATTTTACGTGTTTTGCCACCAGCCAGGCAAACTTCATGTCTTCCATTTCCCGGGCATCGGGTTCTCTCTCACTGGCAGTTTTTAACTGGTCTTCAACATAATTTAAAGAGTCCTGACTCTGGACCAATAGTCCGCCGCCAATTCGTTTCAAGTCGAACCGCTGGTCTTTCTCATTCAATGCCTCACTCGGCATTTGCATCAAACGAATATTCTTCTTTGCAGAAAATAATTTTATCGCTTCCGGATCGAAACCGGGCGCTACCACAGCCTCTACAAAGTTTTTGAGTATTTCCTCCGCCGTCTTAACGGTAACAGGTTGATTGAATCCTAAAATGCCTCCAAATGCGGAAGTAGGATCCACCTCTCTTGCCAAAATAAAAGTTTTTAACTGGTCGCCTCCCAATGCAACTCCGCAAGGGTTGGTATGCTTAATAATAGCAACCGCTCCTGAATCCATCTCCCGCACCAATTCCCAAGCTGCGTTTAAATCAATATAGTTATTGAAAGACAACTCTTTGCCCTGCAACTGTTCGGCTGAAACAATATCGGTCTGAAGCGGATGGCTCTCCCTATACAATGCGGCCGACTGGTGAGGGTTTTCCCCATAACGCAAATCTTGTACTTTTGTGTAAGGCTGATTAAAAGAAGACGGAAAACCCTCTTCCCATTGACCGGATAAAAAAGTAGCGATCAATGAATCGTATCGAGCGGTATGAGCAAACGCATCGCGACTCAATCTGCGACGAGTTTCTAGAGAAACGGAGCCTGTTTTCATTTCTCCAAGTATCAGGTCATACTCTTTGGGGTCGACAATAATGGTAACATCATTGTAGTTTTTTGCTGAAGAACGAACCATGGCAGGACCGCCAATATCTATATTCTCGATTGCTTCCTCTAAAGTACAGCCTTCTTTTGCTACGGTTTGTTCAAATGGGTAAAGATTTATCACCACAAGGTCGATCGGACGAATGCCATGATCTTCCATGGCTTGCATATGCTCAGGGACATCTCTGCGCCCCAGAATTCCCCCGTGCACCCTAGGGTGCAGGGTCTTGATTCTGCCATCCATCATTTCTGGGAAGCCCGTGTAGTCCGACACCTGGATAACAGGCACACCACCTTTCCGTAAAAGCTCTGCAGTGCCTCCCGTGGAAAGGATTTCTATCCCGGAATTATGCAATTCTCTGGCGAATTCAAGCACATCTGTCTTGTCCGACACACTTATCAATGCCCTTTGTATGGGTTTCATTTTTTTTGGAAGTAAATTTGTTACTGGGGAAGTTTTTTCTTCTCAACGGGTCCCTTGGTAATCAGAAATTTCGGGGTCAACGCATCAATCAACTTTAAAGACCATACAGGAAAAGATCCATAAGATTCCATCAGCCCAGGCTCTTCCTTTTGCTCTGAAGCAGCAGGAATATCTTTTTTTTGGTTCGTATCGCTCATAAAGTCCATCTTGCCTTAAACTTACAGATTCTGAAATCGGGAATGATTGAAGGCAGAAGTCTACACTTTTTCTAATCCTTTTCAAATAAAAATCCCACACCCCCCTCATGGTGTAGCCTTGTATCTGAAACAATCTGTTGTGTGGTCGTTCACCATACCCGTGGCCTGCATGAAAGCGTAGCAGATGGTTGGGCCGACAAATTTGAATCCGCGCATTTTTAAATCTTTGCTCATGGCATCTGATTCTTTTGTAGTAGTCGGGATTTGATCCATCGATTTCCATTTATTTTTCTGGGTCTTACCTCCTATAAAGCCCCAGATATATTTATCGAAACTGCCAAACTCCTTTTGCACTTCTAGAAATGCTCTAGCATTGGTGACCGAAGCGGCTACCTTCAAACGATTACGCACAATCCCTTGGTCTTGCAGGAGTTTCTGCTGTTTGACGGCATCGAAGTTTGCCACTTTTTGGGGGTCGAATTTATTATAGGCTTTGCGGTAGTTCTCGCGCTTATTTAGGACTGTAGTCCAGCTAAGCCCCGCCTGCGCGCCCTCTAAAATAAGAAACTCGAATAATGTTTTATCATCGTAAACCGGAACACCCCACTCTTGATCGTGATAGTTAACATCCAGTTCCGTGGGTTTGAAATTATTACCCACCCATGCACATCGTTTTACCATTTATTGTGTCCTCTGAAATTTATTCTGACCATACTGCCAACTCATTCCCATTTGGATCAAGAAAATGAAACCTTTTCTCCCCAGAAAATTTATAGATTGGCTTTAAGCTTTTCCCTCCAGCTTGAATCACCTCATCTAGCTTTTTATCAAGATCACTTGCATAAAGAGCAATCAGAATACCGGGATTGGATATTTGCACATCTCCCATTCCATTAAATCCGCCATCAATATTTGCCCCCGAAAAACTGATATAGTCGGGTACCCAATTTGCAAACTCCCATTCAAAAGCCTGATGATAGAATATTTTAGTCTCTGCGTTTTTTTACCATAGGGAGCCCAATATAATTGATACTGTTATTGTTGTTAACTTTAACGATGATACGCTCCTTAACTTAAAGTAATCCATTCTGCCTTTCTAACGAGCAAATAATGTTAGCAAACCTATAGTAAAAGGCTCAATCGCATTTATCAGCTTGATCAGCACCGACCCATTGACCCTGCGCCGAGTAGTAGTGGTTGCTATTAGGGTTAAGAGTTTGGTATATTTTACTATTCCAGAATTAATTTAATTACCCTTATTTGTCAGGAGACATGACAATGTCCAACTCTGCTGCAGCATTGAAAGAAGCTGTTGAATTTGAAAAGAAAGCCCTCGAAAAATATATAGAAGCCGTTGCATTGGTAAACCATCAGGAAACCAAGGAAACCTTGCAAAAGCTAACCACCGAAAAAAAGCAGACGATCGAATCAATGCATTGGATCATCATGGCAGAAGCTGGTGAAATTGAAACCGATAAGCCCGCTGCACAAGCTGAAGGTGAAGAGCCAGCAAGTGGTGCCAGTAAATGTCCATTCTCCGGTGCTCTCGCTGACATGGGTATCGACATCACCAAAATGTCTAAAGAAGAAGCTATGGAAAAAATGGGCGATATGTCAAAAATATTTCCAGAAAGCTCTGACTCCTAAATTCCATGTCTGCTCAAAAATCTTTATTGATCGAGTGCCCAGCTTGCGGAATTGAAAACCTTTTGGCCGATATAGTCCCTGGGGTTCCCGCTATATGCAATCAATGCCGGGACCCTCTTCTGGTGCCAGTTTTAGTCGAAACTCATACAGGCCACAGCTGCGATATTTGCAGCATGGCCTTTGTGCTTAAAAAGGAAACCGAGTTTGCGGTCGGGGAATCGGAATGCCAGTGTGGCAGCAAAAATTTCAGCCCTCTGGAGTTAGACCTGTTTGTGAGCGAACTTCAATCATCTATTAATCCCCAAGATTCGGGTAATGACGATGGTAATGATTTCGACTGGTGCCGCCCAGGCCCGAACGACTCCTCTGAAGGTGATTACAACAATGTCTTCGATGATGACCCTGGTTTTTCAAAATAGGTAGAATTACCTCCACTCGCTTCTTTAGCTCCTCCCCCCCCCAATATCTCCTTTCTCATTGAAATTATTAAATTTTTTTTCAAAATCCCGATAAAAGATATAATATAGAGCTAATTATCCCAAGAAAAAGAATAACTATATGAACGAGAAAAAACCTCTTGACGGAATCGTTTGGAGAAAAAATCTGAAAAATGCGCTGGATATAATTAATACCAGCGAGAGTTTTTTGTTCAGCGGAGACATTGACCCTGATTCGGTAGGGTCGATGTTATCTCTTTCGCTTTACCTCCATCAGCTTGATAAAAAAGTTTTTTTGATCCTGCCTGAGAACTTGGGTGAAAATCTCGATTTTTTCGAAAAAATTATCGAATACAATTCGATCAAAATTTTACGGAACAAAGAACAAATTCTAGTCGTTAAAGATGAGATTGAGACCGTTATTTTTTGCGACACCGCAAATACGAAACTGGTTCCTCATTATTCTTTTCTTGCAAAAAATATTTTATCCAACAAACCCAAAGTGATAGAGATTGACCATCATTTTGGTGCAGACAGCGAAGAGCTAACCGATTACGGCATCAAATTATTTCGTAAGTCCAACGCCAATACCGAAATTATCGGAAAAATTCTTTTAACATATCATGAAAAATATCATGATGGGCCCAATCCTTTCGATCAACGCAATATAATCCTCGGTTTGATAACCGGCATGCTGAGTGACACTGTCGGCGGCAAGGTTATTCCCTTTAAAGAAGATTACGACTACTGGATGAATTTACTTAAAGAACGTCTGCAGAGTATAACGCGTTGGAGAGAATCGGATCACAAACGAAACATAGACTGCAAAAACTCAAAATTTGGCAACCCCCAACAGATATTGGAATACCTCAATAGGTTGACCGATGAACAAGAAACCTGCTTCAATCTTTTAAATGACCGCGCCGTATTAAAAGGTCAAATTGGCTTTTTAAATTTATTTCACTACACTCAAGAAAATGTAGCAGGTACCTGCAAACCGTTCGATTCGGACTGGTTCGCAGACATTCAAAATTTTCTTATGAATTCAGTTCCTGAGAAATCAGGTTGTGCTGGCTTGATAGTTTTTAAAGGTCAAAATGCCGAAGGAGAGAACTGTTTTTTCATCAAGCTTCGACGAGCGGTCAAGTTTTCTGGAGTCGACCTGCGCACTGCAGAAGGTAAATTAAAGGAATTATTCGGTGATCTTTATATGGGTGGTGGCGGTCATGCAGGTGCCGCTTCTTTTAGAATCCACCCTCTGGACGAGAAAGAATTTTTAGAGAAAATTGAAAAGGTATTTGATTTTTTCAATGCAGGCCTACTGGCATCCACCGACAAATAAAATAAGCGGCCTAGCTCGACCCTTCCAACACCTTTTTATAAACTGAGAATGTTTTTTCGGCCATAAGATTCAAGGAGAACTGGTCTCGAATTCTCGACTTACCGTTTTGTTGCATTGCTTTCCGTTCCTCTGGGCCGAGTTCTAACAAAGTCAAAATACCATGAGCAAGAGTTCTTGCTGAATTAACAGGAACCAGTACCCCCTCGACAGACTTTCTAATGATATCGTTGTTTCCAGGGATATCCGTTGCCATCACCGGTTTCCCGACCGCCAAAGCTTCCAGCAAATTATAAGGAAGCCCTTCGCTTCGTGAAGGGGAAATATAAAAATCTATACTTTTTAATATCTCTAGCGCATCCTCCCGAGCCCCTAAAATTTTTACCGCATCATCTAATCCATTCTCATGTATATATTGCTTTATCGTTTTAATATATTTTTCATGTTCACCAGGGCAATCGCCAATGACAAGCAGTCGAATGTAGGGAGCTGTTTTAACCGCCTCAAAAAAACCTTCCAGCAGTATATCCAGTCCTTTTTCCGGTGAAACTCTTGAGAGAGTACCGAAAATTTTTACACTTTCACGAGTCCCCAACTTCAATGAAGCAAGCACCTTTTCTGCCGGGGGTAGTGCTTGAATGGAGTCCAGATCAATACCATTGTTAATAACACTGGAGTTGGAATCATTCAGAAAAATTAAAATTTTTGCTTTGTTTTTTTCTCCGTTGCCAACAAAGATGTGGTGCCGGGTCAACAATGTTAGAATATTTTCTACAAATAGATAAAACCATCTTTGGATAGCAGGAAGAAGTTTGTGCTGAAAACCGTGAAAAGTGTGTACCACAGGAATTCCGAGCACCCAACCGAGTAACCTGCCATAAAGACCGGGGCCTTTCCCATGGGTATGTATCAAATCCGGTTTCTCATTCCGCAAAATATTCAACAATTTGAAGAAAGTAGACAAAGACAGTTTTCTTAAGACCAGGTCATAAGGAGTAACTCCTAAGGCGATCAACTTATTCCAATAGGAACCATCTTTATGGGTACAAACCATGACGTCCCATTCCCTGCGGTCCATTTTTTTCAGCAAGCTGTATATATGTCTGGGGCCTCCCCCGGGTGCGGTGGTGCCGCTGATGATTGCTAATTTCATGATCGAGGCTGGGTGGTTAACGGAAGATGATTAAATAATACGATATTCCCGAACCTTGAGGAACTTTATTTTTTTGCCCTTTCAGGACAGGGACGGCGATATTTGCGGATCAAAACTATAAATTAATAACTGGCGATGCTCTTCAATAGTGTGCGGCATGACGCCGCACACTAATCGGATTAAATTTTGTCAAGTCGCATCGTTTGATTGTCACGGGCGACCTAGCTTTAAGCCGAGTCTGCTTCGAGGTCGCTATGGGACAGAAGATTTTCGTCCTCAATGGCCATAGCGATATTTGGGTCGGATTTAAAACTATCGTTGATCGCACTCAACAAAGTCGATGCCTCTGAATAATAAGATTGTTTATTCGCTCCATCGACTTTTCGTAACGAAAGACCTTCGTACAAGGCGACCATATTTGCCGAACGTGAAAGGGATTCCCTTACCTTGGTGAAAGGGATATTGCGTTTTTTACTTTCAATCGCGAGTTCTGCAAATTTTATCCATAAATCAACATCACCAGCAGCATCGCCAAGCTTAATATAGTTTTCTCTCATTTTCTCTTTTCCAAAATTTTGCAATTGCTCCACTTTTTCTCTTCCCCAACCGTTCAACGGCATACCTTTAGTTGACCGACAAAGATGTTTCAGTGAATGCACCAGTCGATTCATCTGACTGTCGAGTTGCATACCATAATTGGTATATTCTTTAATTTCCATAACACTTTCAAAAATATGCCAAACACCACCGCGCTCTTGAACGGCAGTTCGTCTTTTATCCAGTGCGTTGGCCTGAGCAAGACAGTCCTTTTCATTTTTCACTTCAGGGCTTGAAGCCGATATAGTCCTAAGTTTTTTTGCCAGCGATGCATCAACTGGAAGAGCAGGCAAAGTTTTGTATGAAGATTCAGAGATCTGGGCGCTAGATTTCGTCAACGTTTCTTTGCGTACCCATGTATTTTCTTTAAATGGCATTTGCAGCGGGGCTTCATCAACAGGTTCAGCGGAACACCCTGAAACAAAAATTCCCGTCAGCGCGACACATAAAATAATTTGTAAACACCTTATTTTAAACATTTTGGTCTCTCATTAGTTTTGGAAAAATAATTCATCTTTATACACTAAATTTTTGCCTCTTGCACGAAAATGAAATGACCAAATTTATGCAAAATCTGCCGTCAAAATGACTGAGTTCGACAAAAATCCGACGCTTTTTAAATTGAGTATGAGTCGAAGCATAAAACCATCAAAAAGCCACAATCACATAAACTACCATATTTAAAAGAGTTATATTAATTTATTGATGATGTCCCTTAAATAACCCCGCAAGGCACATGACTTGCATAAAAAATTGAGTGATAATCGGTTCCTGTCGTTAAGAGAACTATAAATTAAAGAAAATCAAAGGTTTGTATACTATGAAATTAAAAAAGTTGATTTATTTACTGATTACCATCTTTCTCTTTTCCGGGTGCGAAGTAAAAATGGGGCCCTCGTCGTTCTGGAGCAAAGTATTCCGAACTCAAACCGACTCTAAATATTATATGGGGAAGACTGAAGATCTGGTGCAATCCCTTACGGAAGATGTTGCTGAATATGAAATCAACAAAGTAACCGTATTTGACCTTGTCGATGAAGAGAACAAAACTCCTATTCTCGGCGAATATATTTCTACAAGAATTGTTGAAGCCATCACCAAAAAGTATTTCTTTCGTGATAAGCAATTCCGGGTGGCGCAAAAAGGCGAGGTCAAATCAGTATTGGATAACTTAAAACTTCAGCCTTCGTTTCATTACAATAAAAATGAGTTGCGACATTTGGGGAAAGCCCTCAATTC
>Ga0209091_10001819_pt1 | contig 18406 bp, 19 predicted proteins | sample ArcticOcean_MG_C_6_FD_187438 | JGI IMG/M metagenome (GOLD analysis project Ga0209091, IMG submission 187438) | Marine microbial communities from western Arctic Ocean - ArcticOcean_MG_CB8_128 (SPAdes) (version 2) | ecosystem: Environmental > Aquatic > Marine > Oceanic | place: Arctic Ocean...
CTAGTTGTGAAGATATGCCTCTAGCCTTCCCGGTGATTATTGTTGGCTTTATCGCAGTAATTCTTTTTTTCAAAACTGATTTTATTATAAAATTTATTACAGAGAATATTATTTAACATGAATGATAGAAATAAAATAATTTATACACTTATCTTGCTGATAAATGTAACCCCATATTTATATGTATTCTATAATTTTAAGAAAGTTAATTTTAATATAGATAGTATACTTGGCTTCTATCCTATTTTTGGATTCTTAGCATGTATCAGTTTAATTATCATTGCAAAAACTATAGCTGTCATACTAAAGAAAGGAGATACTTATTATGATTAGCAGTCTTATTAGTCATCCAGCCTTCCCATTAGCCATAGGTTCGTTATTTATTTTTCTTTTTAAAGAAAAAGCAAATCTAATATCCATAGGCTCTATTTTAATATCATTATTTATACTTTTATTTATTACAAATAATGTGGATTATGTATATAAAAGCAGCCTTGCTTCTATTAATTATTTTTCATATTCAAAGCTTGCATATCTTTTCTGTTTAGTCTTTTTGATCATGGGGTTAATTGGAAAATTATTTTCAATTTATAGAGATAGTTATAAAGAAAAAGCAATGGTGCTCATGTATATATCTTCGGCCATCTTTGTTTTATTTTCTGGTGACTTTTTAACACTCTATGTCTTCTGGGAAATTATGGCTATTGCGTCCACAATGGTTATCTGGTCATCTAATTCAGATAAATCTCTATCTGCAGGCAATAGATATCTTATTATGCATCTTTTAGGAGGTCTAATTTTATTATTGGGAATTATAGGTTTATATATAGATACAAATAATTTACAAATAAGATTATTAAATTTGGATACTTGGTATAACTGGATGATACTCATCGGATTTTTATTAAATGCAGGCGCTCCTCCGTTTTCTCAATGGATACCCGACGCATACCCAGAAGGTAGTTACTCTTCAACAGTATTTCTTTCGGCTTATACGACAAAAACTTCTGTTTTCATATTGATAGTTACTTTTGCTGGAAGCCATGTACTAATGCTAATTGGAATATATATGATTATGTATGGGATTATCTATGCCTTACTTGAAAATGATATTAGAAGAATACTTTCATACAGTATCGTAAACCAAGTTGGCTTTATGATTGTCGGTATTGGAATAGGAACAGAACTTTCTATTAATGGAACGGCAGCTCATGCTTTTTCGCACATCATATATAAAGGTCTACTGCTAATGTCAGCAGGAAGTGTTATTTATATGATTAATAAACGTAAATGTACAGATGTTGGTGGTTTATACAAAACAATGCCTTTGACAGCAATATGTGGAATCATAGGTGCTTTAGCGATTTCAGCGTTTCCTTTGACATCCGGTTTTATTTCTAAATCAATGATAGTTGACGCCAGTATTCATGAGGGAATGCAGCTAGTATGGTTAATGCTATTAGTAGGGTCAGCTGGTGTATTTCTTCACGCAGGCATAAAGTTCCCATGGTTCGTATTTTTTCATAGAGATAAAAAAATCATTACAACGGATCCTCCAATATATATGAAATATGCAATGATTGCAGCTTCGGCAATATGCATTATCATAGGAGTTTGGCCTCAATTACTTTATGGCCTACTACCATATCCCGTAGATTTTATTCCTTATACCGGGAATCATGTTGTTTCTCAATTACATTTACTGTTCTTTTCAGCATTAGCATTTTTTATCAGCCTAAAATATTTAGAAAGAACTCTGACTTTAACTTTAGATGTTGACTGGTTATATAGAGGTAAAATTAAATATATTAAGTTATTAATAAAGTATCTTTTCGGTATGATAAATAAAACTGAAAATATCTTCTCTTTTATAGGCTTGAGAAATAAATTTACCATACTAGAGGATTATCTTCTAAGGCAGACGACAATATCAACAATGCTAATTTTAATTCTGATTATTTTTACAGTGTCCCTTGTGATGAATATTAGTTAGTTCCACCAATGGTAATATTATCTATCAACAATGAACCTGTTCTAATTCTATTTCTTAAGTCAATATCATCACCAAGAGCAACAATATTTTGAAACATTTGAGACAAATTAGATGCCACAGTTATTTCTGTTACTGGATATTGTATTTCACCGTTCTCAACTAAATATCCAAAAGCTCCTCTAGAATAATCACCAGTTAAAGTATTAGCTCCACTACCCATCATGTCTGTTATATATATACCATTCTTTAGTGTAGAAACAATATCCGAGACTAACGGCTCGCTTGAGTTCATGGTTATATTAGTTAAAACACCATTTCCAGTACAATCCATTTTAAGCTTCCTAGATGAATAGGTGTCTAGCAGATAAGTTTTTAGAATACCGTTATCGACAATATTCTTATTTTCTGTCAAAACACCCTCGGAATCATATGGCCGAGTTGCAGGACCATTAGACAGTAATGGTTCTTCTCGTATATTTACAAAATCTGGAAATATTTTTTCGTTAACTTTATCTAGTAGAAAGCTTGATTTTTTATAAATAGCCGAGCCATTGATAGCTGATAAAAAATTACTAATAATAGATGCAGACATTTCAGGTGAAAATAGAACAGGGCAAACTTGCGTTTTCAAAGTTCTAGCTCCAAGTCTAGACAGAACTCTTTGAGCAGCTTTTTTACCTATACTGGATCCTTCCTCCAATTTTTTAAAATCTCTGGAAGAAGAATACCAATAATCTCTTTCCATTAACTTATTTTCTTCCGCTAAAGCGATACAGGATAAAGAATAGTCTGTCGAGTTGTATGCTCCATACGCTCCATTAGTATTTAAAATCATATGTGAATTTTTAGAAAATGAAAATGTTGATCCTTCGGAATTTGATATTCTTTTATCTGTTTTAAAAGCTTCTGCCTCGCAATCTTTTGTCATTTCTATCACATTTTCGATTTCTAAATCTCTTGGATAATATATTCCCAAGTTATCCCACTCTTTTTCTGTAAAATTAGATTCAGGAAGACCTTGGCAATCATCAGCTTGTGTCTTTTGAGAAATATTTTCAGCTTTTTCAATAGTTTTGATAATATTTTCCGAAGATAAGTTATTTGTTGAGGCATTTCCTTTTTTAAAATCATTATAAACGGTTACGTTTAAGGCCATATCCTCATGGTATTCTATATTTTCTACCTTAGATGATCTGGAGGTTACTGTATAACCATTTGATATACTTAAGTTAAATTCATGACTATATTTTTTATTTAAATCTTTATAAATTTCTTGGAGTCTATCTTTATAGACAAATATGTCATTTCTGTTAGAGCTCATACTTGTGTTCCCCCAACAGTTATCTCATCTATTTTAAGGGTAGGCTGTCCTACTCCTACTGGAACACTTTGTCCGTCTTTCCCACACGTGCCAACTCCATCATCTAATTTTAAATCATTCCCTACCATAGATACTTTTTTTAAAACTTCTGGTCCATTTCCAATTAGGGTCATACCTTTAATCGGTTTAGTGACTTTTCCATTTTCAATTAAATATGCTTCTGATGCCGTGAACACAAATTGTCCATTTGTTATATCAACCTGGCCACCAGAAAAATTGACAGCATAGATTCCGTCTTTGACAGATTCTATTATTTCATTCGGGTTAAACTCACCAGGTAACATGAAAGTATTCGTCATTCTTGGCATAGGCAAGCATGCATAACTTTCTCTTCTTCCATTTCCTGTAGGGCTAACATTCATAAGTTTAGCATTGATTTTATCTTGCATGTATCCTTTGAGGATTCCATTCTCAATCAATGTATTACATTTTGTCTCACAACCTTCATCATCTACAGACAAAGATCCTCTTCTCTTTGAAATTGTGCCATCATCAACAATTGTACATTGGCTAGAAGCAACTTGCTTCCCTATTAAATCAGAAAAAGCTGAAGTTTTTTTTCTATTAAAATCACCTTCAAGTCCATGTCCGATAGCCTCATGCAGAAGCACTCCGGGCCAACCAGGCCCTAACACAACTGTCATGGATCCTGCTTTCCCATCTTCAGCTTGAAGATTTACAGCTGCTTGTCTAATTGCTTCATCAGCAAATTCATAGGCAAATTTTGTATCGATTATTTCATCGTAAGAGTATCTGCCGCCGCCGCCAGAAGAACCACGTTCTCTTCGATCCCCTACTTTTAAAATAACCATCACACTAAATCTAACCAAAGGTCTATCATCAAAAGCCTTAATACCATCCGTGTTGAGAATTAAAATAGAATCATATGTCCCAGCTAAGCTCACAATCACTTGCTCTACCCTGTCATCTTTATCTCGTACATATTTATCAATATCTTTTAAAAATTTAACTTTCACATCATCTGTCTTAAAATCTAAAGGTGAGACTGGGTTATATAGTTTTCTTATATCTTGAGAATTACCAAGCTGTATTTCTCTGCTTTGCCCACTCTTCACTATACATTTAGACGTTTTAGCTGCAGAAATTAAATTTTCATAGTTAAAATTATTACTATATGCAAAACCAGACTTGTCTTCAGCCACAGATCTAATTCCAACTCCACTATCTATATTTGATGAACCGCTTTTAACAATACCGTCTTCTAATTGCCAACCTTCAGAATTAGTATATTGAAAATATAAATCTGCAAAGTCTATATTTTTAGGACATGCTGCTGAAAGTATATTCTCAAGTTTTTTATTTGTTAGGTCATAATTATCTAAGATAAGGTTTTGTATATAATTCATTTGTCACCTACTAAAGTTATGTGTTCAAGAACAGGAAACTTCTCTCTTATTGAAGTTAATTGCTTATGGTTTATCTCAGATTCAACAAACCCACTGCCAGATGCTATTTTGGACATTATTTGTCCCCAAGGGTTTACTATCATGCTATTACCATGCGTTTGTCTTCCAGTAATATGGTAGCCATCTTGACATGATGTGACCATATAACAAAGGTTTTCTATAGCTCTAGCTCTTACTAATGTCTCCCAATGAACTTTACCAGTTTGTTCCGTAAAGGCTGCTGGTAGCACAATTATTTCAACATCTGATGAATGTAGTAATCTAAAAAGTTCTGGGAAACGAAGATCATAACAAATGCTTAGTCCAATAATACCAACTGGTGTTTCTATGACCTTCAGGTCTTTTCCAGGCTCAAAAACTTCAGACTCATGGTATGATTCATCAGAATGAGGTAACTGAACATCGAACAAATGTATTTTGTCATACCTGGCGACTATTTGACCTTTATCATCAAAAACAAGAGTAGATGATGTTACTTTATTAGGGTTTTTAGTTTTAATAGGGATGGTACCCGCTATAATCCAAATTTTATATTTTGCAGCATTCTCTGAAATAAATTCTTGAATTGGTCCAGATCCCTCAACTTCAGCATTTTTTACAAAAGATATATCATTTTCTGGCATGAAAGCAAAATTTTCTGGCAAAACAACCAATGCCGACTTCCCTTTAGAGATTTCTTCAAGATACTTCGATACTTCAAGAAGGTTGGCTTGAATATTAGGGCCTGACGTTAGTTGTATTGATGCTATGCTAGCCATATATTTATCTCAGTATGAATACTAAGAATATATTAATTTTCAATAGGTTTAAATGATTCTATTACTTTTATCTCAGGCTCATCCCATGAACCCTTAATAGAATATTCTACAGCTGCCAATTGATTAGTATTAATATCCATCTCTTTCAGAACTTTATCATAAAATATTGATGCAAGAGCACCAATTGGTCCACCCAACAAAGTACCAGAAATTAGGCTCATTGATGATAGGTCAGGTATATAAATCAATCGCTGATTATGAGACCTATTATATATATCTGATGTTCCGTTTACCCTCATTTCACCAAAGGTACCTTTTAGAAGCAGGTTCTTAGTTTTTGCTTTAGCTTTAGAAAAGTTAAATTCACCAGTCATCGTATCAAATGATAGTCCACTAGAAAAAAAATCACTGAAATCTAACGATAGTCTTTTCTTTAACGATGAAATACTAAATAACCCAAGCAACTGGCCTATAGCTCTTGTTTGTTTTGTAACCTGAAGCAGCTCACCATCTTTCAGATTAAGTGTAACTTTTCCATCAAAGTCATTGAAAGAAAAATTATCAGGTGATCCTTTCCACTGACCTATCAATCTTGAAGATAGATTTCCTTCCTTGATGATGCCGGGGTATCCTAAATATTTCAGAGAGCTTCCGAAATTATTACTTTGAAACACTGCATCAAAAAAGGTAATTTGTTTATCAGACGATTTTATCCATTTACCATTGCCCTTCATACTCAAGTCATTATTTTTAAAATTAAGTCTTTCTATCATCATACCCTCGTTGACTGGAGAAGTTATAATTTGTAAATCATCAAAATAATAATCATTAATTTTTGCTTTTTTAATACTTAAATTTAAGAATGGATATGACCTAGGGTCCGAAGCTCCATTAAATTTATTTAAATTAAAATAGTTGAGACGAGCAGTTAATCTATTTTCATTAGTTACTATATCAGGAAGATTGATTAAACCTTCTATGTCAGGAGAATAGACTGAGACAGAAAGGAAAGTTTTTTGCCTTGAAACTTTCATCTTATACATATCATAAGATATATTAATATATTTTTTAAAATTATTATTTAATATGTAAGTAACTTCTAAATTTTTAGATTCTGAAAAAGTTTTATTTAATGGAGGAATGATATTAAACGACATACCTTTCATATTACTATTTAATTTAAAATAGGTTCTCTTATCAAAGGGCTGATAAGTTAATTTGAAACTAACAGGTGCTGATCCTTTGAAAGATCCTATTAACTTATTATCAGTAAAACTCTTTATAAAATCAGATACTAGAATTCCTTTCGAATTGAAATTATATTTAATTTTATTGCCCATAACATCTGTATCTAATATCAGAGAATACTTATTATTATTAATATAATATTCAGTTTCATAAGATTGAATATGTTTATCAAAAAAATTAATTCTGAGTTTTTGAGAATTGATTGCAATTCCATGCTGTTTGTCATGGATTGCTAAGTTACTAAAATCTATAGCTCCATAAGAATTTATTTTTTCTTTATTCTTTAAAACACGATAATCAAGACTATATTTAGAGTTAAGAGAAATATTTTTTGATTTTATTAACTCAGTATATTTAATAGGTGCAATATTCATTAAACTATCTAAATCACCTTCAATATTAATCTTATATTTTGACTGATCATCAGAAAAAGACCCATAAATATTAGCCAGATGGGAATTACCTAATTCTAATTCTTCAGAGCTTATAGATACCCTATTATTAGAAACCTTGTAAAATATTAATCCATTTAATCTAGATAATTTAAATTTATCATCATTATTGATAGAGACTTCAACCTCTTTCCCTCCAATTAATAACTTTCCTGATTTACTACTACCTGCTAAATTTCCAGTAATTTTATTCATAGATAAACTACTATTATTGATAAATTCTATTCCCTTGAAATCTACATCATACCTAAGCTTCTTACCATCATCTAGATCTAGTAACATAAGATTACTTAGGTGGCCATCATGTATATTTTTAAGTGCACTATTGATAGTTTTCTTAGAAAAAATAGGTGTAAAATTAATTATATTTTTCATATCTTTTACATATAATTTATCTATAGAAATATTAACTAAATTAAGCCCATTAAAAGTTGCCTGAATAGTATTATTCTTATAAGTACTATCTTCTGTTGCAAAGCTTAAGTTACTAAACAACATATTTCTTTTATTTTTTAATAACCGATACCCTAAGTCTGTATGTAAATTCTTTAGTGATATCTTATTGTTTGAAACTATATTTAATAACGATATTTTTTTTATGTCCAACGAGCCTTGAAGGTCAAATAAGGAGTTATTTTTAATATCAGCCCAAAGAGTATAATTGAGTCTAGAAGACAATATTCTTAATTTATTTGAAAAAAAAGATACCTCTTGAGGGTTTATATTAAGTCCTTGGCTATAAAATTTACCATTAACTTTATAATTATCATCTAATGAAAATTTAGATGCAAAATGAATAACCTCATCATTATTTTTATGGTTAAATGTTGTGAATAATTTAATATTATTATTCTCAGAAAATAATACTAAATTTATATTTTTTAAATTATATTCGTTACTTTTTTTCTGAGACTTTATATTTATACTGGAGTCACTTATTCGAAATTTAATGTCTCCTATATTTCTAAATCCAGATTTTTTGCTTGTTTTTTTATTATGTAATAAATTATAACCCTTTAGAAATAATCCATTGTTATCATAAGTTAATGATATTTTAGATTCTACGAGATTGAGGCCTAATATTTTAAATTTAAAATCAGATAAGGATTCTATCGCATCAATATTAATAATGAGTTTATTCCCATTAAGATATGATTCTTCTTCATTAAGTTTATATAAAGATATTTTATTAAAAATAAGGTTTGGGTAAATCCCATTCCACTTTACATCAAGACTATCAAAATTGAATCTAAGTTGTGACTCAGACTGTATGTATTCAACAATTTTTTCTTTATATAAATTTGAAACAATGTTTGTGTTTTCAGTTGCTAAGACTATGAGGAATAAAAATGTCAGTAATGATGATAGAAAATATGTAAAAAATTTTAATATTTTTGGCATGAAATTATATATATGTATAACTATCTGTCTCTATACTTTCATCCCATAGTTTTTCAAGCGAATAAAAATCACGAGTTTCTGGGTGCATGACATGTACCAAGAAATCTCCATAATCTACAAGAATCCATTCTGATGAACTATAACCTTCTACACCTATTGGCTTCATTTTATTTTTTTTAAGCTTAGTTACGAGATTATCTGCAATTGATTTCACATGCCTAGTGGAACGCCCTGACACAATAAACATGAGATCCGTCACTGATGACTTGCCTTTTACATCTATTAAGGTAATATTCTCTCCTTTATTCTCTTCTAGTATATCTACAATAGATTTTTTAAGTGTTTTCATAATTTAATAAATTTTATTTTTTAATAGCCATTCTTCTAATTGAGGCGGCATAAAGTTTGATACTGTTTCCTTATTTTTCAACTTACTCCTCACTTCCGTTGATGATATCTTAATTGAAGAAGTTTTTTCTAAGTATATTTTACCATATGCACTACTATGAAATATAGCTGGATCTGTTGAAATAATTGACTTTAAACTGCTTTCACTCATTATGGATCTTTCCAAGGTGCTCATCATATCATCTATCTCCCTATAAGAAACAATGATATTACATAAGCCTATAATTTCATGGAATCTTTCCCATTTAGTTATATCCATCAGTAGGTCTAATCCAATTATTAAATACAAGTAATTATCCGGAAACTGCTTAAAAATTGATTCTACCGTATGGATTGTATACGAAACACCTCCCCTCAATATTTCTCTATCATCTACTAAATATTTTTCATTTGGCAGAGCAATATTTAACATTTCAATTCGTTTAACTCCAGGAGCAATAATTTTTTTGTTTGAATTAGAAACGTTAGTAGGTATGAAATGTACTGAATCTAGATTATGAATTGCGCATAATTCATCAATTGGGATAATATGACCATTATGAATTGGGTCAAAAGCTCCCCCATAAATACCTACTCGTTTATGTATATTACTTTTAATTTCTTAACTTCCCTTGGCTACTAACTATATACTTTAAATTTGTTAGGCCTTCAAGTCCAACTGGACCTCTAACATGTAATTTATCAGTGCTTATTCCAATTTCTGCTCCTAACCCATACTCATAACCATCTGCGAATCTTGTTGATGTATTAATCATTACAGAACTAGAGTTCACTAGTCTCTTAAACTTATCTATTACATCTTTGTCTGATGCCACGATAGCATCTGTATGTAATGAACCATACTTACCAATATGCTTAATTGCATCATCAAGGTTATTGACTATCTTTATAGCTATAATGGGAGATAAATATTCTTCAAACCAATCATTATTTTTTGCAAGACTAATATTTTTTCTAATTTTTTTAAGATTTTTACAACCGCGAATTTCTACACCTTTATTACTATATTCATCAAGAATTTTAACAATATTTTTTTTTGAAAAATTTTTATGAATTAAGAGAGTTTCCATTGCATTGCAGACACCATATCTTTGCGTCTTTGAGTTAATACTAATATTTATAGCTTTATTCACATCTGCAGTCTCGTCTATATACACATGGCAGTTACCATCAAGATGTTTTATAGTTGGAATCTTGGAGCAGGAAATTATTTTTTCAATTAGTCCTTTCCCGCCTCTAGGAATAATTACGTCAATATGCTTATTTTTGGATAATAAATGTGTAACAGCACTCCGATCAGTAGTCCCTACTAACTGAACCATATGCTGATGAATACCATTATCTTTTAAAGCTTTAGTTATGCATGTCATTAATGCTTTGTTGCTATTTATGGATTCCGAGCCACCTCTTAGAATTACACTGTTTCCTGACTTGATGCAAAGACCCGCAGAATCAATAGTCACATTTGGTCTTGATTCATAAATCATGCCTATGACACCTAGAGGGACTCTCATCTGGCTCACTGTAATTCCATTACTTTGCCTGACACCTTTTGTGGTCTTATACAATGTATCTGGTATTTTAATGATTTGATGCAAACCATCTTGCATTGATAAAATGCGCTCTTTATTTAAGATTAATCTGTCAATCATACTATCTCTTAATTTTTTTTTATGAGCATTCTTTACATCTATAAGATTATTTTTAATGATCTTATTAAAATTAATATCCAAATTATCAGACATAGACTTGAGGACAGCATTCTTGGTTTTAGAATCATATTTTCCTGAACAGCTAGATGCTGACAAAGATTGTTGGCATAACCTGTCTATTTGTTTCTTTATATCCATTCAACCTATCTCTTTGTTCATATTATTAAGGGGTTCATTAAGTATAAAGGAGGCCACAAGGATTTCAAGTTGATGCCAAACATTAAAATTGCCAGCTCCTGTTTTAATCCTTCTATCAATTACATAAGTAAGCTCTATTAAGTCTAATAAATTATCACTATTAGATTTACGCGAAAAAGTACTATATAAGCTTTTCTTATGATTAGGAATATATGGCTGTGGTGATAAATTATTTAGCAAATAATAAATTTTTTTAATTTCACTATTTATTAAAAACAATATATATACCTCTGGTGACTTTACTGATTCCAAATAATTTAATATCTTTATAGACTTGGCTGTATTTAGCTCTAATATTGAATCGATTAAATCATACTCTGTAAACTTATACTCCTTTTGAAGATAATCAAAATAAACAGATATATCTGATATATTTAATAAAGACATTTTATATAATTCTTGTGAAATTGAAGATGTGTTTCCTTCATTCTTCTCTATTAACTTTTCAAACAGTTCGTCACTATAAGCAATATTATTTTTTTTAAATTTTTGTTTTACCCAATTATTAAGATGTAGCCCCGCGAGTTCTGATATCTCTATAATGCATCCTTCTGAATTTAACATAGATAAAAATTTACCTCTCTTGAAGGCAGGCGTCTGTGGTCCTAATTTAATAATTATCTTTAAATCTTTGGGGGCTTTATTATTTAACAGATAATCAAGTAATTTTTTTGGGATAGCATTAGATGTTATATTTAAAACAAGAACTTTTTTTTCTTCAAAAAGAGAATAACTTTCAAAATCATTTCTTATTTCATTAATATCAAAGTCAGAATCAACTACTAAATGTTTAATAGAGGAACCGCTTTTTTTCAAAAAAGATTCTAGTCTAGACTGAACATCGTTCTGCAAATGATAAGGTTTTCCTAAAATCAAATAAATTAATGATTCTGGTACTTCTGGACTATCAAAGAATTGCTTGTAACTAATTTTCATATGATAAATTCTATAGATTCTATACAATATATCATGGATATAAAAAAACCTCACAATGAAATCGGCTACATTGGCCTTGGTATAATGGGAAAACCAATGGTTAAAAACCTGATGGCAGCAGAGTACAGTATTGTATTTTATGCCAGGAAAGCTAATGTAATTAAAGAAATATCTTCGATAGGTGGCAGATATGTAGATAATATTCCCGAGATATCTAAATCAAGTAAAATTATATTTCTGAACCTACCTGATTCAGATGATGTTCATGAGGTAATTTTTAGTAAAACAGGTCTATTTTCGAACTTATCCAAAGGCTCTATAATAATTGACATGAGTACAATCTCGCCAGAAGTCACAAAAAAAATGGCAAAAAAATTAGAAAAGAAAAATTGTTACTTAATTGATGCACCAGTATCTGGAGGTGAAGTTGGTGCAATAAATGGAAGCTTATCCATAATGGTTGGTGGCAAAAAGAATATATTTAATAAAATCAAACATCTCTTGTCAGTGTTAGGTAGCAACATAACATATATAGGAAATAGTGGTTCAGGACAAGTTGCGAAAGCATGTAATCAAATATTGGTAGCAGGAACAATGGTATCTGTTAGTGAAATATTATTGCTAGCAAAAAAATTAAAATGTGATTTAAATTTAATAAAAAAAGCTTTAATGGGAGGATTCGCAAACAGCAAGATTCTTGACCTACATGGCGAGAGAATGATAAATAATGATTATAAGCCTGGCTTTAAGACGGGGCTTCATTTAAAAGACTTAAATATTGCTGTGAATTTATCAGATAAAATTGGGTTAAATCTTAAGAGCGCTAAATATAGCAGGAAACTAATGAAAATTGCTAATCAGAGCAATTACCAAAACAAAGACTCATCTATAATTAATAAAATTATTATCAAGAATAAGAAATAAAGTGTTTAATATTTGAACACTAAATTATATAATACCTTTATGAATATTAAATTTTTGTTAAAAGATAATAATATAACTCCTACGAAACAGCGTTTAGAAATTGCTGAACTTGTTTTTGCTAAAGATCAACATTTTACTGCAGTCCAGTTAATAGAGCAGGTTAGAGACAATGAGTTACCTATATCACAAGCAACCGTATACAATACCTTGTGTCTTTTTGAGTCAACTGGATTATTAAAAACTATTGATTTGCAAAATGATTGTAAGTTTTATGATACAAATTTACATTCACATCATCATATATACAACACTAGCACTAATGTACTAACTGATATAAGCAATGATAAGATAGAATTTTCAAAAATGCCCAATATTCCAGCTCACTTGGAACTAGAACAAACAGAAGTATTAATTAAAGTAAAAAATAAATAATAATTTATTCGAAATCACTTAATAATGCAGCTTTTGTTTCACTATCTATTTTTGTATGACTAGAATAACTATCATGCATGGCACCAAAAACAATATTATCAGAAGATTTAAATTTCTCCATGCTATTACTATCAAGTTGAAATCTTAAAAAATGGACAGCTGATGTTTTTTCATCCCTAGTTCTCTCGAGATCTTCATCTGAAACCGCAAATATTCTCTTAGTATCATCAATACATAAATAAATATTATTTTCTAAGTTATGTAGTTTTTTTAACATAACCCTGCGTTCTTCTATGTCTGGATACATAATAAGCATTGTTGCTTTTAAATTATCCCCATCCGGTATCAATGACGTATAAGCTGAAATCTCTTCATTAATATCTGCTTCCTTGGATATCTTCTCAATTCTTAACATCTCATGAACCTGATACTTTATCGTATCAAAATCCTCAAATAATAATAATATATTTTCTCCAATCGTAATTGATCGATCTTTTTTATGGAGTAACAAATCAGCTTTAATCTGCTCTCTCTGCTTATCATAATCTTCTAGTGACAATAAATTTTTACTTGTTAACTCTTTCATTTCATAATCTCCTTATTATAATCCGTAAGCCTTTCTCATTAATGCAATTGGGTGAGTAGGTAAAACCTTATTCCCCATTGCGTTAACCACATGATGAGCTGCTAGCGTACAATCACTAGTAAACTGAGTCGACTGTAATTTGTTATACTCTTTAACTATAGGCATAGCAATCTTTATTGCTATCTCATGAGTTTCTTCTTTTACCCCATATGTCCCGTCATGACCAGAGCACCTCTCTAGAGCATCGATATTTGTATTAGGAACGAGCTCAAGTATTTTTTTAGTTACCTGTCCTATATTTTGTACTCTCTGATGGCAAGCTACTTGATAAAAAACAGAACCCAGATCATTTTTAAAATCCATCTTTAATGTCCCTGCGTTATGAAGCTTTAATAAGTATTCAAATGGATCGCATATTGCCTTAGAGACTAATTGCACATCTTTATTTTCTGGAAAAAGTAATGGGAGCTCTTGCTTAAACATCAAAACACATGAGGGAACTGGAGCAATGATTCTATAACCATCCTTGGCATATTTTTTAAATTTTAAGAGATTATGTTGCATCATTTTCTCTACAGTCTTAAGATCTCCTAATTCTAGCTTAGGCATACCACAACACTTGTCATCTTTGATTAACTCTACATAAACATTATTATGTTTTAATACTTCTACTAAGTCATCAATTACATTTGGCTCATTATAGTTATGATAACAAGTTGTAAATATTGCTACTTTATTATCTAAACTCATCTCATTTGAGGCATTTTTATATTTAGATTTTGCGGTATAAGATGAAAATTTTGGAAGCTTAGCATTTCTATGAATACGTAAAATCTTTTCTAAAATTATTCTAAATATTTTTATTTCATTAAAATAATTTATAATAGGCGCTATTATTTTACGAGATCCTAACTTTCCCAGCATATCTGTAGAAGTTAAAATTTTATCTCTAATCGAAGTCTTTGACTTACTATGTTTAATAGCCTTCCCTCTTAACATTAAATGAGGAAAATCTATACCCCACTCATGCGGAGGTACATACGGACATTTTGTCATATAACACAAATCACAAAGATAACAATGATCTATAACCTTATCAAATTGATCATATGTCACACCATCAACCTCAAAAGTTTTAGACTCATCTATTAGATCAAATAATGTTGGAAAAGAGTTGCATAAGCTTACACATCGTCTGCATCCATGACAGTGATCAGAAACTCTTCTTAATTCTTTTTCAAACAATTCTTCGTTTAAGTAATCTTTGCTCTTCCAATCAATACTAAACCTTGTTGGCTTTTGTAACCCACCTTCCATCTTCATTCTCCGTGAATTATAAGTAAGTTCTAAGATGTCCCCTCAATAATAATTAAGGGGACAAATATTGTTTATGATATTGCTTCTAATGCTTTAGTAAACCTATTAGCATGTGAACGCTCAGCTTTTGCTAGCGTTTCAAACCAGTCAGCTATCTCATCAAAACCTTCATCTCTAGCGGCTTTTGCCATGCCAGGATACATGTCAGTATATTCATGAGTTTCTCCTGCGATCGCAGCTTTTAAATTCATTTCACTGCTCCCTATTGGTTCACCAGTAGCTGGATCACCGCACTCTTTCTCTAAATACTCTAAATGACCATGTGCATGTCCAGTCTCACCTTCAGCAGTAGACCTAAACACAGATGCCACATCATTTTGTCCTTCAACATCAGCTTTTGCTGCGAAGTAAAGATATCTTCTATTTGCTTGTGATTCACCAGCAAATGCATCTTTAAGATTTTGCTCTGTTTTTGAACCTTTTAAACCCATAATATTTCTCCTTATTATTAAATTAATAATCTAAAATGGTCATTAACAAAGATTGATAAAACCATTTAGAATCATTCTAAATTGAATAATAATAAGTGTCAATACTAATGTGGTAAACTACTAAATATAACAATGATTATCATTCTCAATTGTAAATTATGAAGTTAACAAAAAGCCTTTTTAATCTATATAAAAATATTATTTTTATGCTACCTGCTGAAACTGCACACTCAGTTAGCTTAGCATCTGCAGAATTTTTATATAAATCCTGGATTAAAAATATGTTTATTACAAATAAAGTAAACATGTCAAATAAATTAATGGGTCTAGATTTTCCTAACAAGCTAGGGTTAGCAGCAGGCTTTGATAAGAACGGGGACTACCTGAACTTTGATAATAATATTGGTTTAGGTTTTATTGAACTAGGGACTGTTACACCAAAAGCTCAGTATGGAAACAGCAAGCCAAGAATTTTTAGATCCATAAAAGATACTGCAATCATTAATCATCTTGGTTTTAATAACAAAGGAGTTCAGCATTTAAAAAATAATCTACAATTAATTGAAAGGAGCCAGCCCATAGGTATTAATATTGGAAAAAACAGTAGTACAGCAATTGAGTTAGCTCATAAAGATTATCAGTACTGTATGAAAGAAATATTTTTTTTAGCTGACTATATAACATTAAATATCTCTTCACCGAATACATCTAGATTAAGAGAATTACATTCTGATAATTATTTAGATAAATTTCTTAGTGAGATAAAAAAAACACATGATGAGTTAACTAAGAAATATAAAAAAAAGGTTCCTTTAGTATTGAAGATTTCTCCAGACATCGAAGATAATAATTTAGAAGTACTATGTAGACAAATGTTAAATTATGAAATAGATGGGGTAATAGCAACTAATACCACTATAGATAAAAATCTTCTTATGGATAAAAGCTTTCTTACTAACAAAGGCGGTGTTAGTGGGAAACCTCTTTTAAAAAAATCAAATACTTTGGTAAAGAATCTAAAAAACCTTGTTAAAGATAATATTGTTATAATCGGTGCCGGTGGTATTACATCAAGAGAATCAGCTGTTGAAAAACTAAACTCAGGAGCTGACCTGCTTCAGTTGTACACTGGATTAGTATATTTTGGACTAGATTTAATCAAAGAAATTACCGAGGAAACTAAGTAAACTATTTAGGAGTCCATTTTCCGAAAGAATCTTGTGCTGCTTGAGGATTAGCTGCTGCATCAGAACCATTGGAACTTGTTCCGGCCTTGCGTTGTTCTTCATAAACATACTTAATGAAATCAATTAATTGATTCAAAATATCATTTTGATCTTTTTCAGGTATGCCAGACGTAGCAACAATAGAGCCTACTACCGCAGAAAGATATTGAGCTGCTAAAATAGGGTCTTCATTTTCAGGCTCATAATCAACTAAAACCTTTTGAAGGCCTTTAATTAATTCTGGTTTTAAAACTATCTCTGCCATAATGCTAAATAAGGGTATTTTAATTTGACTAAAGTATTACATAATTGAGGATGATCATGCAACTATTAAAACAATCATATGCAATTAAAACGTTTGATGTAGGTCCAATGCAGAACCTAATTTATCTGATAACTGACCTGGAGACTCGCCAAACAGCAATTATAGATCCTGCCTGGGATATATCTAGTGTATATAATTATATTGAAAATAATCAATTAATTCTAAAAAAAATACTCTTAACTCATAGCCATAATGATCATATAAATTCTGTTGATCAAATATTAGCTTCGCATGATATTGAAATATTTTTGAATCATAAAGAGAAAATTTTTTGGGGAAAAGAATATGATAATTTTGTGGTAAATCATGGTGGCGACATAATTGAACTTGGAGCAACAAAAATTAAGTCAATACATACTCCAGGCCATACTCCAGGCTCTACATGTTATTATGTTGGAGATAAATTAATAGCTGGAGATACTCTTTTTGTATTTGGGTGTGGAAGATGTGATTTGCATGGCGGAAATCCTGAAGAAATGTTTGAGACTTTAAAAAACCTTAAATCATCATTAGATAAAAATACAATTATATTACCTGGGCATGATTACTCAGTAAAAAGAGAATCTACTATAGAAGAAGAAATAGCCGGAAATCCTTTTATGCATTTTCAGGATCTAAATAAATTTGTAGAATATAGAATGTCTGCTCATGATAAAACCAGAGTTTCACCATATGATTCAATAGATAAGATCTAAATTATTCGTTCTTTGCCAATGCTATTAATTTATTAAAAATCAATGTGGAAACATTAGACGTCATCCCTTTTTTTATATCGCCTTCTCTGTCACTGTTGCCCATTACGTTATTTTCATCGAACGAGTAATCTCTATATAAAGTCACTCTATCTTTTATAGGTTTCTTATTTGGCGCTTTTAATTCAAAGCGAACATCATATATTAATTCATATTCGTTAACCCTGCCGGCAATATTAATTGACAACTGTCTTCGATTAAATTTTTCAGATAATATAACTATTCTGTAAATATCATCACTTTTAGATGTTGATGCCTCTATGTTAGAAAAAGCTAATGATGCATTCAGAGTATTAACTAATTCGCTATACTGGTTAGATATCACAGATACAGAGTTAACAGAAGATGGAATGCTTATTGACCCACGCATAGAGTAACCACAAGAAGATAATGCGAGCAACGCAGAAATAAGTATAATATTAAATTTCATTTTTTACAC
>Ga0209091_10001822_pt1 | contig 18391 bp, 6 predicted proteins | sample ArcticOcean_MG_C_6_FD_187438 | JGI IMG/M metagenome (GOLD analysis project Ga0209091, IMG submission 187438) | Marine microbial communities from western Arctic Ocean - ArcticOcean_MG_CB8_128 (SPAdes) (version 2) | ecosystem: Environmental > Aquatic > Marine > Oceanic | place: Arctic Ocean...
GGTCATTGATAAATACGTCTTAAAGACGACGACGACGACGACGACGACGACGACGACTGGCAGCGATGATGATGATCTCGAACAACCAATCGATATTGCTCTACTCGCTGGGTTTGGTTTTCTCGGACTTATAATAGTTATTCTATCAATCAAGGGATTGTTAAAGTATTGTCTTGCAAATGGTATGCCAACCCTACAAGAAGACACCGTGAATCAAGCCAAGGCCTTGGACGAGGAGATTCAGTCTTTACATGGCGATGCTGAGAAACTAACCAACTTGAAGTTAGATTTGATACAAAGAAGAAAGTTTTAATAACACGTGGTGGCAAGTTATCCGTGATGAATAATGCGATTGTTTTTGTTCGTTTGTGGAAATCCAAAACAAGTTCCTTTACTATAATACTAAACCTTGATGACGAAGTTCTTTCAGAGTATGTTGTTGTGTATACATAAATAAAGAAGCTGCGTTATTGAATTCTGCAGGAAGACCACACGCAAAAAAAAAGAAAAAAAAGCCCAAAAATTTCAGCTGCATTGCCCATAAAAAAACACCGTCCTCCTCTCGACTGTACACCAAAGAAAAAGAAAGAAATGGTCAAGATTACCAAAAGTACGCTCTCTTTGTTCCTTTCCTACAGCTCTTTCTCTCTCTTTCTCTCTCTCTTTTGTTCCCGCGTGGTTCTTTCTTTGTGTTCTAATTCTTTCTCTCTCTACTTTCGCGTGTTTTTGCGCGTTTGCGGCGCGTGTGTGTGTCTTTAAGCGGCCTGATCTTCGTCTCGGAGTTTTGTTTCCATTTCAACCACAAGTTTTCTTAATGCTCTTATATACTGATGAAATACTTTCCTTCTTTTCCTCAAATCTTTATTTTCAGTTTGCTGCATCGGCGCCGGCTACGTCGGTGGCCCGACCATGGCCATGATCGCTTTGAAGTGCCCGCACATCGAGGTAATACATTTTGTGAGATGATGATGATGCAGAGCGCGGGGGAAAAGGAGATGGATTCGCAAAATCTCCTCTCTTTTTATCTCGCTCTCTTTTGCTTTCGTTTGAGAGCTTTTAAAGCGTCTCTCTCTCTCTAACCTCTCTCTCGCTTTTGTCGATTCGATCGATCTCGGTCGAGAGAGAGAGAGAGAGCAACAGCGCTTGCTTCCGGATGTTTTTATCTTCTTTAATTTTCCTCAAATTGGAATGTAACACTAATCTCTCAACTCCAATCTTTCTCTTTATCCGCTACACGTGAACGTACAATTTTTACAACAATGATATAACAACAGGTGACGGTGGTCGATTTGAACCAACAAAGAATCGACGCGTGGAATTCGGACAACCTTCCAATTTACGAACCCGGATTGGATGAAGTCGTGAAAGCGTGCAGAGGGAAGAACTTGTTCTTTTCCACGGATTGCGAGGCGGCTATTCGGGCGGCGCAGTGCATCTTCGTCTCGGTGAACACGCCGACGAAGAAGACTGGTTTGGGGAAAGGGAAAGCCGCGGATTTGACGTATTGGGAATCTGCGGCGAGGAATATCGCCGCGTGGTCGACCAGCGATAAGATTATCGTCGAGAAGTCTACGGTTCCGGTGAGAACGGCGGAGGCGATTGAGAAAGTTTTGTTGAGAAACTGCCCGCAGGAAGGCGTGCACTTTGACATTTTGTCCAACCCGGAGTTTTTGGCGGAGGGGACCGCGATTGACGATTTGACCATGCCAGATCGCGTTTTGATCGGTGGGAAGATTGAAAACGACCGCGGGACGGCGGCGTGCGCCGCTTTGTGCGAAGTGTACGCGAACTGGGTGCCAAAGGAGAGAATTTTGACCGCCAACTTGTGGTCCGCGGAGTTGAGTAAATTGACCGCGAACGCCATGTTAGCGCAAAGAATTTCTTCCATCAACGCCATCTCGGCGTTGTGCGAGTGCACCGGAGCGGACGTTTCCCAAGTCTCCTTTGCGATTGGTAAAGATTCCAGAATTGGCCCGAAGTTTTTGAACGCCTCGGTCGGTTTCGGCGGTTCGTGCTTTCAAAAAGATATCTTGAACTTGGCGTACATTTGCGAGTGCCACGGATTGCAAGAAGTTGCCGATTACTGGTACTCCGTCGTTGGCATGAACGATTACCAAAAGACCAGATTCGTGAGAAGAGTTGTTTCCGCCATGTTCAACACCATTCGTAACAAGAAAATTGCCATGCTCGGCTTTGCGTTCAAGAAGGACACCGGGGATACTCGCGAAACGCCGGCGATTGACGTCGCGCATGGGATGATTGAAGATGGTGCCAAGATTGCGTTGTTTGACCCGCAAGTGCCGGAAGAACAAGTCAGAATGGACATGGGCGAAGAAGCTATGAAGAGCATCACGTGCTACTCGAAGCCGACGGAGGCGTTGAAGGACGCGCACGCCGTGACCGTCATGACCGAATGGGACGAGTTCAAGACGTACGACTGGAGAGCTATCTACGAAGTCATGCACAAACCGGCGTTTGTGTTCGACGGGAGAAATATCTTGGACCACGCGCACTTGAGCGAGATTGGTTTCATCGTCTACGCGTTGGGTAAACCGATCGATCCGTTTTTGAAGTCCGCCGAAGGCGCGTAAACGACGAGACGGATACAAATACAAAACAAAAGAGAGAGGAATAGAGAGGGGAGAGAGAGGGAGAAACAGAGAGAGAGAGAGAGAGAGAGAGAAAAAAAAAAGGAGGACAAAACGAGTTGCAAAACGATGACGAACGAGGACGGCGACGAAAGACGACGGCGACAAGAGGAGGCTCATATAATTTACTATCTATCATCTAAATTTAATATTGATTTATTTTTTACCACCCACAAATACACCGACTTGTTGACATATATGATGGATTAATGCACTTTTTGATTAATCGAACCCGTCTTCCGTGACGTCTCCTCGCGCGCGGCCGGTTTCTCCGTTTTTAAACGATACACTATCGTCCGGTCGTCCAATCATCACCTCTTCTTTCGTTATCGTCACCATACCGAGTCTCGATACGCCGCTCGGTTTGCGAACGTTCTTCGGCGACGTGTAACTCACTTGAACCTTTCCGTCGTTCCGAACTTTCGAATGAAACGCGGCTAAATCAGCCGCAAACTGCATATCCTCGTCACTTGCTATCGCGCCAGGTTGTTGTCGTAAAACAACGTGCGAACCTGGCGCCCCGCGGACGTGAAACCACACGTCTTGAGGCTGCGAAAGATGTAGAGAGACGGCTTCGTTCCCTCGAGAGTTGCGGCCGCAGAGCACGATTTTACCCGAAGGCGCCACGTACTGTCGAACGCCCGACATGAGTTGCTCTTTCCGCGACTGTTTGCTATTGCTATTTTTATTACTACCGTTGTTTTTCTTCTTCGCCTTCATCGCTTTAACTTCGTTCGCCGATTGCTTATCTCTCGGTTTCATCAAGTTGGCGCGCACGAGCTCGATTTTAATTTCCTCGAGAACAATCTTGTCCTCCAAGGAAGACGACGACGAAGAAGAAGAAGAAGTTTCTTCATCGTCGACTGCTCCGAGAGACAGTTCGCGCAAATTAAACTCCACCTGTTCCAAGTATTCCTTTTCTTTCTCTAACTCTTCCATCAAAGGAAACACCGCGTCGGCGGTTCTCCTTAACTTTCTCGCTTTTTTATACAAAGCTTCCGCGGTACCAATCGCGCCGAGATCTTTATCCACCTTGAACGTTTTCGGTTCGCCGGTTTCGAAATCAAAACCGTTGACAAAATCATCGTTTTTCTTATACTGCGAAGCGTACGCCATGATCGCGTCCGCTTCCAAGGACATCTCGTCGTGCTTCTCGCCGGCTTTGATTTGTTTCTCAAACGCAGCTTTTTTGTTCGCGGATTTTTGCAACGCGTTCTTCACGGCTTTCAAACAATCGTTGCGCTCGGATTCGTATTCGTTTTCGTTCGATTTTTCTTCGTACATTTCTGTGAAGATCGCGCCGAGTGATGTTCTTTTGGTTTCGTCCTTTATGTTCTCGTTCTCATTCTCATTTTCGTCGTCGTCGTTAATCATAACGGCGTTTTCCGTTTCGTGAAGGAGAATCTGTCGCGTGTGCTCGCTAAAATACGCCTTGACGTTTTTCGCTCGTTTGTCTTCGTCTTCTACCGCTTCTAACGCGTGGTCGATGCTGGCGCGCCATCGCGCAAACGCATCGAAAAGCGCTTCGTAATACTCACTCGTTTTCGTCTCATTTGCTGGTGCCGTAGCATTGGCGGCGGCTATTGAGCGCAACGTCCGCTCTAACGCCGGTGATACGCCTTGAAACGCTTTCGAAAGCGAACCTTCGTTTTTGTCATCGTCTTCACCGTCCTCGGCGTTCAAAATCGCTTTCCGAAACGCTTCGCAGTCTCCAATCTCCATCGGATCTTTCCCCGGCGGCGCCGGCGGAAACGCGTAAGGCTTCCCCAACACCACGCTTCTCACCTGCGACTGTTTCTCTCCGACTTGGTGCGATGCAGCGACCACATTTCTCGTCTTTGCATCTACTATGATGACGTTACTCTTCCTCCCGGTCACTTCGCACACGACCTCGTATTCGCTCTCGCCGGCGACGGCGCGTTCGGCGAATCGAAACACGCACACGCGTTCAAACTTCACCGGCACAAACGCATCGATTAAAACTTTATCTTTCAAAATCTCGTTCGCGAGAACGCCAAACGATAACCGGTCTCGCTTTTTCGTCTGAATCGTCTGCATCGTCCTCCTCGTCCCATCACCACGTCCTAATAAAGCGACTCGTGCAAAATCCGGATGCGAGCTGCATTGCACCACCAACTTCTCCCTCTCCGTGTTTATAAAGTGCATCGTCAGCGTGTGTGGATCTAATTGCGTACAATTGGTCACTTTCAGTGGTAACCGCGCGCGGATGGACGCGATGGATGCCACGAGTGCCGTGAAATCAAAGTTTGGTGGACGATGCTTAAATGGCTTCCCCGTCGTCTGAATCGTCTGCGCATTATCCAAAACGTTTTCCGGAAGCGAAGTTGAAGACGAAGACGAAGCGTTTAAAGCTTTGAACGACTTATACGACGACGATGAGGATGAGGACGTGCCACGACGACCACCAAAGCAGCAGAATTGATGGTGAATTGACGACACACGAAGCGATGATGATGATGCCATGATGCGTTGTATCGTTCGTTCTCCCTTGCGCATGTGCCGTCGTTTTAAGTGAGAATTGTGAGCACAAAAAATTCGCTTTTGTTTGCGCTCTTTTATTAGTATTTATAGAAAGAACGAAGAAAGGCTTCTTATGTATTTCACCTCACGTGCTGTTGTTGTTATTATTACTGCTTTTAGTGCGAGTACTGCTATGACTACTACTGTTGCTGCTTTTCTGTTCTGCTTGGATGATATAATCTCGCGCGAGCGTAAGTCGTTCTTATTTTTCCGCCCCGCGGGTGGCGGTCTCTTCCGTTTCGTCCGGGCGGAAGTGCTTGACGTAGACTATCCTGCTCTTAGTTGTTTTGTGAGTAGTATTGCGACTACTGCTGTTATTCTTTGTGACGGCGACGGCGATTAAGTCGCCGGGTTCGTTTACCGCGAGTTGGGAAATCGAACTGCCTTTTTTAAAATCGCACACGGTTTCTAAATGTTCGCGAGTTTTCGTGGACCAGAGCTCGACTTTTCCGTCGCCGCCGCCGGTGACGAGGAGGTTGGTGGATTGTTGAATGAACGTGCAGCCGTTTATCGGGTGAAGGAGGACTTTTCGTTGCTGGTTCTTCTTTTTTTGCTGTTGCCGCTGGAAGGCGAACTTAGGCGCGTCGTCGGCGCGAACGGTTTCTCGATGGCAGAGGAAGTTGTACGCGTATTTCTCGTCCAATTCCTCTCGAAAAAATTCGACGGAACATTTCGAGTTGCTCAGTCCCAAAACAAAATCGCACGACGGTTGTTGTTGTTGTTGTTGTTTCCTGCTGTCTCTTCTTTCGTCTTCTTCTTCTCTTTGAGCGCCGTACGAGTGCTTTGGATTGAAACTCAGAGCGCACGAGCGAACGTGTTGATACTGCCCCAGTTGTTGTTGTTGCTGTCCTTCTCCAAAATCCTTTTTATTCAAAAACGACCGACTCGTTGTCCTCTCGAAGCTTGGAGCGTTCGTCAGCAAAATCACGGAAGAGTCGTATCGTCTTTTCTTTCCTTCCGCGGACACGAATAAAACTCGATTATTCTTCGCGTCCGCCAGGTGCGGCTTAAACGGCAACGCGTTGCTCAAAATCTTCCTCGATCTCGACGGCATTCGTAAATCCCACGCGTTTAAGTACAAATCCCACCCGGCGGAGAAAACGACGTCGGGTTTATCTTCGAGAAAGAAAACGTTTTTAATCGCGTCTTTGTGCGTCCCGACGACTTTTACCGACTCGTTCATTAATACGTCTTTCTCGAGTGGGTCTCCTCCTTCTCTTTTTAAAACTCTCGTCACGGATTCTCCGCACAACAACTCACCCGCGAGCGTTCCAAAACACACGCATACGTTATTACCGTTAGAAGGAGAAAAGGCGCAATCCAAAATCGGACTCTTTATTTCTCCAGAATCTGAAGAAGAGCTCGTGAACCGTCCGACGTATTTTTTACTCTCTTGACCAGCGAGGATGGAAAACACGTTCAGATCACCACTCCAAGTACTCGCTACTAAGACCGAGGAAGATGAACGACTCAGAGCCAGCTTTGAAATCTCCTCGTTGAACGCGCATCCCGTCAATACTTCTAACGCGCCTGAAACTCCTCCTCCTTCGTCGTCGTCGTTAAAGTTGTTCATAATGGTATATAATAATAACAGAGAGAGAGAGTCAATTTCCAATGCCACATGCGAGTGCTTTGAGGGAAACGAACAACTGTTTATTCGAAGAAAAAAAAACAAACAAAAATGATGAGAGAGTAAGCTTAAGCACTTAAAAAAACTGAAAGAGTAAGGCTGAAGCACTTAGAAGGTTGAAAAAGAGTAAGGGATAAGCACTTGAGTAAGTGCATAAGTCTTATTACTCTCTGCTCTTTTCTCACTTTTTTGTTCTCAATTCGTTCTCGTTGGATATAAAACAACTCTTCATATCTCTCGCAGTCTCTTTACTCTCTCTGTCCTCGCGTTCTCAAATCGATTCCAAGAGACTAAAGAGACTATCCAGAGCAAAAACAAACGCATACGTTCTGCCTGGACGTTCTTTTTTTTGAATAAAGATAGATTTTAGAGACGAAAAGAGCGCGTTGCATTTGTCGGAATCCGACACGGAGAGAGAGGTCTAAAGAGATCGGCGGGAAAGAATTCGGAATACTTCGAGCGGGTCTTTATCCCACTAAACGCGTTTCACACATAAAATGAGCACCCAAAACGAGGACAAAGTGTCCTCTCGCGTCACTTTTTGCGAAGATGCGCCGACATTTTCACCAACTCTCGAGGAGTTTTCCGATCCTTTGCGATACATTTCATCCATACGCGAAGAAGCGGAGAGGTTTGGTGTATGCCGAATTCAACCTCCGGAATCCGCGCGGGAGTTTTTTACCACAACATCAACGAATACCACCAAAACGACGGTTTTGCATCCTTCGCGATTGGCGATTGATGCGTCAACTTTTTGCGTCCAAACCAGAGTGCAGACCGTGAACGAACTCAACGACTTCGCGGACGATGATGAGAGCAACTGCCCCCATAACCACCAAAACCAACGACGAAGGAAAAATCGAAGTGGATTTGGACACCAAGAAACTGTAAAATTTCGCCAAGACTATTGCCAAAAAATGGGAACACATTTCAACAAACCAATCGAACGTTGGCCGACATTTTTAGGGAAGAAGTTAGACGTGCAAAAACTCTACGAACTGGTAAATACAAATCCTTTGAAAGGGTTTGAAAGTGTAAAAACGAACAAACAGTGGAGAGATATCGCGCGGGTTTTAGATCCCGGGATGACGAATACGCGCGCGAACGACGGGACGTCGAACTCGTTCTCGTTGAAATGTTTATACCGGAAGTGGGTGTTGCCGTTTGAGAAGATGAGGAGAAGAGAGGAGGAAGAGGAGAAGACGAGGAACGAGGATAACGAGGAGGAGAGAGGAGGGAAAGGAGGAAAATCATCCGGGAAAGGAGGAAAATCATCCGGGAAAGGAGGAGGAGCGGCAAACCTTAAGGAGGAAACGACGAAAGAGGAAGAACCGACGGAGGAAGAGAACGAGTTGATCGGGGCGATGTTGGATTTAGAGTTTCGATGTTCCAGACCGGCACCGAAAAGACCAAAATTGGAGAATGGTTTAGAAGAAATCGCAGAGCAGTTAGAGATTGAACGCATGACGGCGCAGTCGTGCAAGCATTGCGGCCAGAGCGGGCACGACGACGAGGAGACGTTTCTCGTGTGCGACGGATGCGACCAAGGCTTTCACACGTACTGTTTGTCGCCGCCGCTACAAAAGGTGCCGAAAGGGAAATGGTTTTGCGTCGGATGCGAAGCAGCCGCGCGTGCTGTTGAATTCGAAGACGGAGCGGAGTATACCATCGATGGATTTCGAGAGGCGTGCGCCGCGTTTGATTTAGCGTTTTTTGGTAGGAACAATCCGCAACAAACACAGATGCTTTTAGCGCAACAACAGCAATACGGTTCGTTCACCATTCCGTGCGGAGACGTGGAAGAGAGTTTTTGGCAGATGGTTGAAGAAGGGTCGCACGAGAACGTGGAGGTTCGATCCGCGGCGGAAATCGACACCACGAGACGAGGCTCCGGGTTCCCGAGAATGCGAGACGCGCCTTCTTCTTTTGCTACAAAAAAGAAGTCTGGCGGCGGTGACGACGACGACGAGGACAACGACGGTAATAATGATAAAATGGAGGAAGAAGAAGAGGACGAAATGGTTGCAAAGATGCAAAAATCGCCGTGGAATTTGAATAACTTACCGGTGTTGAGAGGTCCGGGCGAACACGAAAGTCTATTAGCAAGTTTACCGGAACACGTGGCTGGTTTGTCGCAACCGTATTTATACGTCGGGTCGACGTTTGCTTCGACGTGTTGGCACGTGGAAGAAAATAATCTGTATTCAGTCACCTATCAACACGCGGGCGCCGCGAAAATGTGGTACGCAATTCCCGCGGCTTCCTGCGAGGCGATGGAGAACTCGTTCAAACGAGCCGTTCCGGATTTATTCGGAAACCAACCGGATACGATGATACACGTAGTCACGATGCTTCCACCGTCTACTTTACGAAACAACAACGTGCCGGTATTTCGCGTCGAGCAAAACCCGGGTGATTTTATCGTGACGTTTCCAAAGAGTTACCACGCGCAAGTCGATTGCGGGTTCAACGTTAGCGAGAAAGTAAACTTTGCGCCTCCGGATTGGTTATCGCACGGCACCGACGCGGTGGAGCGATATCGATCGTGTCGAAAACTGTCGATGTTCTGTCACGAGCGGTTGTTGTGCGATAGCGCGGATACAACATCACCGAAACTTGGTGCAGAAGACGAAGATAAAGATGAAGGAAAAGAAACGACGACGATTAGCGAGAACACCGCGAGGTGGTTGTTACCGGAACTTCGAACGATGATGAACGAAGAACGCCAAGCGAGGGAACAGCTCGCCGCGGATGGGACCATCAGATCGAAGTTAGTTGTCGATAAGAAGAAGAAGAAGTCGTCTTCATCGTTGCCGTCGTCGTCGTCGTCGTCTGAAGCCGAAGCTGTAGTTATAGTCAAGAAACCAAAAGAAGCTCGATTGCGAACGTCGCCGCGAACCGCCGAGGATGATCCGGAATGTACCATCTGTCGCTCCATATTACACCTCTCCGGCGTCGTGTGTAAATGCAACGTCGGGCGGAAAGCGTGTTTGAGGCATTGCGCGGAATTATGCGAATGCGCGGCGGACAACAGAGTTCTTTTCTACCGCAAAACGTTGGAAGATATCGAGAAGCTCGTTTCGACGGTTGAGAAATCTACCTCGGCGGAGCATCGGAAACAAATCAACGCGGACTTCAAACCAGTCGCCTGCGGCAAAGCTAGGATTACTAAGGCCAATGCCTGGGTAAAGAAAGTTAAACAAGCCTTGGAGAAAGCTCCGATGCCGGAAATTGCAGATTTGCAAAGTTTAGCAGTCGCGGGAGAAGAGTTTGTTTGGGGCGGAAGCGAGATGGCGGAGACGCGCAAGTTGTCCGCGAAAATAGCGCTCGCCAAGAAGTGGCAAGTCGACTTGACGGTTTTGAAAGCTAGAATGAACGGCGAAGAGTTGACGGTAGGTGACGTCATGCTCGAGGACGATCTATCCGAAGAAGAGGACGATGTAGAAGGAGGAGAAGAAGGAGAAACAGAAAAAGAAGAGCGAGAAGACGAGGAGGAAAAAGACGCCGAAGGAGAAGCTGCTGAAAAAGCGCCAGCCGGGGCTGACGACGACCTCATGGTTATCGACGGAGAGAAGAAAGAAGACAGAGAAGATGCCGGTGCTACGGCGACTACGACGGCTAAACAAACAGCGGACGTGGACGACGAACAAAAAGTATCCAAGAAGGACAGAATTGTTCCTCGAATGAAGCTGGACCGATTGGAAGAACTGTTGTCGACGAAACCGGTCCCGATGACTGCGGCGGATTTGAAATCGTACACCAACTTGAAATCTGATGCCGAAAACATCGAAAAAAGAGTCGCAGACGCTTTAAAAGAGCAACCTTACCCTTCCCCGAGAACGTGCGAGAAGTTGTTGAAAGATTCTACGAAAATTTCCGTGGAGATTCCCAGTCACCATCGACTGTTCGAGCAGATTCAAAAAGCAACGAAATGGGCGGAAAAAGTTCGCGCCTCGCTCCCTGGTCGCGCGGGTCGTACCGGCAGAGGTGGTGGTCGTGCGAGTTACGAAGACCATAACGACGACGGCGACGATACCGCGGCAACTTTAGTACGAATTCATGATCTCGATGAGCTCGAAAAAGAATCGCACGGTTTACCGGTATCTTCAATGGAGCTGCAAACGCTCATCAAGGCGCGAGAAGAGACGCACACGTGGCGCGCTCGAGCCATTTCGCTTTTGGATACCAAAAATGCTCCCTTGTACGACGCGGAAATGTTGTTCAACGAAGGCAAAGAACTTGGTGTGTATTGCGACGAGATCACCACGATGGAAACCGCCGTCGACGACGCGTACGCTTGGGTCAATAAAGCGCTCAAGATGGACACGCCGACGACGTCAATCGATGAATTGAAGACACACTTGGAAGCTTCGAAAGCGCTCGCAATTACAGTTACCGAATCGACGTGGCTTAAGAACCGAATCACCGTTCGTCAATGGGCCCAAGACATTAAGAACATGCTCCTCGTGAAAGACCCGATCGACGACGCGATTAAGGCGGTGAAAGAAGGCGAGGAGTTACTCGACTCTGCAGACTACGAAGTCGCTCCAGACGAAGAGAAACTTTTGATAACTTTGAAAGGCCACGTAGACGCTGGGAAAAAATGGGAAGTAAAAGGTCGTCAAGCAGTTCAATGCGCGAATTCTAAGAGAGAAGCGGACAGGAAGTCTCTCGATGAAGTCGCCCAAATTGTGCGCGAAGGCGCGAGCATCCCTCTCAAACTCGAAGGGTTCGATTTTCTTCAAGAAACTGTCAACACCACCAAAGCGTGGCTCGAACGCGCGCAACCGTGCCTGAAAGGTAAACAGCTCACTCGACGTGGGACGGCGCAACCTCTACCGACGTTGGAGGAAGCGAAGCAGCTCGTCAAGGAGGCGCCGGACTTGCGCATCTACGTGAAGGAAGTCGCCGCTTTGATCGAACGCGTCGAAGACGCCGAATCTTGGAACGAAGAAGCGGAAGATTGCGTCTCGCGATGGCGCGAAGAAGGTGCGGAAATTACGTTTAAAGAATTGGAGTTATCGCACGAAGACTTCGGTTTGGAGTTACCAGCGATGGCTACGGTGAGAAAACGATTACGCGCGTTGGATTGGGAAGAGAAAGCAAGAGAGTGCTTTGCGTCTATTCTTGAGAGAATCGGAGGCACCGCCGGGACGTCGGAGAAAGGGAGCGGCAAGTCGTCGAAAGCATCAAAGAAACAAGAGGAAGAGGAAGAAGACTTACCCGAAGATGCCTTATTGGACGAGCTTCACGAAGAAGCCGAAGACTTGGACGAACTCAATCCGAAACTTCTCGAAGAAGTCAACAAACGATGGAAACTCGTGGACGAGTGGCGTCAAAAAGCAGACGCAATGTTGAATCCAGAGTTGGATGAAAACGGCAGGCCAAAGCAAACGATCGGTCCGGACGAGTTGGACGCTTTAATTTCGGAAGGGAAAAACTTACCGGCGATTGTCGCGAAAGTGGACGAGCTCGAGGGGAACTTGGCGAATCACCAAGTTTGGTTTACAGCGGCGAGAGAGTTGTTGGCATCAGCTCCGGTTCCAGTAGCTGCTGCTGCGGGTGATGATGGTGCAGCTGGTGCGAAAGGAGCTGACGACGATGGCAAAGAACAAGAGAAGCAGAAACGACGCCCATTCTCGGACTTCAAAGATTTGTTGAAGGAAGTCGAAAGCGAAGGAGACGCGTTCATGTGCCCAGAACGAGCGCAATTGACCGCGGTTGTCACTCGATGCGAAGAGTGGAACGACAATCTGCGAATGGCTTTGTTGCGTCGTCCGGTAAGTAACACGAGCACCCCTCCCACCGTTGTTGGCCCTGCAGGAGAAGAGAGCAAGCAAGAAGAGGTGCAACTGAATTCCAAGCAAGTTCTGCAAACGATTTTAGAATCTATCCACGCGGCTATTTTGGACGTCACCGGGACTGGTATTCCTCCGGAAACCGAAGACGGTCAATTTTGTCTCTGCAGACAAGCCGGGGGCGTACAAATGCTCGGGTGCGACGATTGCGGCGATTGGTACCATTTGAAGTGCATCAACATTTATGCTTCTGCGGCAAAAACGATGAACAACTACGTGTGCGCGCCATGCGTGGCAAAGAACGGAAAGCCGAAAGCGCTGTCCTTGGAGACGTATAAATCGGTCCATCGAACGAAACGGCCGAACATTTTAGCGTTGAAAAGAGCTTTGCAAGAGTCTGTGTCTTTTCCGTGCGAAATGCCCGAAGAAGAGTTGATTATTGAAATCGTCAACGCTCACGACGCGTGGTGCTTGCGCGTTCGCGAGTGCTTGCACAATCACCACGTCCTCGAAACCTCCACGTCCGCGGAGACGCAAGCCGCGCATATTGCGAGAGCAACGACCAGAAGAGAAGCTGAAGCGAGAGCGAGAAAGGTCAACGAGGCGCAAATGCGCGGTGCAAACCCGCACAACGCCGAATTGACGGCCATTCAGCACGTCATGCTCATGGGCCAATCTGTCACCGCCGCGGCGACGCAACGCACGATTGCTTTGCAAGGCGCGCAAGCCAATCCAACTTTACTTTCCGAAGAGTTGAAGAATATTACCATCAACCAACTCACTTTGCTGCAACAGTTTGGCGTTCAGTTGGCGTTGTGTCAAGCGCAGTTACACATGGCGCCGGCGATTTCGCACCCGCACATTGTCCACGTCTTGATTTTGCGAGATAGACACGCGAAGCTGATGGAGCAACTCGCGGTAGAGTTGAAGAAGGACGACGGGGAGCAACAGATATTGGCAGCGATTACGCAAGCGATGGATCCGAACGCACAAGTTGCAGTTCCTCCATCTGTTGCCGCCGCTAACGTCGAAAGAGAAGCGGCAGCAGCAGCAGCAGCAGCAGCAGCAGCGGCAAAGGAGAACGACGATTCAAAAGGAAAGGAGCAACCTTCGCCCGAGGAGGACGTGAAAAAGGAAGCCGGAGAAGCGCCGGCTGCCGCGCCGCCTGAGAAACCAGCGCCCGCGGCGAAAGGAGGCAAGAAAGGTAAAGCTGCGGCAAAAGGTAAAAAAGGCGCGAAGGGGAAGAAAGTTGCAGAAGAAGTTGAAGCTCCTGCGCCCGAAGCGGACAAGGAAGAAGAAGCTGTGAAAGAAGAGGACGCGGCGACGCCGATGGATGTAGGCAAAGATGCGCAAGCCGCGCAAGCCGCGCAAGCTGCTGCCATCGCAGCGCAAGCCGCCATGCAGCAACAGTTCGCGCAGCAACAACAGTTCCAGCAACAGCACGATCAACAATTTCTCGTTCACCAGCAACAGCAATTGCAGATGATGGGTGCGATGCAACCGCAACCGGGACAAGAACAAATGTTCGCCGCTGCGACAGCGCAGCATCAACTCAGCGGTACCGGTCCTGATGGTACGCAACAACCCGTCGGAATTGACCTGAAGAAACAAATCTTTGCGGGCATGAAAGGTGCATTAGCCATGGAATTGGAACCGGTCGAGGAGACGTTAGCGATGATGAGAGAAGTGTGCGGCCCGGCGTGGCGACAACGCGCCACGTCTTTAATGCGAGGCCCGCCGTTCCCAAAACTCATCGAGTTGCACGAACTGAAAGAGACCGCCGTAGCCGCTGGCCTTTGTCCAGGAGGTGGTGTCGATCCATTAGCCGATCGCGCTTTTGCCTTAGAATCCGCCGGTCAACTTTGGCTCGAACACGCCGCCACCGTCGTCGAAGATAAATCCATTCCAATCGAAGCCGCTCGCGTTCTTTTGCGCGAAGGTCGAGCGTTACCCGTGCATCTCAAAGACGAATTGGAGGAGTTGGGCGAACGATGCGAACTCTATTGCGTCTGTCGATCCGCGTACGATGCGAAACGATCGATGATTTGCTGCGACCGATGCGACGGCTGGTTTCACTACGAGTGCATCGGCATGCAACCGCCTGGCTTGGACGAGCAAGAAGAGGCGAATATTAAGTTTGCGTGCCCGCAATGTTGCGAAAACCAAGGGATTCCGTACGTGCCTTTCAGACCTCTTCGGTGATATACACCGCGAAGAAAAAATTTTATCTATCTATCTATCTATCTATAACAACATTTAGCATTAACGCAATAGTGATATAAAACTAGCTTACAACTTTTTAATTTAATATAATACAAACTTGAATATCTAGTGCGTCGTCTATCTCTCTCTCTCTCTCTTTGCGTCTTTTCTGGTTTTTAGTCTAAGAACTTCCCTCGTTTTAAAAGTTGCGACGGTTGCAAAATTTCTTGGAAAGCAACGATGTCCTCGTGTTCTTTTTCGTCGTCGTCGTCATCGCTGCTTTTCTTGTTGAAATCATCGTGCACGATCGGCGTTGTTGTTCTCTCCTCCCCTTCTTCTCCTTTCTTCTTTCGTAATCTGAACCGTTCGATTAACCCTTTCATGTATTTTGGCCTAGAATAATTCGCGACTGAACGACTCAACCAAATCGCACGCAACAAACGTTCCTCGTCTTCGCTCATGTCTCCTCGTTGTTCGTGTGATGATGATGATGATGATGCTATTCTCTTCTTTCTATCTTCTGTCGCGTGATATAGTAAAATAGCCGCCGATACGGATAAATTAAACGACTCCGTAAAACCCGACATCGGCAAGTAGACTTTCCCATCGGCCAACTCCTTCGCGGTTTCCGAAACTCCATCCAACTCGTTACCGAATATCACAGCCGTTGGTACCTCTGCCCAATCGTACTCTCCAACCGATTTTGCTTTCTCGTTATCGAAATCCGTCACCAAAACTCGAAAGCCTCGCTTCTTCACTTTTTCGATGCACTCCCGCGTGGACTCGTACTGCGAGATGTGCTGCCACTTCACGGCGCCTCCACTCGTCCGTCCGGACTGTTTAAAAACCAAACCTTTCTCTGCGACGACGCCAACCGCGCCTATACCCAGCGCTTCCGCGGAACGACACACCGCTAAAAAGTTCCCGGTATCGTACACGTTCTCCAATATCGGGAGCACGCTAAACACTCTCTTCGATACCGTCTCCTCTACGCGCCGTATTCGATCCGCGCCGATCATGTCGTTCCCGATGACAATCTCTTCGATTTCGTGTATTTCCGCTTCAACGCCTTCAAAATTTAACCCGTTCTTCGTCGTGAATGGGAATATCTTTTTCTTCTCCTGTTTGTCGTCGTCTGAATCGTCGTCCTCGTCCTCGCCTTGATACACTCGCTTCCTCCCGTGATACAGGTACTTTTTATCGTACTTAACCGTTTTATCCGTGAAGCCTCTGCGAATAGCTTTCGCGGAATAATACTTCTCGACATCATTCTCAGCATCATCATCAGCATCATATTCATCGTCGTTCTCATCTTTTTGAGAAGAAAACGAGGAGATGTTTCTTCCTCGTCCTCCTCTTCCTCCTCCTAAAAGTCTTCCGTTTTTTGACGGCTTGAATTGGAAACGATTTCTGTCCGAACAACCAGACGATGAAGAAGCGACTGTAACACCACCAACTCGATGCTTCATCGTCGTTGAGTACTGAGGCGCATTCGTGTAGCCGCTGATGTGTGGAGAGAAGTGCTTGATCATTTTTATTATGCTTCTTCTTCTGATGAGTAGTGGGAGCATAGTTTTGACGAGAATTGGATTCCCTTTTTGTTGCTTACTCGTATCATCTCCCATAAGTACTACTTACAATAATGTCTCTAAATCTACAGCTGCTCTATCTACTTTCTCTCTATATATATGTGTATTGTATTATTAAAAGTTTTCTTCGGCGTACTTTTTAACGTTGATGTCGTCCTCTTCGCACGTTTGCCCGGGACAACATATTCGAATGGCGTTTTCCGGTGTCTCGGCGACTTCGTACGCCAACGCCTCTTTGGCGAATCTTCGAAACAACTCTCGGTAGTACTTTACTCTGGCTTTCTTGGTGAAATATTTCTGAGCAAACTTTTGACCGTTTTTGGCGATTCTTTGCATTTCTTCGTCGTGCGTTCGCGCGTACCGTAAAACTTCTAAAATATCTTCTGGTTTCTCGTCGTTTTCCCAAAACTCCAAGTAATGTGTCTTTGGCTTTAAAAATTTACTGAAATACGTCTGGAACAATTTCTTCTCGCTGACGAGGACGGAGTTCAATCCGAGCTTTTCCTCGAACTGAAACGAGTGGCCCTGACCGTCCAAGTGTAAAATGTATTTGTGTTCCATGTGTTCTCTCAAGGAGATTTTCGAGTACATCTTCACGTCTAAAAAACCATCCTCCAAGGAGGTTCGATTTTCCGCCCAATCGACGAAATTTTTCCTCGCTCGAATCTCCGCGTGCCGCCCCAAGCGAGGGTACATGCTAAACCTCCCGACTAACTTCTCGTCCTTCTTCGACCACGGGAAATCTTCATCGAACTCTTCTTTTCTCTCGTACACGTTCTCGTCTATCTTGTTGTACCTAAACCCAAACCCAGGGTGTAAAATGCACCCGGTTTCCTCCGGGAACTCCGCGTCGCGGCAAAAGCAAAGCACGGGAAGTCGTTCCTCGTCCGGAGGGTTGTAATCGAACGTCGATAACGCCATTTCCATCGGCGGCAACTTCGAACCAACGCTGCTCATCTCTCCATCCTCTTCTCTCGTCAAACTCGTCTTTCCAAAAACCTCGCATAAATCGTAAAAGTACTCGTAAAACAACTGGACGTGGTGTCCGTTAAACTCTTGCGAAGGTCTTCTCGTGGCGAGATACAACTCGTCATTCACCCAGACGAATCCGAACGCTCGGTGGTTCTCTGTCCCGTATTTCACGCGCGCTCGATTGGTCATTTCTCTGGTGACTTTATTCTTTGTGAATGGTTTTAAATCCTCGGTTATTTGCGCGTAGAGCATTGATATGTCGTTTGTGTCGTCGTCTTTGATGTTCTCGAAATCATCATTTCCATCGGCTGCCGATGCTTTTGCGGGAAAAACAAAATCGGATTCGATTTCTCGTTCCGCTTCCTCCGCGAATTCCAAGCGCGTTTCCAAAGAAACCACTCCTTCCTCGCCAACAACACCCTTCTCGATTTGATTCGCGTTCGCGACATTAAGTAAGAAGGACAACGCCGGGGCTGTGACGAGTAAGAAGAGGAGGAAAAAACGCATTTTTTTTATGAAGTGTCTGAAAAGGTCAACGAAGACTTTTTTCTCTTTCTGTTGGTGTATCTAAAATCTATCTGCTGCTTTTCTGCCTTTTTCTCATTCGTCGCTGTCGTCTTCCTCGGAGTCCTCTTCGATGAACTCGGCGTATTGCTCGTCCGTTGGTTCCGGGCACCCTTTTTCGAGCAAGTAGTTTTCGCACTCGGGATGCTCTTTGTAACGAGCCTCGGCGACGTATCCCCAGAGGTCAAGAGGCACTTTCGCCTCTTCGACTAAGTATTTGAGACAATCGATTTGGCCATACTTTGCAGCGGTTCCCACGCAGTCGCTCTTTAACACATCAGGTATCTTTCGTTCTTCAACGAAATATTTCATGATGTCTGTGTGACCATATCCTGCCGCTTGTATTGCCGCTTCTTTTTCCGTCTCTCGCGAAGGTTTCACTTTGTCGAAAAGAAATCGAAGACAGTCGAGGTGTCCTTTACCAGCAGCTTGAAGACACGAAGCTTC
>Ga0209091_10001830_pt1 | contig 18350 bp, 10 predicted proteins | sample ArcticOcean_MG_C_6_FD_187438 | JGI IMG/M metagenome (GOLD analysis project Ga0209091, IMG submission 187438) | Marine microbial communities from western Arctic Ocean - ArcticOcean_MG_CB8_128 (SPAdes) (version 2) | ecosystem: Environmental > Aquatic > Marine > Oceanic | place: Arctic Ocean...
CTGAAAACCTTTTTTTGCTAAAATAAACGCCAATGCTTCTATTTCTTCAACTGGTGTTACAAAAGAACCTCGGTTTCCTTTTTCATCTGAATAATCCTTTTTCAAGGCAGCTCCTCTACTCCCTAACGCTCCGTCAGCATAAACTTTTACCGATCGAATGTTCAACCTTTCCGTCTTTATTGGGCCTTTATCTAAGTAGTATTCTAAATTTTCCGGTGTATTACTAATCATTCCATAAACACGAATATCAAGAATATTTCTTTTTTGCATACTCTCAATCAATTCTAACTGCTCTTTATCAAGTCCAGCATCATCAACAGTAGTTAATCCGTTTTGAAAACAAATTTTCTGTGCAGCCAATAGAGCTTCTTCCTGTTGCTTTATTGTGGGTTTAGGCAAGGCTTGATAGACTGAGTCCATTGCATTGTCAATTAAAACACCCGTTAGAGCACCATCAACCAGAACAACAACACCTCCATCTACTTCTGTCGATGAGTCAATTCCTGCTAAATCGAGAACTTTTTGATTTACCAAAAGCGCATGGCCATCTACCCGCTTAACAGCAATCAATTCATTTGGAAAACGTTGATCTAATATTTCTTTGGTTGGATATTCTTTAATCTCCCATGTATTTTGATCCCAACCCTGTCCTAAAACTGGAACTCCAGGATTAGATTCAACATATCCTGTTATTCTTTGAATTACTTCCTCAAAACTCTTGGTTCCACTTAAGTCTAATTGTTGTTGTAATAATCCAAAGTTATAAAAATGACAGTGAGCGTCTATGAAACCTGGATAAATTGGAAAACCATTAAGATCAACAATGCTTTTAGCGGAGTATAATTCTATTAAATCTTCCCCGCCTACAGCTATAAACTTGCCGTTTTTAACAACAACAGCAGTAACTTTTTCAAAGTCTTCATTAACTGTATAAACAACCGCGTTGTGAATAATTAGATCTGCTTCTGGCGAAGAACAAGACAACAATAAAATGGAGCTAAGGAATAATAAAAAAGCTTGTTTCATTTGAACTATTTTTGTTATAAAAACAAATGTAAGCTAAAAAAATAATAATTGAAGATGGGAGTTTTACAAAGTTTCGAACAAAACTTTGAGCTCAATATTTAAAGCGTTGGCTACTTTTTATAATGTTTTAATGGTTGGGTTTGTGCTTCCCGCTTTAATCCTCTGAAGAGCACTTTCTTCCATTCCTTCACCAGAAGCAAGTGATGCTTGTGTTAATTTAAAACGCTTACGCAATACGCATATTTGTTTACCAACAATTTTTTGAGGCTCATTGCCTTCATAATTATACATAGTATCTCGTATTTCAATTATGTAAAGTAGATTAATATCTGGGTTTGACACACACAACATAACTGTACTAATAATGTTCAATTAACGAGATTCTAAACTAATAAATTGATACAAAGTATTTTATGTTTATTTTAATATATATGTGTGTGGTTATAAATCAAAATTATAGCGAACTCCTGAAAGAAATCTTGTCCCATAAGCTTGATAGTTTACCCAATGGAATTCTGGAGCATTGAAAATATTCTCACCTTTTACATAGAATTCCCATCTGTCGGTTAATTGGTAAGTGACTTTTACTTCTGCATTAACAAAAGAAGGAAGATCTGCTTCCATGAATGGAGCGTCTTGAGGATTCTGAACTAAAAAGCGTTCTCGGTATGAATTTTTCCTAGCACCAATAAATATAATATTTGGTTGGATAAATATTTTATTAAATATCTTAATATTTGCCTTAAAATCAAACTGTAATTCAGGCATATTCAAAGCTTCAGTTTCTTCTACTGAATAGTCTCTCCAATGTGCCTGAAGAGATAAAGAGCCCCCGTTTTTAAAAGCAGCTAAAACAGAGGTGTCAAATCCAAACTGCTCCAGTTCTCCGTAGATAACTTCAAATGAATTTCCGTATCTAAAAGCAATGAATTGTTCGTTGCTATTGTCGAATCCAAAATTTCTAAAAAAAGGAGCGTTATTTGCCTTTTGATAATAGGCATTCATAGTAAACTCCCAACCAGAGACTAACTTGGTTCTTGTACCCAATTTAACTGCATAAGGCACTTCAGTATTTTTAAGTATTATTGCAGGTGCTACAAATGGATTTTCATCCGAAAATGATCTAAAACTGTTTTGATTGAAATCCCCTGAAAGCTTTAAAAAAGGGGTTAAGTTGCCTTTTTTAGGCTTGTAAGACAAGTCCAAAAGCGGAAGTAGAAACAGGCCCTTTTCAATAAAATCATCTCCAAATCCATAAACAGCTGCGGCCCCAGCTTTAAACTTAAAGCGATTAGCACCTGAACTCACAAATAAATTTATTTTAGAAATTCCTGAAGCAAAAGAACTAGTTTCGTTTGAATAGTATTCTGAAGCAAACTTATTATTTAAGTAACTAATGCTTGGGTCTACATTAATTGCAATTGAACCTAAGCTTATTTGAAACTTTGATTTTAGCTTCAACTGAAGTTCATTTGTACTAAAACTATCTGTTGTTAAATGGGCTGTAATAGATGCCTCTTTTAAAATAGAACTATACCACTGCCAATCAGACTTTATAGAAAGGTAATTTATACGCTGCTTAGGGTTTAAGTTTGATAAAATAACTTCATCTTCAATAGGCTCATTTAGGCCATAAAAATTTTGATTGTGTGATCTAAAAGATAATTGAGACAATGAAGTCATCGAGTTAGTGCTTTTGCTATAACTAAGGTGAACAAGTGCTGCGCTTTGTTTTGTTGAAAGAATTGGCTCTGGCAAGTCTTTAAATAACCCATTGAAATGGACCAACCAACTAACTTGCTGTCTTCTATCCAGATTGATTTGAGCAGAATGATCTAAAATGAAATTATTGAAATTTCCAAATCCAGAACTTACGGTAGCATTATATTTCGGGATTGACTTCTTTTTTTGAAGCACTTTAGCAGACCCTTTAGATGGAATAAAGGTTGAGGCTACTGGTATTGAAAATATAGAATAGTTCAACTTCAGTTTTTCTCTCCCGATTGAATCAATAACTAGGGGCTGTTCTCTTATTTTAAAAACTTCGGACAAGCTTGGTGTATAGGATTTGATTACGGTTACTTCTTGAACCCCAATAGTAACCTCATCCTCCTGCCCAAAAACAGTAAAAAAGCTGAATAACAAACCAATCCAAAGGCTTGCTTTGAACTGTTGTTTATGAATTTTCATTTGCTTCTTCGACTTTAATGGATGAATTGTTTTTAGATTCAATTGATTTTAAATTTTCTAAATCCAATTGTGCTTGCTTAATTATTTCTGGAAATTGAGTGAAATTAGTTAAAATAGATTCTAATATAAATGAAGCCTGAAAAGCATCATCTAACTGATAAAAGTTCTGAGACATCAACAACAAACTCTTGGCTCCCCATTCTGGATAATTACCAAAGTCTTTTGCTATTCTCTCGATTAACAAATTGGAAGCTTCATATTCGTGAACTAAATGTTTTTGGTTTGCATTAAAATAAAGCGCTTCGACCGCCAAAGAAGCATCGGGGGCGTTTTCAAGTTCAGCATAAGCACCTTTTGCTTTATCTATGTTTTTGAGTTTTATACTCGATTGTGCTATAATTCTGTAGGCATCCCATTTGATTTTTTGATCTAATTGCTTCAATTCTATTGCGCGCTCTGCACAGGAAATTGCTTCTGAATATTCCTTTTGCTCAAAATACAGTTGCATTAAATTAAACAAAGCATAGCGTTTGTTTTCTCGGAATTGAGCAAGTTCATCAAGGGTTTTCCAATAGGATAAGGCACGAGACTCTTGATCGCTATTTATTAATGCTTGCGTAATCCTAACCAGTGATTGTTCGGTATATTCTTGAATAGGTTGATCCAATACTGCTTGATATTGTTCGATTGCTTCTTCCCACTCCCCCTCTTGAAAATAAAGTTCTGCAGACAAAAACGAAACTTGTAATTGATTTGCTCCTTGGGGATAGTTACTTAAATAAGCAGTCAATGCTTTCTGTGCGGCTTTTTTCTTGTTATTATTGAAAAGACGTTCCGCAGATGTAAACGCAGCGCGTTCCAACTCATTATCCTCAAGGGTTACACCTTTTAATTGCTTAACCCAGCGGGTAAAATCCTCAACTTCTGCTAAATCTATGGCAATCTCTTTTGCAGTCTTAAGTGCTTGCTGTGCGACTTCTTCATTTGGATACACTTGAATCAATTGTTTTAAAACTCCCAGTGCATCATTCAGGGATTCTGCATTATACAAAATTAATCCTTTATTCAATAATGAACGAGAACGATAAGGGCTTTGAGAATAATCCTTTGCGAGAATATCGTATGTCTCAATAGCTTTGATGTTGTTATTCTCCCTAGTATAGGCAAGAGCTAATTGAAAATAGGCATCATCAAGTAAAGAAGTATTGGGATATGTTATTATCAGCTGATTTAGTGTTTCTATTTTCTGGGGATTTCGTTCTACAAAACCATAACTCAATGCCTTTTGATATAGCGCATACATTCCTTTTGTAACGTCCATCGCAATAGCTTTTTCATAAGCCTCCGTTGCAGGCCAGTATTTTCCTAAGACAAAATAACAATCTCCCAGACGTAAAAATGTATCTCTTTTGTATGAATCAGAAAGGTTTTCTTGTTTTAGATAAGCTTCAAATAAAGCCTTGGATTTTTCGTAATTTTTAAGTTTAAAATTAGCATAACCCATATGATAACTAAGTTTATTATATCCTAAAACTTTCCTTGCAAAAGGATGAGATCTAAAGGTATTTAAATCCAAAAGAACAGCTTGAAAATCATTTAGCTCGTATTTTGCAAGAGCACTCCAATACAAACAATTTGCTTCAATTGTCTTGTCTTTGTTTGTTTTTAAGGACTGATTAAAAAATTCAACAGCATCTTCATACAAGCCACTTTGAAAAAGAGCAACCGCTTTTAAGTAATTTACTTTTTGTAGCGCATCATCGTATTGACTTCCTGATTTTTTATTTAAAATTTTTATAGCTGCATTGAAATTCCTAGAATTGACATAAGAATCAATTAGAAGTTCTTCAATTTCAGGTACAGCTTTATTCATAGGATATTGATCTAAAAAAGAAGCCAAAAGTAAAGATGGATTTTTATAGGCATTACCTATTTCATAGCTCAAGCGAGCATAATTCAATAATGCATCTTCAGAAATCACAGCATCAAATTTTAGAGAAGCTGCACTTTTGAAAGCATTCAAAGCTTGGGTCTTTTTATCCATTTTCAGATAGCAATCTGCTAAATGATAATAGGCGTTTTGAGCCACTACATTCTTACCAGAAATAATTTTATTAAACTGTCTGATGGCGTTTTCATACTCACCAAGCCTGAAGTAGGTGTATCCTAGTTGATAAAAATCAGTATTGGACCATTTACCCTTTTTACCTTTATAAACTTCAAGGTATGGAAGCGCAGAATTAAAATCATTAAGATTAAAATAGCTTTCACCTATTATTTTTGAAAGTTCGGAAGTTTGATTTTTGTTAGCATCTTCAAGACTTGTTCTTGCAATAACTATGGCTTGTTCGAACCTTCCTAAATTAAAATTCATATAGGCTTGAAAGTAACCAACGGTAGTGTTGTTTTGATTAACTGTTGCTTTATTAAATTTCTCTGCAGCTTCATCATAATCATCTAATTGATAGGCAATGTATCCAAGGTAGTAACTGGCATCAAATTGGTATTTCTCAACATCTTCAACTTTTTTAAAATAAGTCTCAGCTTGTTTAAAACGCTTGGACGCGAACAAAGCATATCCCTTATTGAAGAAATAATCATTTCTTTTGTCTGAAGCTACATCAGCTGCTTTAATCTTATTAAACCACTTTAAGGCGTAGGTATATTTCCCGTTTTCAAAATAGTACGCTGCTAAATCATAGTATGCAGTTTCGGACAAATAACTTGTTGGATTTTCAGTCATGAAAGCAGAAAGTTTTTTTTCTGAACCAGGCCTGTTTAAGCGTAAATCAGTGGCTATTTTATAGAAATCTGCGGCAGTAGAATAGTCACTTAGTGATGGGTAAAAATCAACTAAATTAAAATACTGACTGGCTAAACTAAAATTATCAGATCCAAAATAATAAGAAGCTTGAGTTTGAGGAATTTTGTTTACACCCATCTGAGCCCAAACCGCTGAACACGATATAGATAAGAATACAAAATAAATAAGATAAGCTTTGTTAATGTTGATTCTTAGCATGGATTAAAGTTAAGCTTAAGTTCCTACTTTTAAAACGTAGTATTTTTTTTTAAAGTATAAATTATCAACAAAAAATTTCGGGACGTCTAATTTGTTTCTATTTTTACATGAACCGGAGAAAATCACTTTAGGATTTTCTTTGAAATGACCAATTAAAAAATCACATGAAATTACCCTTAGTTCAATTTGAAAATGCCACGATTATTCAAAATAAACAAACAATTTTGAGTGATGTAAATATTGAGGTTCAACAAGGTGATTTCACTTTTTTAATTGGAAAAACAGGGACTGGGAAAAGTAGTTTAATCAAAACGCTTTATGCTGACCTTCCTCTTCAATCAGGAACTGGAAGAGTTTCGGATTTTAATTTAGCTGAAATCAAACAGCGTGAAATTCCTTTCTTACGACGAAGATTAGGTGTTGTTTTTCAAGATTTCAAGCTTCTCTCCGATCGTTCTATTTTTGAAAATCTAAGTTTTGTTCTCAAATCAACAGGTTGGAAAGATAAAAAAGAAATAAAAGAACGTATAGAAGAAGTATTAGATTCTTTGGGAGTTGAAGGCATTTCAGGAAAATATGCTTTTGAACTTTCGGGAGGTGAACAACAGCGTGTAGCCATTGCTCGCGCGCTACTTAATGAACCTGAACTTATCATAGCAGACGAACCAACTGGAAACTTAGACCCGCAAACTAGCCTAGAGATAATGGAGGTTTTTAGAGGTTTACACCAAAAAGGAATGACCATTATTATGGCAACCCATGATTATAATATGATTGTGAAGTTTCCCGGAAAAATACTTCGGTGTGATGCGGGAAAAATTTACGAAGTAGTTCAAAAAAACGAAGCCTAAAGATTACTCTCTAGGCTTGTTTGATACTATAAATAAATTTATTTTTATTTTCCTGTCATGCGTTTTCTTTGATTCTCATCAAGATAAACTTTACGTAATCGCATGCTTTTTGGAGTTACTTCCACGTACTCATCCCCTTGTATATATTCTAAAGCTTCTTCTAAAGAAAATTTAATTGGAGGAGCTAAACGAACTTTATCATCCGTTCCTGAAGAACGAACATTTGATAGCTTTTTAGTTTTGGTAACATTAACAACCATGTCGTCTGCACGAGAATTTTCACCGATAACTTGTCCGGTATAAATTTCTTCGTTTGGAGCAACAAAGAATTTTCCGCGCTCTTGCAACTTATCTAATGAATAAGGAATTGCATTTCCTTTTTCCATTGAAATAAGAGATCCATTGTTTCGTCCAGGAATTACTCCACGAAACGGCTGAAACTCTTTGAATCTGTGATTCATAATTGCCTCTCCAGCAGTTGCAGTAAGCAATTGGTTTCTTAGACCTATAATACCTCTAGAAGGCATTAAAAACTCACAAACCATACGTTCTCCTTTAGGAGTCATACTCAACATTTCGCCTTTTCTAAGAGTAACCATTTCAATCGCCTTACCAGAAACACTCTCAGGTAAATCAATGGTTAATTCTTCGATAGGCTCATGCTTTTTACCGTCAATTTCTTTTATAATTACTTGCGGTTGTCCAATTTGAAGTTCATACCCTTCTCTTCTCATTGTTTCAATTAAAACAGACAAGTGAAGTACTCCTCTACCAAAAACAATGAATTTATCGGCAGAGTCGGTATTTTCCAAGCGCATTGCAAGGTTTCTTTCTAATTCTTTTTCTAAACGGTCTTTGATGTGTCTTGAAGTTACAAATTTTCCGTCTTTCCCAAAAAATGGAGAATCGTTAATTGTAAACAACATGCTCATTGTTGGCTCGTCTATTGCAATAGTAGGAAGTGCTTCTGGCTCAAGGGCATCTGCAACTGTATCACCAATTTCAAAATTTTCTAGCCCTATAATAGCACAAATATCTCCTGCTTTTACTTCTTCAACTTCTTGTCGTCCCAAACCATCAAATAAATTCAATTCTTTGATTCGAGCTTTAGTAATTGTTCCTTCTCTATTAACTAAACTTACCGGCATATTAGCAGTAAGTGTACCTCTTTGCAAGCGTCCAATAGCTATTCGACCTGTATAAGCCGAAAAGTCTAAGGAAGTTATGAGGAGCTGTGGAGTTCCTTCTTCTACTTTTGGATCTGGAACGTGTTTCAAAACCATATCCAATAAAGGCTCTACGTTTTCAGTTTGATTTCTCCAATCTTCACTCATCCAATTGTTCTTTGCAGAACCGTAAACTGTTGGAAAATCTAATTGCCACTCTTCTGCTCCTAATTCGAACATTAAATCAAAAACAGACTCATGAACTTCTTCTGGAGTACAGTTTTCTTTATCCACTTTATTAACAACAACAATGGGTTTTAACTTTAAGTCGATTGCCTTTTGTAATACAAAGCGAGTTTGTGGCATTGGCCCTTCAAAAGCATCAACAAGAAGTAAAACACCGTCAGCCATATTCAACACACGCTCAACTTCACCACCAAAATCGGCGTGACCAGGAGTATCGATAATATTAATCTTTGTGTCTTTGTACATTACAGAAATATTCTTAGAAAGAATCGTAATTCCACGTTCTCTTTCCAAATCATTATTGTCCAGAATTAAATCCCCGGTATTCTGATTGGTTCTGAAAAGCTCGCAATGATGCATAATCTTATCTACCAAGGTAGTTTTACCGTGGTCAACGTGTGCAATTATTGCAATGTTTTTAATTTTGGACATCTGTGTTTATTTTTTTAATCGCGCAAATATAACCTTATATATTCAGCTTTTAGCTAAAAGTTTAAGGTTTCGAATTTATAGGGTATTCAACTAAAAACTTTACTTTTGCAAAAAACATTTTATGGACTTTTCAAAACTGTCGAATATTAATCACCAAAACAGTGACCAATTCTTTCTGTTAGCAGGGCCTTGCGCTATTGAGAATGAAGCAATGGCGTTTGAAATTGCTGAAAAAGTATTGTCTATTACAGACCGACTGAACATTCCTTTTGTTTTTAAAGGGAGTTTTAAAAAGGCAAACCGAAGCAGAATTGACAGTTTTACAGGAATTGGAGACGAAACTGCACTTGAAATTCTTCAGAAAATTGGAAAAACATTCAACATACCAACGGTAACTGATATTCATGAAGCGGCGGATGCGGAAAAAGCTGCAGTTTATGTAGATGTTTTACAAATTCCAGCATTTTTAGTTCGACAAACCGACTTGGTGGTTGCAGCTGCAAAAACTGGAAAGGTTGTAAACCTAAAGAAAGGTCAATTTATGAGTCCTGAGAGTATGCAATTTGCGGTTCAAAAAGTCAAGGATAGCGGAAACGATGCTGCTTGGATAACCGATCGAGGAACACAATTTGGATATACTGATCTTATTGTGGACTTTAGAGGGGTTCCTGCAATGCGTTCTGTTGCTCCAACAATATTAGACGTAACTCATTCTTTACAACAACCCAACCAAGCCTCTGGAGTAACTGGAGGTCGGCCAGAACTTATAGAAACGATAGCCAGAGCAGGGATTGTAAACCATATCGATGGTTTATTTATCGAAACACACCCAAATACTTCCCAAGCTAAAAGTGATGGTGCAAATATGCTTTCGCTTGATTTATTAGACGGAATGTTAACAAGACTAACAGAGATTAGAAAAACTATCAATCAGTTTTAAATAAAAGATATACTTTTACACCCTGCTTAAATTAAGCAGCTTCTTTGAAATAATGGGGTCGACTGGTTTTGACAGCGAGATCAATCGAAAAGTAAGCATGTCGAGCAATGAATCAAATCTCGTAAAACTAAGATTCAACCTTTAATAGGCGAGAATAACTACGCTCTAGCTGCATAAGCGACTGAATTATAGTAAGTCACTGCCTAGTCTCAACCAGGTTGAGAAGCCGGATGTCTCTTGAAAGCCCTTGTTGACGGCGTTCAAATCAGAGGCACCATAAAGGTCAACATCGAAGTCTGGAGGTTCCGGTCAGATTTTTCAATAAAGGAACTAAGGAATGTGTGGGCGGTTTTCAGTCAGTACATTTTCGAAAACTAAATGATAACTAAACATGTAGAAGGCTCTTCTATTGCTTGTATGGACGAGGGTTCGATTCCCTCCGACTCCACTATTACACCCCGAGAGCTCAATGTTTTCGGGGTTTTGTTTTTTTGGTGGGTGGTCAGGTGGGTGGTTCGGTCTTTTTTAGCCCTAAAAAATGACTGGTGAGAATTGAAACCACATTCTTCTCCAAGAGAATAGATTGAATGAGACTCTAAAAAACCTTTGTTCATTAACTCTAACTTAATGTAATAAAATAAACACTAGTAATTGGAAATATTTCGTGGAGTTTTCTTGGGGTCGCTCAAGAAACTGTATATTACTGTTATTATAATTTCAAAATCATGAATAACAAAGGGAATTACAAATGGTTTATCTTAACTATGTTAACCGTAGTATATGTATTCAATTTTGCTGATAGACAAATTCTTGTTATTCTGCAAGAGAGTATTAAAGAAGACTTAAAATTAAGTGATACTCAATTGGGTTTGTTAACCGGACTGGGATTTGCTCTCTTATACACAACACTTGGGGTTCCAATAGCTAAACTTGCTGATAAATATAACCGAAAAAACATCCTTGTATTTAGTCTTGGATTTTGGTCGCTCATGACCGTTATATCCGGTCGTGCTCTTAACTTTTTTCAATTGTTGTTGGCTCGGATTGGAGTAAGTGCAGGTGAGGCAGGTGGAATGCCACCTTCTCATTCAATTATTTCAGATTATTTTCCCAAAGAACAACGAGGAACAGCTTTCTCTATATACAGCATGGGAGTACCTATCGGGATTTTATTAGGGTTCATTGTTGCTGGATCAATCGCTTCTGAATATGGATGGAAAATTGCATTTTACGCACTCGGAATACCTGGTATTTTACTTTCTATTATACTATACTTTATCATAAAAGAACCTATTCGAGGTCAAATTGATGGTCATGTTAATGATATAAAAGACTCTACTTTTAAAGAAGTTATAGGAAGTTTATTTGCTAAAAAATCATTTCTTTATTTATGTTTGGGTGCTGGCTTTACTACTTTTTCTTCTTATAGCCTCAATAATTTTTTACCTTCATTCATTCAAAGAGTTCATGGAGTTGACCTGATAACAGTAAGTATAAATTTGGGTTTTTCAATAGGAATTGGTGGCTTGATTGGTGCTTTGATTGGGGGGCGATTGGCTGATATAAAAGGAGCAAAAAACAAAAAATGGTATCTTTACGTACCCATCCTTAGCTGTATTTTCTCTCTATTTCCTGCCATTATAATCTTATTTACAGGTAGTTCAAAAATAGCCTTAGCTGCTATATTTCCCTATGCAATGTTCAATGCTGCTTTCACTGGACCAGTATATGCAGTGGGTCAAACTTTGGCAAATGTCAAAATGAGAGCGTTTGCTACTGCGTTAATCCTTTTATTTATGAATGGAATTGGATTAGCACTTGGACCCCTATCTGCTGGAATGCTAAGTGATTTTCTCGAACCAAATTTTGGGAATTTTAGTTTACGTTATGCATTGACTTTGAATTTACTTTCTTTGTTTTTAGCAATATTATTTTATTGGAAATCAGCAAATAATTATGAAAAAGATTTGGAGCAAGTATAATTACAAGTTCTCTCAAAGGTATTACATATAAGATCTAATTTTTCTGGTAACATTAAACTATTGATTTTAGGTGTTCATAAATCATCACCATTGCTAAAGTATCTAGTTCACAATAGCGTTTAAGGGCTTCGGAAATTTCTTGTCTTTCCCTCTCAGACATATCTGTGTATTGAATTTTTCCATAAGCTGTTAAAGCAGCCCCACCATCATCAATATTATCTATCTCAGACAATATATTTTCAATTTCATCTTGAGTTACATTTTTGAATACTTTAGGCAACATTTTATAGGGGCTGATAATTTCATCATTTTCCGTTTTCAACCAAACATGGTTTGGAGAAAGGTTTTTACTTGTAACTCTTATCTTACCAATGGGTTGACTATATTTTTCTTGAACAAACATACTTGATTTTAATACTGCAGGTAGTACTTTTTTGATGGAGTTTGAACCAAAGGTGTGGGGGTTATAATAATACATGACAACCACTTTACAGAGGTCAACCATATCTCTTGTTCCGGTTCCAGTTTGCCTTAAAGGAACTACCCACGGATCGTTATGCTTTTTTCTAGGATGACTTATAGACTCTATAAACGAAACTAGTGTTCCTTTGTTGGGATAGTCACTCGCTTTCAATTGATCTCGAACGGCATTAAGTATGGTGTTTTCATGGGTGGCAAATTTAAAAATAGTGCCTTCATCATTGGATAAGGATTCCTTTAAATGCTCAATAAGTTTGAAATTTGGAAATTCTCCTGGGTTGGTATTGATGAATTCATTGGCATGTTCAGTTCGGCCATCTTCATAGTAAATATGATGAGAAAATTGAAATGCTATTTGTTCATAAGGCTTTCGCCCAGCATGAAATGGTAGCGGTACTGTGGATGTTTCAAAATCAATAAAATGTAGTGGATATACCCAAGTATCCATTTCACTTCTTAAACCTTCTTTATCGACATATTCCGAAAAATCATCATCTCGTTCTTTCTCTATCTGTAACCACTGTCGTTCTTTTGAAGAGAGAAAACCTGCTGCTTCTTTATATTTTATATCCTCTAACGTTAATTGTTCTTTAAATAAAATACCTCGTTCCATTAGTTTTGGATCTTTTAGATTCCAAATGTTAAAAATGTTAGGCTTTTTAAAATCATCCGGGGTCCATTGGTGTTGAGTTTTAAAACAATGATCAAATCCAGATTTTCCCAATTTACCCTTTTGACTATCATCTTTTTTAAATTCACATTTTTTACAAGCCGAAAATTGTGTCGGCCAATTGGGGTAGAGGTCATTAATTCTAACGTCTGACAATAACTTTATGGCTTCATGAAAATTTAAATTATCATAGTAGGAATAGGAGCCGTCACGAATTTTATTTACTACTTCAGATAAATTTTCTAAATGCAATAAATTATCACCCAACTGACTTATATCATCTACTAAAACAGTTACATCGGTTCGATTATTAGGGTCTTTTTTTACTCTAAACAATTGATTTAATCCATCTACAGATGCAGATTTTGTTTTGTCTAAAAGGCATAAATAAGGGATAATATTAAAATCAGGTAAACAACGTTGTGTTACATAAGCTTGAAAAGCCAAATCAAAAAGGTAGGGTTTCCAGTCGCTAACTAGTTTTCCTTTTTTAGCTACAAAATTATAATCTTTGGTTGGATCAATCGATTTTGCTTTTACTTCAATAACCTGAATGTTGTTACCTTTTTTTACTAGAACATCTGTTCTAATAAATAAATGATCAACATAAAAAGCAGCTTCATAGATAACTATATTTTCTTGCTTCAATAATTCAGTAGTTTGATCTGCTAAATCTTGATACGTGTTATTAATATATGGCGCATCTACTAAAACTCCACCAGGGTATTGTAAACGAGCATACTCTTCCACTTGGAAACCGCCACTGGCTAATGCTTCTAAAAATGAATCTTCATTTTTTATGTTATGATAAACTTTATTATTATTTGAAAAATAGAGTTTATTGGGACATTCTAAACCTTGCTTAAAACGTGATTTTGATAATGCTTTCATAATAAATAAAATTATAAGTAGGAAAAAGCCAAAACAAATAAATTTGCAATGGCTTTTTATTATCGATTAAATTTTAAATTTTATTCTTCATCAACTCCTGGTAATTTAACTGATGGAGCTGCCTGTGTCCATGGATAATCCTGGGTTTTAGGTTCTGGATATATGGTATTTAAACTGTCGCCTTCATATACAAAACCATTCTTTACTACAAGGTTTACAGAATTAGTGTTACGAATATTTTCGAGTGGATTTTGATCTAAAATAACTAAATCAGCAAGCTTCCCTATTTCGATACTTCCAATGTCGTTGGAAAGGCCCAAAGCCTCTGCTCCAATAACGGTAGCAACTTTAAGCATGTCATGTTCAGAAATACCTCCAGCTTGAATGCTCCACATTTCCCAATGAAATCCGAGTCCTTGGAGCTGTCCGTGAGAACCTACTCCTGCTAATCCTCCAGCCTCTACAAGATCTTTTACAAAAACACCATGATCAGCAAAAACATATTCTTCGTCCATGAACCAACCTGCATTTCTGCGGCGAGATTTAGCATCCAATTCAGATTTTGGTGTAAAACGATTCAGCTTTAAATCACCTTGTACATCTTCTGTGGCGTAGAAATAATTTTCCGCCCAAGGACCCCCGTAAGAAACTAAAAGGGTTGGCGTATAGGCTGTTTTTGATCCAGCTACAAAATCAATAAAATCTTTATAAAGCGGATAAATTGGAAAAGAATGTTCGTGCCCAGGATAACCGTCTAAAATCTGAGTAACATTCAACTTAAAGTCAAGACCTCCTTCTGTTGTTGGCATTAACTCTTGTTCTTTAGCCGCTTGAATAATCCATTGACGGTGCTTGCGGTTACCTGTCAGGTACATTTTTATGGTTTTGGTATTGTAATATTTCGAATATTGTGTGAGAACATCTCGAGCATGATCTAAACTTTTGATGTTATAACCCCAATAGCCAACACCTGGTCCTGTAGAATAGATTCGTGGTCCAGGAATCATTCCTGCTTCAACCATATCCGCATACGTTAATACATCTGTTGTCGCGGTCTGAGGATCTCGAGTAGTTGTTACTCCATAAGCTAAGTTTGCTGCATATACCCAGACGTGACTTTTATGTAAGCCCCAAGAAGGCCACATGTGTGCATGAGTATCTACAAATCCAGGAACAATGTACTTTCCGTTAAGGTCCATGACTTTAGCACCTGTAGGAATATCAACCTCATTTGCAGCTCCAACTGTTGTAATTCTATTATTTGTAATGACTACTGTTCCTTTTTGAATGATTTCGTCTCCATTCATGGTGATTAAAGTAGCATTCTTCAGAACAAGAGTTCCTTTGGCTATTGCTCGATTGGCTTTCACGATTAAGTCCAATTCTTTTGCCTGATAATCTTCAATTGAATCTTCGTCTTCTTCATCAGGTTCTTGTGCCTCCTCTTTTCCAACTTCTTCCTCCTCTTCTTTTGCATTTTCTTTTGCCTGTTTTTCTAGCTTTTGGGCTTCTTCATTGATTTCAGCTGCAGCTATATCATAGCGAAAAAGAGTTTTTCCAAGCGTCCAATAAACTACATCTCCATTGGCGCTCCAAGAAGGAAACTGCCCGCCAAATTTGGTGAGTTTACGAGAAGGAAAAGCTGCTTTGGAAGCATCTTTGACATTTATTTTAGCCCCTTTAGCTCCTACATAGGGAATTGTAACAACGTATATATCGTTATTTATTTGTGCTAAAGCATAGTCCCCTTTAGGTGCTCGTAAAATGGTGTTTGCTTTTGCTGGCTTTTTTTTAGGTGCCGTTGGTGAATCTGCCAATAAATGATTTTCATCATAAGAAGAACCATAAACAGTTATACCGTCTATCTGAACGTATTTTTTAGTATCCGTTCCATCCCATCGCATTGATATTAAGCCATCGGTTGAGTTTAAGTAAATTCTGTCGTCGTTTTGTGCAAAGTGAGGATTTGAAAGACCACTTGCCTTAAAAACTAAGGTTGAGTTCCCGATCTTACTTGAATTTAACCAAACTAAATTTGATTTTTTCTGAAAAGCATTAGGGCCATTAGAATCTTCAAATTGTTGAGCAGCTCCTTTGAATACTACTATTTTATTAGAAGAACTCCAAGCTGGCTGTGTATATACTGCAGTTTCAAGAGTTAATCTAACAGGTACTGAAACTTTATCAACACGAACCTTATATACATGTCCTTTTTGATTCTTATCCCAGGTAACAAAAACCACTTCACGACCATTTGGGTGCCATGAAGGCATGGCTTCGGTATAAGTAAAAGAAGTTAGGCGCTTGGGTTTTTTATCCTTAAAACTCATCCAATAGAGTTTATTCAAAGCAGTAAAAACAATAGCGGTTCCATCTGGGGAAACTTGAGGGTCTCTGATCTGATTGACATCAAAAGTTGGGGTATCCTCGATTGGGTAATCGAATTTTAATTGTGGTCCCAGAGCAACAGTTTCATTTATTTGAAAAGGAATGTTTATGGCTGAACCTCCAGACATTGAAATTCGATAAATTTTTCCTCCGTATGAAGCTACTATTTCTTTACTGTCTGGTGTAAAAGCCATGGCAGGTAAAACTCCTAAAGGAGCTATTGATTCTTGATCATCACGCTGAACAGGATATGCCAACCAGCTTTCTTCTTGAGTTGAAAGGTTACGTTTTACTAGACCTGTTTGGTCGTTAAATCGACTTCCATAAACCAGCCAGTTACCGTCTGGCGACAAGGTTGGTGTAAATGCTGATCCGTACCGAGAAGTCATTACTTCCCTTTTTCCATCCTCTCGGTCGTAAGTACCTAATTGATATTGCGGCATGCGAGCATTATATTGCCATGCTCCTGTACGTTGAGAAAACCAAATATATCTGCCATCTGCACTAAATTTAGGTTCAGAAATTTTGAGGTTATCGGGCTTATCTATTAACTGTGTTCCACCACCACCTTTTCTGTGGTAGAGGTGTAATTTAAAGTTACGGGAACCTTTACTGACCGCAACATAATTTCCATCTGGAGACCAAGCGGCGGCTTGCATTTTGGACGTATCCCCTTTGGTTACTTGGAGTGTGTCTTCTTTTTCTCTATCAATGATCCAAGCGTTGTTTCCACCGCTTCTATCCGATAAGAATAGAATAGAATTACCATCTGGCGAATATTTTGGCTGCGAGTCAAAAGCAAGACCTTCTGTAAGGCGGGTAGCTTTTCCTCCATTAAATGAGAGTTCGTACAAGTCACCTAAAAGATCGAAAATGATTTTTGATCCATCGGGGTGAACATCCAAAGAAAGCCAAGTCCCTTGATTAGTAGATATAGTCACTACCCTACTCGCTTCAAGAGGCAGCCCTTTTTCATCTTTTTTCTGAGCCCAACTTGTTGGAATTACTGCAATTAAGAGCAGACTTAAAATAAACTTTTTCATAATATATTTATTAATATAAATTTGAATTTAGTTTTTTTTTGTTACAAAAAAGAATAAGCTATTGTTTTTTATAAATCGAATAGCATCTAACTCTATTACTTAATATATATTTAAATCTCATTAACAGTTATTTATAAGAAATTTGAGATTATTCCTGATAACTAGGAGTACCTACAAAAACTCAAAAGTTACTTTTCAAGTTCATCTTAGAGATACTTTTAAGCTTTTAATTAATTAATGATTGAAAAACTAACGCCTTAAATTTGCTCGAGGTTAAAAAAGAATTGCCTCCTCGAGTTTGCATATATATAATGCCTATTAGTTCTTCTTCTGGATCTGTAAAAGAAAATGTATTGAAATAACCACCCCAAGTAAGAGTCCCAATAGATCCTTGTCCTCCAAGAGCTTGATCTTTTTCAGACACTAAACCAAATGCAAGTCCAATAGATGAATTTTGAATTCTAAGAATATTAGGAATTTGGCTGTTTTGATTAACAAAAACTAATTCAACTGTTTTTTTACCCAAAATCTGTTTTCCCTTGTAAGATCCTTGATTGAGAAACATTTGAAGGAAATTCGAATAATCTGCTGTTGTACTTGACAATCCAGCTCCTCCCGATAAAAACATTTTTGCACCTTTTATGGGGTAGTTTGTGTCATAAAAATCTGCTTGATGTTTCGTCCAAAAGCCATTTTTCTTTGTCTGAACAGGAACTAATCTATCCTGATGTGTCACTGGTAAGTAGAAATATGTATCCAGCATCTCCAGGGGTTCAAAAATTCGTTCTCTAAAAAATACATCCAAAGACTTTTGTGAGATAATTTCAATGAAATAACCTAATACATCTAAGCTTTCACCATAAGTGAAACCTTCTCCAGGTTCATGATGTAAAGGGAGTTGTGCTAATTTCTGAATATTTGATTTTATATATATGGAATCAGTTGTATATAGGTCAACAATTCCATGTTTATTGTATAAAGCATTAAAACGAGGATCTGAGTCAATAACTCCATAACCAATCC
>Ga0209091_10001833_pt1 | contig 18340 bp, 11 predicted proteins | sample ArcticOcean_MG_C_6_FD_187438 | JGI IMG/M metagenome (GOLD analysis project Ga0209091, IMG submission 187438) | Marine microbial communities from western Arctic Ocean - ArcticOcean_MG_CB8_128 (SPAdes) (version 2) | ecosystem: Environmental > Aquatic > Marine > Oceanic | place: Arctic Ocean...
CATGCTTTACACGTTCAGTATGTTGGCGAGTGTTGTCGTCTTGCAGGCATTGTTTCGCAAAGCGGATTTGCCTACAGATGACCGTATGCTCATCGCCCTCCTCGCATGGGTTTGCCTAGCGCCAGTTTTACGGGTTTTAGAAGATGCAGACTTCTTTAGTTCAGACGCAGATTGGTTGTTTATCTCACCCATTATCCACCTTCATTTAGCGGCTTGGCTTGTGGGTATTGCGGGCCTCTCTCAGTACTTGGCTTCCCAATGGGATGGAATGGATTCGGATCGCATCGAGAAGAAAATCCGCATGGCTATGATTCCAATTCTTTCGTTGGCGTTGTTTTTCCATTGGGCCTTTTTGTATCAACCTGCATATTTGGCTCATGAGGAAATCGGAATGTTTTGGATCGGCATCGGTTTAATACTCGCTTTTATCGTTCTTTTTGGTGTTATGATCAAAACCAGAGGTTGGCCAGCAATCACGAGAGGACTGCTTGCATTTGGTGCATCAGCAAGCATACTTGGGCTTGGACACTGGTTTCAATTCCTTTCCACGCCATGGGCTCAAGAAAGTTCACGTATTTCCGATTCCATTGTATTATGGCCTTTATTGGTTGTCTTTGGGATTCCAAGTCTGGTCTGCTATGTGATGTACCGTCGAGGGAAAGAGGATGCACTCCAACTCCAACTCACCGGCTATGAAGCGGGTGTTCTCCCACATGGAATCAGTATCAAAGCATGGGAAAATGCTGGCGATGAATTACAAAACCATCCCGTAGAGATGCTTTCAAGGACTGCTCTTCTCGCAAGCCCAATGGTTTTGGCGATGGTTTTTGGACAATTATGCGATGGATTTGCAACCATGGTTGGAATAGATTTCTTTGGCTATGGTGAAAAGCATGTTGTCAGTAATCAAGTCATCATTTACGGTGCAGAAATAAATTCAATGCTTGGAATAGAGTTTGGTAAAGGCGCTTGGTTGTTTGTTCTCTTGAAAGCGGTCTTGGTCGGAGCCATCACTTGGATGTTCATTGAAATGAAAGTAGAAAAAAGGCAACGGCATATCCGTATTCTCATTGTATTGGCAGTTCTTATTGTGGGATTGGCTCCAGGATTGCGAGACATTGGCCGGCTCATGCTCGGAGTTTGAGAACAAAAGTTCCGATAACCCGCGCTGTAGTAGTGTTAAAGACGGCCTCCGCCTCCCTCGGTATGAGGGGTGAAGATGGACCGATTACCTACCCGTGTGAATCGCAGCGACCCTGAGTTCGCAGAACACAAACAGTTCAATCAAACCCTTCTCGATACTTTGCAAGAACGCTTGGCTATTGCGTCAAATGGTGGTGGCGGCAAATATGTGGAACGTCACCGAAGCCGAAACAAACTTCTGGCACGAGAGCGAATTGAACGCATTATCGACCCTGGAACTGCTTTTTTAGAACTTTCACCACTTGCTGCATTCGAGTTGTATGATGGCAGGGCGCATTCGGCAGGTATTGTGACGGGTGTCGGTATGGTCCACGGCCGCGAATGCCTTTTTGTTGCCAACGATGCAACCGTAAAAGGTGGTTCTTACTATCCAATGACGGTTAAGAAACACATACGTGCTCAAACTGTAGCGCATGAAAATCATTTACCATGCATCTATCTTGTCGATTCAGGAGGCGCATTCCTTCCTATGCAAGACGAAGTCTTTCCAGATATCGGGCATTTTGGGCGTATCTTCCGTAATCAAGCGCGCATGTCAGGTGATAAAATCCCTCAAATCGCTGCGGTATTGGGATCTTGTACCGCCGGTGGGGCCTATGTCCCAGCTATGAGTGACGAATCGATTATTGTCAAGGGTAATGGCACTATTTTTCTTGCCGGCCCTCCATTGGTAAAGGCTGCAACTGGAGAAGAAGTAACCGCTGAGGAACTTGGTGGTGCAGATGTTCACACATCACAATCTGGTGTAGCCGACCATTTCGCTGAAGATGAGGCAGAGGCTCTACGCATGGTCCGTAACATCGTTGAGAACCTTGGGCCCCGAACACTTGCGCCCTCCGCCAGTGCTGCCCCGGAACTTCCTGCTCATGAGGTCGAGGACCTACTTGGGTTGATTCCAAGCGATAATCGAACGCCAGTTGACATCAAAGAAATCATTGCACGAATTGTCGATGGCTCACGGTTCCACGAATTCAAATCACGTTATGGGACAACCTTGGTCTGTGGCTTTGCACACATCCATGGACATAAGGTTGGAATCGTAGCCAACAATGGAATTCTGTTCTCGGAGTCTTCTTTGAAAGGTGCTCACTTCGTAGAATTGTGTGGTCAGCGAGGCATTCCTCTCGTCTTCTTACAGAACATCACCGGGTTCATGGTCGGGAAAGCATACGAAGCAGGCGGTATCGCCAAAGACGGTGCGAAACTGGTGACAGCAGTCTCTTGTGTTAACGTTCCAAAATTCACGGTAATCATCGGTGGGTCACACGGCGCAGGGAATTACGGCATGTGCGGGCGTGCTTACGACCCTCGCTTCCTATTCATGTGGCCAAACAGCCGGATTTCAGTCATGGGTGGACCTCAGGCCGCAGATGTATTGGCAACAGTCAAACAAGACCAACGCGCCCGTGAAGGCCTTCCTTCTATGACGGGTGAAGAACTTGAAATCTTCCGCGCCCCTATTCTTGAAAAATACGAAACCGAAGGGAGTCCGTATTATTCCACGGCACGCCTTTGGGATGATGGAATCATCGATCCACGTGACACGCGGGATATTCTCGGATTGTGTTTAGCTACAGCACGCAACGCTCCACTGCCCGATGACCGCTTTGGCGTATTTAGAATGTGATGAATTTTTCAATTAAGAAATCAAAAATGCAATTGGAGTTTTTTAGATGATAATGATGGACAAACCACCAACAACAGAATTGGTCTCAATCGAGATACTCGACTCTGGATGCCACATCAAATTGGACAGAGAGGACAAATTCAATGCACTCAATGTTCAGATGATCACCGAGTTGTGCACTCTTTTTGATTGGACAACCGAACGCAGTGTTGGAGTTCGAGGTGAACGCACTGATTCAGCCGGTGTACCGTTTCTCCGTACGCTTGTTCTTTCAGGCGCAGGGCGCCATTTCTGTGCAGGTGCTGACATCAACATGATGCGCGATGCTGGAGCCAACTCATCCGAAGAAAACCGAATCGATTCGGAACGTCTCGATCGTCTTTTCAATGGATTATGGGCTCATCCTTGCTTCACGATCGGTGCCATCCAAGGTGTAGCCTTGGGCGGTGGCGCAGGACTTGTGGCGTGTTTGGACCACGTCATTGCGACATCGAATGTTAAAATCGCTCTCTCAGAGGGGAAGCTCGGGATTCTACCTGCCGTCATCGGACCCTATGTCTACCGCCGCCTCGGCTCTGCCTGTTTCCGTCGCCTTGCCATGCAAGCCAGTCGAATCGATGCTGATGAGGCACTTCGAACAGGATTTATTGAAGCAGTGGTCGATTCAGTTGATGACCTTTCATCGGCTGTCGATACCTTAGTTGATGAAGTTTTGAGCACTGGCCCCCAAGCGGTTACTTTAGCCAAGGAATTGACGCTTCAGTTTGACAGATGGAGTGGTAGCGATGCCGAATTACGAGAATTTACACTTGATTTTACCAGCCGTATGCGAGGTTCTAAAGAAGGACAAGAAGGCCTTTCTTCATTCCTCGACAAGCGCCCTGCCAACTGGAAAAAGGAATGAGGTGACGGAATGGTCAGCAAGGTCTTGGTTGCAAATCGGGGTGAAATCGCTTGTCGAGTTTTACGCGCTTGCAAAGAAGCAGGACTTACCAGTGTAGCCATCTATGCTGCGAATGATGCCAAGTCATTATTTGTCGAACTTGCCGACCAAGCCATTCTTTTGGAGGGGGATTCGATTACCGATACATACCTCAACCAAACTCAAATTTTGCAGATTGCGGCCATGACTGGTGCCGATGCACTTCATCCTGGGTTTGGTTTTCTTTCAGAGCGTGCCGAATTTGCGCGTGCGGTATCTCAAGCGGGTATCCAGTGGATAGGTCCAAGTCCAAATGCCATCGAAAGGATGGGCGATAAGATGTCAGCTCGCATCACCATGAGGGAGGCGGGCGTACCAGTCATCCCCGGTGAAGAAATCGAGACCGAAAATGAAGAAGAAGCACTCATTGCTATCGAACAAGCCAGCACTCGCGTTGGCTATCCCTTGTTACTCAAGGCTTCTTCAGGAGGCGGTGGAAAAGGAATGCGAGCAGTACATCATCCTGAAGACCTCCTCGAAGCAGCTCGAAGTGCGCGTCGTGAAGCCTTGGCTGCCTTTGGTGACGGCCGAGTTTATCTCGAACGTTTGCTCACAGGTTCCAAACACGTCGAAATTCAGATTCTCGCAGATCGCCATGGCCGTACAATACATCTCGGGGAACGTGAATGCAGCGTTCAACGACGCCATCAGAAAGTGTTTGAAGAAGCACCATGCCCTACCATGACCGAAGAGATTCGTTCGGCGATGGGTAAAGCTGCGGTTGCTGCTGCTATGGCTGTAAATTATGAAGGAGCAGGAACGGTCGAATTTTTACTTGCACCAACCGGAGAATTCTTTTTCCTAGAAATGAATACTCGTATCCAAGTTGAACACCCAGTGACTGAATTAATTACTGGCGTGGACATCGTACGAGAACAATTACGCATCGCTGCAGGTGAGCCAATGTCCTGTGGTGAATTACATCTACGTGGCCACGCTATCGAAGTTCGGCTGTATGCGGAAGATGCAGCCAATAATTTCCTGCCTGCAATTGGCCCACTCGCAGTATTTCTACCACCTGAAGGCCCTGGAATACGCTTGGATACGGGAGTTCGGCAAGGCGATGAAGTCACCCCAAATTATGATCCAATGCTTGCCAAGTTGATTGTTTGGGCGCCTTCTCGTGCTGAAGCATTGCAGCGCATGCGTCGTTCACTGGATGACTTCGTAGTCCTTGGAACAGTTACAAACTTACGGTTTTTACGAGAGTTGTGTGATGTTACTGACGTCATAGAAGGCACTACAGATACCACGATGATTGACCGCTTATGGCCAGAGGGTTGGTCGCCATCGCTACCAGATGAATTTGAGGACGGTGCTCTGATGGCTGCTGCGGTTGCGGAAAGCGCAGGATTGCACCGCCAAAACACATCAAATCATGACGCGAGTGAGCATTCGGGTCCAGTGAGTCCATTTATCACGCTGAAGAGGAGGTTTCCGTGATGCATCATCAGTTTAGAACCGCTCAAGGGCCTGTCGAAATCACGTTGGCTAGGGCGGGTGAAGTTTGGCATCTCGGAGAACATCAAGCAACGGTTGAACACGATGGACGGTTGATGATTCAACTGGCAAGCGGTACATCTGGCTTTGCAACAGTAGCCAAAGTTGGTGACGCATGGTGGGTTCATTTTGAGGGGCACACCTTCTGCTTGGAGCGCATCGAACCAGGTGCTTCACAATCTGGTGATGAAGGGGGATTGACTGCGCCAATGCCAGGAAAAGTACTCGATGTTTTGGTCGAAGTTGGCCAGTTGGTCGAAGCAGGTCAAACGTTGATGGTTCTCGAAGCAATGAAAATGGAACACCGAATCCTTGCTTCTGCGCCCGGTCAAGTCACTGGGATTCATTTCACAGTCGGTGAACAAGTTCAGCAAGGTTCGGTTTTACTCGAAATGGTTGAAGATGAAAATTAACGGTTCCGCCAATCACCGGAATCAATTATTTTGTACTCCACGCCTTCTTCTTCATTGTAAGCGTAGGCCCAAGCCCACTCATTGCCATGTTCAGTTTCAATTTGAACAATGATTCGTGTGAACAAGGAGTGTTGTGAATCATAGCCATAGAACCCTTCAATGGAATCTAAAGTTTGTAGAGTTGAATACACTTGGTCGATCTGGTAAACTTCGCCATGAATCACGGCATCACTCCCTGCAAGCATCCCTGGATAGTCGTCTAAATCAAGAAGAGTTCCCTTTGCTGTTGCGGGTTGACATTCTCCTATGCTTGATTCAACCATAGTCGAATTACGCAGTTCCTCACGCATGAGTGTTCCATAGACAAAGATTTTTTCCAAGGGGTAACTCGGTGAAAAGTTTTCAATAGCGTTTTTCAATTCTCCAATTGGAAGTTTTCTCCTTTTCAAACCCCGTTGAATTAATTCAGTATAGTTGTTTGTTGGCTGAATAAAACGGTCCTCACGACTCTTCTCGGTTACGCAATAGGTCAACGCATCAACGAATGTTCCGTTTGGTAGAATAACTCGAACCTCTTGACGTTCATACGCCTCTACTTTCGTCCCTTCTTTTCGGTCCATGGCTTTGAGTGTTACATCATCCATTCGAAAAAGAACTCCTGGCACTGCATGGCCTCTACCAGTTTCGACGACATCAGCGGCACCACCTTTTCTGCCATCTGAAAAGTAGTGAAACTTGAGTGAATAGTTTGGTAGCCAACATGGGCTGATTTCGACCAATCCATCATAGCGGAGATTTTTCTTTTCACACCAAGACTTCCAATCATCCCAATCAAGGTTTGAGCCGTATCCAAAATACAGCGTACCGTCGCCTTCCATGAAATTAAAGCAACGCAAGGCTATATCAAACCTTACCAAATTAGCCCCAAGTGCATGGTTCAAGAATTTCTTGCCCACCCATCAAAGGTTGCAAAACCTGAGGAATCATAACTCGTCCATCTTCCATTTGGTTTTGCTCCATAATGGCAACTAATGCCCGGGAGGTGGCCACTGCAGTTGAATTGAGAGTGTGAGCAATCGGTTGTCCTGAGTGACCTGGCTGTCCGTATCGAATTTGCAATCGATTTGCCTGATAATCGGTACAGTTCGAACACGAAACGATTTCTTTGTATTGATTTGCTCCAGGAATCCAAGCTTCAAGGTCGTATTTCCGAGCAGCAACCGTTCCCATGTCACCTGTGCAGATATTCACGACTTCGTAATGCATTTCCAGTGCATCCCACAAATCAAGACAGTTCTGCAACAATTCTTCTTGGAGTTCCCATGATTGTTCAGGAGTGGCAATAATGATTTGCTCAATCTTAGTGAATTGGTGGACTCGCCAAATTCCTAAATCTGACTGGCCGTGAGACCCTACTTCTCTTCTGAAGCACGGTGATACGCCAACAATTCGTAGTGGTAAGTCACTTTCAGGAATTGTTTCGTTCATGAACATAGCCGTGAGAGGATGTTCTGCAGTTGCAATCATGTAGTAGTTATCAGGTTCTACACCATACATAACCGTCTCAAAATCTGCAAGGTCCGTTACGCCTTCATATGCTTCACGATTCATCATAAGTGGGGGCTGGACAAAGGTATAGCCGCGCTCACGAATAAAGTTCACAGCAAATTGTTGTAAAGCAAAATCAAGTCTTGCTAAGTCCCCCTTGAGGAAGAAAAACCGACTCCCTACAATCTTTGCAGCGCGTTTGAGATCGACCCATTTGTTCATCTCAATGAGTTCATTATGGGTTCTCGGTTCGAATTCAAACACTGGCTTTTCTCCATGGATACTGAGTTGAGTATTACCTGATTCATCTGGCCCAACCGGGACATCAGGGTGAAGAATATTCGGAATACTCATTCGCAAACGGTCCCGCTCTGCCATGGCTTGATCAGTTTTCGTTTCCATCTCTGTGATTTGTGAACCCAAATCAGCAACTTCAGCAAGAATCTGCTGTGCTGCTTGTTCATCACCAGATTTCTTTGCCGCACCAATACCTCGTGCAGCTGTATTTTTTGTAGCGCGAAGTTGATTTGTTTCATGTTGGAGGTTAATCCATTGTTGGTCCAAAGCAATGACTTGGTCAATTTTATCATGAGGAATACCACGTTTGTCATGGTCCTTACGAATCGCATCGGGCTCATTTCGGAACAGGGTCATATCGAGCATATCATCCACCTCACAATGTAATTCCAAAGTCGAAGATGGCCGTTCCGACAATCAGTAAACCACCGAGGATATAGCCCAAAATAGCGCCTCCATTCAACAATGGAAGTCCTGCTTGTGCACGCCCACGAGCGACATAGGACATCAAAGCAAAGTATCCTACCAATCCTCCAAGAAGTGTTGTCATAGCCACAAGGAAACCATCAGTTCCTTCGATGTATTGTGCAGCAGAGAGTACCAGCATTCCAGGGAATATCACATCACCAAGTCCCATGAACATGGCATCCTTTCCCTTCTTTTTAGGCGCAGAAGTAGCGGCAGGTCGTTGAGAAGGCGGGACATTCTTTTCTTTCATAGAGACTGTTTCATCGATAAACGAATAGCCCTTTTCCTGAGGAGCAACCAAAAGAATTGGAAGTCGCAGTCCAATCATTGTATCAGCCAAGGCGAGCATATGCTTTGAGCTATACACCGCCCATGCATCGTAGATGGCCGCAGCAATCATGAAGATCATAATCAATGTTGGAACGAACGTAACTCCAAGCATGACAATGACACCAGAACCAACGAGTACACCAACGGTATTCACGACATACCATTCACTGTGAACATAGAGTAAAATCATCAAAACAACGGCGACAAAGAACCCAGCAAGCAGCGGCCCATTCTCCAGTTGTAAACCTTCAATCGTCAACATTTTCCCAGTCACTACACCAGACTGAATGGAAATAGAACCGTTGATATTTGAAATTGAACTGTTGTCATATACCGCATGGAATTGTGAGGAGTTTTCTGATTGACCAAACCAACTTGTTGTCAAGTTATCTGAGACTAGGAAACTAATTTTGTTCTTCAATGAGGTTCCATGGTGCCAATTTGCACTCACATCGGTGGTAATAAGCAGGTCACTCATACCACTTTCATCAAGGTCAGTGATACGAACGGATTGGATAGAATTTGCGTAATCAAGAAGATTCATATTCGTTTGAGGAGTGAACCCTTCTTTGCTCCATTCAAAGCCAACGACATCTCCATTCTCTTCTCCAAGTAGTAAAAGCCCTTCTTGCTCGACAGACTCATTAATGCTATTTTCAGACCACGGTGAATGGCCAAAATCAGCACTGGTGAAATTACTGGTAGCATTTGTTTCAAACAAGATTTTAGCATCTGTTTTCAAATCAGGTGCTAGAGGGTCAAATCCAGAGGACGTCACTTCTAATTCAACAACGACTGCCATGTTTGAAGTGACAATGAGAACTTTATCGTCGTCAATTAATTCTGCATATTCAACACCTTCTTGTGTTTTCAACTCCGGTGGAAGATTCCATCCGGCTTGGTAGAAAAGTTCTCCAGGAGACTCATCAAAAACATTGAAGCGAACCAAGACATTGTTTTCATTGATGACATACATTGCATCATCAGCATAAAATGCAAGTGAACAAAATCCTTCTAAGGTCCCGAGAAACTGAAGGTTAGAACTCCCTTCACTATCTTCGACATAACGATGACAAGCATAGGAGTCTTGTAGTTCTCCGGTTTCAGCATTGACATACCAAATATAACCCTGATTCGTGAATGAGAAATATTCATCTGCAAGTACAACACGTACTTCTCCTGTGTCATCATATGGAAGACGCTCTTGCGTCATAGTCCAGGCAGGAGTCGCGTTGACCAGGCTTTCACCATGATAGATCTGAATTGAATCGTTCCACATGCCAGGACCTCCAAGCAGTGTATTGGTCAGGTGAGAATCCAAACCGTGATGCGAAAGATAAGACATGTCGAGTTCACTTTCATTTTCATATGCAAACGGTTCAACATCTAAATCCAAGACCAGCATATGAGCCAGTGGCACGGTTGTGTACATCAATGCAATCGAAAGGACACCCATGATTCCGTATTTTATCACCCATTCCTTCTTGTATTTGGCAAGCAGTAAAATGCATGCTGTAAAGATAAAAATCATGGACAATTGAAGCGCAATATAGCGTACTTGCGATGCCCCTGCTTCACCATATGCTTGCAAACCTGCAACATCATACCATGGTCGAATAAACAGAGCAATTGCGATGGTCAAAATAAACATGAACGCCATGCCCATCATGGAAGGAAGTTGCTCCAACATCATTGTCAAAAGGTTGTCTTCCGACTCCAATTCCGCTTGAACTGCTGCAAATTCCTCTGAAACCTTTCGATTCGCAGGAGAGGGTTCTGGCTGTTCGGTCATACCCTGTGCGAGTTCGGACACTCATATGAGCGTCGCGTATCTTACGCCCCCTACGGGGGCGATACAACAGCATCCAAACCTCCGTGAAGAAAAGGCCTAATCATACCAACTCTTCGGCAACATGTGGTTGAAGTACGCACTTGGCTTGAATCAACCAAAAAGCGCGGCATGGCGCTTGGCCTCAAAGGCACCAAAACTGTTCTTGACCGTCTTCAACTCATTCTTCCGACTCAGATTATCCATGTGGCAGGAAGCAACGGCAAGGGAACCGTCTGCGCTCTAATGGCTGCATCACTCTCATTAAGCGGTATCGAGAATGTCGTTTTCACCTCCCCGCATGTCGCACGAATTGAAGAACGAATCCGTAGGAATGGAACCCCTCTCTCATCGCAGGAATTCGACGAAGCATTAGAACGAATTCACCATGCAGCTGTTGGAGACACATCCAATGCAGCCATTGAACTCACCTTTTTCGAAGTGACGTATCTCGTTTCGATGATTACTTCTGTTGGCAGTGAGGTATTGATTCTTGAAACGGGTTTAGGCGGGCGCCTCGATGCGACCCGAAGTGGGCCTGCTACAGTTTCCTTGGTCACCTCTGTCAGTCGTGAACACATCGACATTCTGGGTACAAATATGCCAACAATCGCTCGAGAAAAAGCAGCTATTGCTCGCCCACATTGCCCAATCATCATCCGAGACCCAGAGGACCATGATGTTCGACAAGCCATGCTTTCCGAGGCGCTGAATGCTGGGAATGAAACTCTTGATGAAACCCCAGCACCCGCACATGTTCAGTTTGTAACGATTCCAAAACAACGAACCGTACGAGAAGAGGCTGGAATTTTAGCCCATGCGCTGTTTGACTCCATTGGTTTTGCAACGAACACCATCGAACAAGCAGAACAGATTCTACGGTGGCCCGCCCGTATGCAAAAGTTAACCAAACTGGAAACATCATCCCATCCTTATTTGCTCGATGCTGCTCACAATCCATCCGGATTACGTCGAATTCTTCCTGAACTCGAGCAATATATCTCCCAACATGCACCGAGGGAAAAAGGTCAACCAGTTTGGACTCTTCTGTTTGGAACTTCGCCACAATCCGATCTCACAGAATTCCTCTTCCCCTTACATGAAATGTGTAGACGTATACCTCCAAAGCAAATCCTACTGACTCAACCCCATGGTGGACGTTACCCAGGGGTTACCACCGAGATTCTTCTTAAACAGAATTGGTCAAATAATACGCCTTTAAGCGTTGATTCAGCAGTACAAGCAGTCAATAAATTATCGTCGTGTCCAGAGGAAGACGTAGGTCTCGTAGTGAGTTTAGGTTCACTGTATTTACAAGGAAATGTACTCAATGCTTTTGGTTGGGCCAGTGATGAAAACCTTTCTTTGTTTGCGAAGCAATGATAGAGAGTTAGTATGTGAGAGGTTTGTTGACGGCCATGAGTGATAAATGGGATATTCGTTTTTTAGAATTGGCAAAGCATATTTCAGGTTGGAGTAAAGACCCTTCAACCAAAGTCGGCTGTGTCGTTGTTGGTGAAGACCGAGAGATACGATCAACGGGATTCAATGGATTTCCACGCGGAATAAGTGATGACAACGAACGTTTAACAGACCGTTCAAAGAAATATCCATTGATTTGTCATGCCGAAGAAAATGCCATTATGCACGCTGCACGAATTGGAATCTCCTTGAAGGGTAGTACTGCCTTTGTGACATGGCCTCCGTGTTCTCGATGCGCTCGCTCTCTGATTCAAGCAGGAGTTCAAGAAATAGTCTACCCTGTAACAGACGGAATTCCAGAACGTTGGATGGAGGATTTCACCATCTCGAACGGTATGCTTCTTGAAGCAGGCATTGTTGTTCGAACGGTTTGATTTCCCCTCACCGACGCATTGATGCTCTCTCGCAGATTGGCAAATACATGCGAGGGGGTCTACCAGCACTCATGATGACCTTCATTTTCATGTGTTCGGGTTGTGTTACACCGACTGTAGATACACTTTCTATGAATCAATCACAAGAGCAAGAACCTCCTTCTGAGCCATGTAATGGCTTACTGATACTCTGTTTACGAACCTATGATGATGTGACGTTCCCAGAAACACACAATGCATTTTCAACGCACCAAGATGGAATTTATTATCCCGCGAGTAACCATCAAACCGGCCTTGATGCGCAATGGAATGCTGGAATGAGAGCTTTTATGATCGATACACATTATGAAACTCTTGGCGATGAACAAGTCGAAACCGTTCGATTATGCCATGGTGATGATGACCGTGGGTTTAGCCCATGCACCTATGGCAATGTAAATTCAGTTGACTGGCTGACGGACCTCAACAACAAAATGGACCAGAACCCACGTGATGTCGTTACCTTACTGGTAGAAAACTATGTTCAAGCAGACCACCTCAAATCGGTGTTTGAACTTTCAAAATTGTATGAGAAGGCCTTCATTCACGAATCAAATACTCCTTGGCCAACATTACAGGAACTGATAGAACAAAACACCACATTAGTGATTTTTTGGGAACAAGGTGGAGACTCCTCGCATCCTTGGATACATGATTTCTTGACGCACAGTTGGACAACGAACTTTGCTGAAGAAAATACTGAAGACATGAATTGTGACCTCTTACGTGGAGATGTCGGGCAAGAAGTGTTCCACATGAATAACTGGTTAAGAGGCCCACTGGGGCTGTCTGACCCTTCTCGTGGCGAAGAAGCAAATAACGTCGACTTTCTCATACAACGCGCTCAAGAATGCTGGCAACAACATGGAAAACGACCGACCTTTATCGCAGTTGACTGGTGGGAAGATGGAGATGTTGTTGCTGCAGCCAAAGCAATCAATGAACTTGAAAACTTGGAATAATTAATTCCAGAAGCGTCGAGTTCGTGCGTATTCCATTTCTGCATTGTGAATCGTTTCGAGTAAGCCGTCGATGTTGTTACGCTGAACCTTTCTCAAGACTCTCTGGGCAGTTGCCTCTCCGATTCCTCTACCCATTAAGCAGAGAATTGCTTCATAGCCTCGTGATTGAACGACTGAGGCGTTCTTCATCATTCTTGCTTGGTCTTTTTCATCATCCGAATTCACCCAATCCACGAGCATTGATTGCATTCGTTCTGGTGCACACGCAAGCATCGAACCTTTGCACTTGAGGCAATTTTTAATATCGTTCATTTCGGGGTATCGAGCAACTCTGAACCGCCGAGTAACCTTACATTTCAAACAACAAAGAACAGCACGCTCATTGGTTAAACGGCTCCGTAATTGTGTTCGAACTTGTGCGCTATCCCAGTTCGGTAACAGCATATCACGACTGGAATGGTTCGATAATCCAATCGGTCCCGAAGCTGTAATTTTCAGTTCTATCGTACCATTTTGAACGGCACGAAGCAAGTCGCGTACACCCAAAACATCCATCCGTTCATGGAACAATTTTGACAGAACTTCCTCCATGACGACCGTTCCACGGTATTTTCGCAAAAGGGCTTGAAGATTGATTTTACGCGGGTCGACACCATGCCGTAAGATTCCAAATGTTTTTGCAACCTGAGCAAATCTCCATCGGACTTGCCGTGAATTCGGTAAGGTGACGCTGAGTAATCCTTCGATGGCATCAGGAGGAGTCTCCATCATCCAACCGATTAATTCCTCTGGAGTTACAGCACCAGTCTGTAGAGCAATCCGAGTTGGTTCAACAATTAATCGACCCCACTTACCTGATTTTGTCGTTGCCATCGCCATGAGGAAATGTCCTAATCCTTCATTGATTCGAGATCCATGACATGAATTAATGACAATGGCATCTTCACGCTGCTCAAGGGTCATCAAACGGTCTGTAGGAACATGTCCGGTTGCCTCAACATGGGCGGTGATGGCCTCAGCCATCAGTCCCAACGCCTCATCATCAAAGGGGTGCTCAGATAAAACAGAATCACGTTCAGCAAAGATACCTTCTGTATCGATGGATTGAGGGTTTATTGTTGCATTTGGTTCATTTTCAAACAAGTTCAAGTCATCGGCAATCAATTGACGTAATCGTCCGATGTCTCGCCCGATGGCTTTTGGAACAGGAGGTAATTCACCCACCCAGCGTGGAGCTGCTGCTTTGTCAGATATCGGTGCGACCAGTAACTCTGATTGTTCTGGGTCTGCATCAATGATGAGCCATGTTCGGCCAGCCATGACAAATTGACGTCTGCTTCCATCATCATCCTCTCCACTGTCGTTGAGGGACAAAACAAAAGCTTCATCAACGCTTCCTAAATGACGACGAGTAACAGCATCTCGTACACGATATGATTGTTTATCCGGAATCATCGAAAGATGATTGCCAACCCATTGACGGGTTCTTCCAGCTGTTGAAAACCAACCAAGTTTGAAGGGAAGAGGTACGGGGACAATTCGTTCTTTCAAAATTTGAGGAACTTCTTCATCCGGAAGTGAATACAAGGGTCGTTCATCAGGAAGTGGTCGACCTGTTTTCAATGCTTCTTCTTGAGCAACAGTGTACACTGCTTTTGGCCACCGGTACCATGGAACTTCATCAGGTTCCGGTGTGAAACGGAGAATCCAACTGTCTGCTAATACACGTAAGATGGATTCCGTATCGTTTCGAGTCCATCCTTCAAACTGAGCGACTTTCGATAGAATTTCTGTGGCCTCATCAATGGCAACAGCATTGAATGAATGAGCCATCAATACCAACTGATTTGCTGCTACTGAGAGTGGGCGTTGCCGCCATTCTATCGATTCGATTTGACCAAGCATTGCACGTCGGCCAACGACGGCACTTTCGGCAACATCATCTGTATCCCACGATAACAAATGACCTCGACCCACACCCCCTAAACGATGGTCTGCGCGACCGACTCGTTGGAGCATACGATCGACGGAACGGGGGCTTTTCACTTGAATAATACGTTGAATTTTACCTACATCTATTCCAAGTTCAAGACTTGAAGTACAGACTAGCCCTGCCAGTTCTCCGCTTCGCAGTTTGTCCTCCATTTCTTGACGCGTTTCAGCAGCAAGTGAACCATGGTGGACACCAATATTCACATCAGGAGCCATGTTTTGTAATCGGTTAGCAATCGTTTCAGCATCACTTCGACTGTTGACAAACACCAAACAAGGGGGTTCAGTGCGTAACACCTCAATGAGTCTCCTAAAACTTGCATGCGCTCGAGGTTGAATACTCATTTCAAGCCCACCAACTTCATCTTCAGGTAAGGTCTGAGCGCATTCTACGGTTAATTCAGTTGTCCGGTCACCCGTTGTGAGTAATGCTTTGCCCTTCTTAGGAGAAAGCCATTTTGCAACTTCTGCGGGATTCCCGACGGTCGCTGAAAGGCCAATACGTTGAACAGCATGTCCTGAAAGAGCTTCGAGGCGCTCCAAGCCAACAGATAATTGCCAACCACGTTCACTTGCAGCCAAATCATGAACTTCATCGATGATGACCGCTTGAACTCGTTTCAAGAGTTCTCGTAAATTCTTCCCCGTGAACATCAATTGAAACGTTTCAGGTGTGGTGATTAACAGATCTGGTGGATTGCGAACTTGTCGAGTTCGTTCACTTTGTTTCGTATCCCCATGACGTAAGCCTACTTTCAGCCCAACTGCTTCAGCAATCTCTGTGAGTCTGCGGTCAACATCTCTGTTTAACGCTCGAAGAGGTGTGATATAGAGAATGGAAAGTGGTTTCCAATCTTCAACCAAACATCGATGTAACATTGGAAGAACTGCGGAGAGCGTCTTTCCTGAACCTGTGGGCGCAACAATAATTCGGTCGCCCCCTCCACATAATTCTGGTAAGGTCGAAGTTTGAACCGGGGTAGGAATCCAACCCTTTGAATGGAGTGCTGCAGCCAATTTTGGCTCGAGGTTGAAAAATACATTTGACATACTCTCCCCACCCCTATGGAGAGGGGGTCTTATCGGTCTCTTTTGAGTATTTGCAGTACAAGAACCAAGCCAAATCGTCAAACATCGTCTTCATAATCGTCTTCTTCGTCCTCTTCATCTTCCCATTCTTCCTCATCGGAGAATACACCGTCACCGTGGTCGATGGATGTGCGTGCAGCAATGGATGCTACACCAAGAAGGACGAGGATTGAGGTGATAATGAAAATCCAAGCAAGTGGACTTTCACGAGGAGAATCAAACCATCCAAAGTATTGCCCATAAGCGATATCAATAGAATGTTCAGCACTGTTATCGTCATCGTTTACTTCGACAATGAGGTTATTATAATCGACAACGACGCGAATCCGGTCAACATCTTCAGCAGACCATTCTGTACTCACTTTGACGATTTCATCTGTATTGATTCCAGCGACACTGACGGTCTCAAATGGTATTTCATCATCACCAGAATAGAAAGCGACCTTGAACAGTGCAGGAGTTGCACCTCCAATATTGATTACTTCGGCATTGATTATGATTTTGGAACCAGGTGCAATGTGGTCATCAGACAGAGAGATTGACTTTACTTGGAGTTCGGGGCCAACTGCTCCCAGTCTGATCCATTGACGTTCAAAGTCTGTGTCGTCGATAGCAAGTTCAGGGATTGGACTTGCTTCTGAATTTGAGACGGCAGGGAATTGATTTCCTGCTGCATCATACCCAGAGATATAAAATCCAACGAAATCACCAGCTTGAGGTATAATCCTTCCATTGTCAGTCAAATCGACCGCTCCGGTCCAAATCACATTCTGGCCTTCTTGTTGCATTCCCAGCAGCGTTGAGCCAGCACCAATAGTAATCGTTCGAGTCGCATCACGCATGACCCAATGCACCATCTGGCTCGAACCAGTGAGGTCAGCATCTTCTGTTCCATGGAATTCTACTGGAACAAAACTGAGGTCATTGTTAGCGGAAATATCGATGATATTGAGTGGAGATATACGCCGAACCACACGTGGGGCAGCATCATCGACAATCACTTGTAATGTTGTTGAAACCAATGTTCCAGTCATGTCTTCCCCTCTTCCTGGAATATTTGTAATAGAGATGAGACATGTCCGTGATGGAGAGGATTGAAGGGTTGAAGCTGAAGACAAGGGAACTTCAACAGAGAACTCTCCAGAAGCACTGATCGAACCATCGCTCCACATCTTTTCACCATCGAACACTTCGATGAGAATACCTACGTCTCGAGGTGCTGCGACTGTACTGCCTTCATAGACGACCCGGCCCGTGAATGCTAAACGGTCATCCTTACGAACTCGGCTTCCATCAGCAATAATTCCGGTTCTTGGTTCTGAAATATCTTCAACCAAATATTCCGTTGGCGAGAGTACCAAGTCGTTTTCGACACGGAATGTATGTTCGAGTAACAATATTTGCGAATCATACTCTGAACCTCTTTCCTTGAACATCAAAGCAACATCACCCATTTCTTCATCAGGCCAATCCCAACCGATGATAAATTCAAAGGTAACAATAATCCAAGGAAGTCCTGATTCATTTGTTGTTTCTTGCATAGAACTGGTCGTCAATAAAGTGATGAAATCACTCTCAGACCAGAACGTGTTGTTGATTCCAGAATAGGAAATACGCTGCGCATCTCTCGCTGGATTTGGGCCTTCGAAATCAAACACCAATGAAATATGCTCAAAGTCAATAACTGTGTTAGCATCAATAAAACCGAGTGTGATTTCTTGCTTCATTCCTGCAAAGACGGGGGCATCATCGACATGATCGACCCATTCTAACCCGGTAAATATAGCAGTGGAATCTTTACGGGTACGGAAGGTTGCATCATCATAATAGAAGCCCGGTCCAGATTGTAATTTAAGATTGACACCGTCTTCAGTGAGGAATGTGTGATGCAAGGAATTACCGGCTTGGTCTCCACCAGACCAATAATAGGACACACGTCCCATATTTGGGTTGCGAGTATGGTCAATAGTGGTGATAAACCACTTGTTCTTTGCTTGAGTTGTATTGTGAACTGTTTTACTCACGTATTCTTGTGGGTCTGCCTCACCGTTTCGGTTAAGGTCATGGTCTGCTTCAACCCAATACATCAATTCAAGAGCCATTGGGTGGCCAACATCATCGTTGACTAAGACTTTGATTTCTTGCACATGACTCGCTGCCTCATAACCATCGTCTTCTGGTAGGAATTCATCACGGTGAGGTGGTG
>Ga0209091_10001837_pt1 | contig 18325 bp, 9 predicted proteins | sample ArcticOcean_MG_C_6_FD_187438 | JGI IMG/M metagenome (GOLD analysis project Ga0209091, IMG submission 187438) | Marine microbial communities from western Arctic Ocean - ArcticOcean_MG_CB8_128 (SPAdes) (version 2) | ecosystem: Environmental > Aquatic > Marine > Oceanic | place: Arctic Ocean...
TTGATTGCTTCCCATTAGCTCCACATTGTTCACAAACACGTTTAAGCTCGCTCCACCTGTTCCGTCTTTTTTCTGATATTGATTAAGCGATATTTCACCCTCGACCACGACTTGCTGACCTTTGAGCATATAATCTTTCAGCTTGCCTTCTGCACGTTTACCGAACATTGAGCAATCAAAAAAATGCGTCTTTTGCTTTTCGCCAAACCCTGTATTATTCGCCACACTAAACGACATAACCGGAGTGCCACTAGGGATAAAACGCACTTCAGCATCACGGGTTAATCTTCCACTAATTATTAATTTGTTCATTTTACGACCTCTTGTTTATAAAAATTCACTGTGTTCTAAGTCTTCAAGCGTGACACGACAGAACGTGTGTCACTCGGTATGTTGTTTTGCATAATTCAACTCCATAATTATGATTGTTTTAATTGTCAAGACATAGGATTCAACCTACACACGTATTATTTACTACAAAAAATAATTTGACACAAGTTTTTTTTAAAAAATAATTTATTTAATCCCGAAAAACTGTTTATAAAAATAGATTTTAAAATTCAAATTATCCATCATATAGATATTTCAAAGCGGTGTTTAATAACAATAAAAAAGGGCCCGGATAACCGAGCCCTTTTCTTTAAGACTATTTATGGAAGAATCCCTATTTCATTAAAATAAGTTTCTTCACGCTGACAAAGTCACCTGCATGAATCCGATATATATACATACCAGATGAAAGCGGATTACCGTAGTCGTTTGTTGCATTCCATTGGATCCTGTACCGCCCTGGTTCGTGCTGACCTTGGGCCAGGGTGCGAACTTTTTGCCCTGAAACATTGTAGATATCAAGGGTTACTTGAGCTACTTCAGGAATATCATAAGTGATATTTGTTACGGGGTTAAACGGATTTGGATAGTTGTTGTGCAACGAAAACACGTCTGGTAAGCCGATGCCATCTAATGCCAAGAGGCCAGATACATCTATTGTAAGACTCCTTGGACCATTGGATGATGCCGTAGAATCCCATGGGTCGCTTGCCCAAACATTCCAAGAGTAGGTCATAACAGCAACGGAGTCTTCAAGTAGAGGTGCGGCAAGTTCTCCAATTGTTGGGAACCAGCCAGCTACAGCCATACTTGTATCGGACATTGCGCCTGTTTCGTCTGTTGCTGAAACTACATACATTAAAGGGTCGTTATCTTCGTCGTTTACCGATGTCCAAATAAATGGGAAATCATCTCCCGAATTAGACTCAGTAACAATAATAGTCGTTCCATCATCGGGCTGTAATAACATTACAGGTGGTGGTGCATGGTTAACCAACGAAACATCAACTGTATTTGAAGGCTCAGACTCACCACATTCATCACTGATGTTATACAGCGCTGTCACGTAGTAACTGTGGTCTCCCCATTCTACATCGACGTCATTATAGGTATTATCACCAATCCCCAGAGTATCTTCAGCTTCACCATCACGATAAACAACATAGTTTGTCATATTGCGTTCATCTGGTGTGTTGAGCACAATTGGTGTTGGGAGCCTGTGTTCTACAGGTTCACTGGTAGTATTTGGGTTTTGATAATCAACTGTTATCGGTGCCATTGATGAAATACTGCGACCATCTGCATAGTCTGCAAAACCATCAATCATCCAGTTGTTGTTCAGACCATAAGCGACGTTAATAGATTGGAAAGGCCCTCCAAGTGAAATGAGATCGCCATAACCGGTAACGGCGGGTCCGCCATCACAACCAGCAGGAAATCCAGCCGGTGTATTGATATTATAGCCAATCCATAGCTCTTGCGTCCAGTCTATGGTAATGCTTTCATCAAGCTCAACGTCATAAAACTCGTTCGCAGGAATTTCTGCACCATCCATCCACTCGGTCGTATCAACGAGTACTGGTTCACCGCCAAATTCTGCTGTCCAAATAGCAACCTGGTAGAACGCTGTAGGTTCGCTGTGAGCAAACCGGACTTTCGTCAAGGCCATGCCGTTGTAATCTGCTAGTTCTTCTTGGCCAAAACGAATCGCAACAGAAAACTCTGCTGCGGCGTTTAGCCCTACGGATGTAACAAGAACTCCATCATTATAACCAAACCAGCCTGCTCCACCTTCTGGCGCTTCCCAAGAAAGACTTACGTCATTACTCAGAGATTCAGCCATTAAGTTTTGTGGTGCATTACAAAGTCCAGAGGCTCCGCCTACGGTAACCGTATCAGAATTACTCCCATCTGATTCACCATAAACTTCGTACACTGCTGTTGCATAGTATACGTGGTCTCCTTCTACTATAATAAACTCATCCCATGAAACAGCATCGCTAGGCGCTGTTCCAACAACAACGCTGTCTCGATAGACATTATAACTTTGCAGTAAAAAATCCGCCGAGGGCGAAATGGTTACGTCATCAACGGCAATATAATATGCCCAATTACCACCACAATCCGTATATTGAATTCCAGCTTTAACGCTCGTGGTTGCGTACCCAAGAGAAACGGTTAGGTTGTTCCAAGTGCCAAATTCCCCTGGAATGGTTTCAACAAGCGTCGGCGCCCCTCCATCAATAGCGGCCCATACAAAGGCATCATCTGACCAGGCTCCACCACTAGCACAATCACCACCGCTCTGTGGATAATAAACATTAAAATTAAGAGTGAAGTTGCCTGGTGTTTCCACGGCAAGGTCTGCCGTCCAAAGCGTTGCGTCTGTCGCAACGGCACCATTGCCATTCGCATCATCACTTATCCACGCATATGTTGAGCTTTCTGGGGCTGGGCCAGTCGCACTAACCATCCATTCTCCTGTGTCGTCCATCAAAACACCCAGCGTTCCATCTTCAAAGTCTTCACTGACTATCGGGTCACCGCCCCCAGTGCTCGGAGCTACCCAGTTCAGCGCAACATCCCATCCGTCTGCTGCAGCAGTAAGGTCTGTGGGAACGGGTAGATCCACTGGCGTAACTGCTGTTGCGCACGCGTGGTTAGAAGTATCTGACTCTGCTGCGCCCGCTACGTTTACCTGTGTAACATAATAACAATATTCAACATCGCCCGTTAAGTTTTCATCGACATAGCCCATTGCGCCGGCAACTGCATCGGATTCTACTACACCCACAGATGCAAATTCTGCACCTGCATCAGAGCGATAAACGTTCCAGGTAACGCCGATAAAAGGATCAATGATCTCAATTGTTGTTGTAATTGTGTTATCGGTTTCGTCAGTCTCGGATACCGTACATTCCCAATCAATAAACGCTCCTATGTCGAAAGTACCATAACCCATCCAGTATGATGCATCTTCAAGAACTGCATAGGTCCAGGATGAATCGGCTTCTAGATAGTCGGCAAAGTCAAAATCGTCATAGTCTTCGTTTTGACACTCACCAGATGTTGCATTGCTAAGATAGTAATTTATATAAAAAAACCGCGCGGTTGAACCACCTGTATTATGTATTGTTAACATAATGGCATCTGTTTCTGCATCATAATGAGCATTGCTCATGTTTAAGTTTGGCAGTTCTGGTGGTGTGTCGCTCATAGTAAACGTAGTGGTTGCAGAGTCGCCTCCATCTAGAGCATTCCATTCAAAGGTAAAGTAAAGCCATGGGGCTCCGTCTGTTGCGCCGGTCACCGTTAAGGCGTTTCCCTGCCAGCCGTCTCCATAAGAATCATAGCCGTTGACAGTGTACACGCCGTTGTCTAGTGATGCTGTTAGCTGACCACTGGGGGCACCGCCGGATGCAACAATCTCGCCCGCATCATTCAGGATTTCCCAGGAAACTTCTGACTGCCAGGTTCCACCATCACACTCAATGATAACATCCGTAGATCTTGAATTGGAAACATAGTTTGAGTTAACAACACCAAATATGTGAACTTCGGATGGTTCGTCTCCTTTTCGCTCTCTCATTTTAGCCATATTTCTTTCTTTGGTGTCTTCGATAGTTAATCTTTTTTCTTGTACAATAGCCGTGCTTCTGTTAGTTGCCGGTACTACACCATCCCATTCTAAAGATACTGATTCCACTCCAGCTACCGCTGTCAGGTTTTCGGGATTTGTTGATGGAAGCGCTTCTTCAAGCATCCAAGTGAATGGGCCTGGAGCATAGGCGTCATCCCACATAATATAGTAGGCCGTGCCTGTAACCACATCAATGGTTAGTTCAGATTCTCCCGGAGGCCATCCTAATCCATCATCATCAAAGTCAATTAATAAACCCGCACAATCAGCGTAAATCCAAACCTTTGTATCGCCACCAGCGCCCGCTGAAGAAACGGTCATGGTTCCGGTAAGCGTAGCAGTATAAGTAAACCACTGGTCTGCGCCACTGGCGTCGTTTGCACCAACAACTGCGGCTAGAGCAATTGAACAACTGTCTCCAGTATAATAACAGGAGCCATCGTCTACTGTGGCGTTTTCATCAAAATTCAAAGCATCAGCATCCATACAACCAAGAACATCGGTTGTTTCGCCAAGCTGAAGTACGCCAGAATATGGTGCACCACCTGCAAGAAGAACTTCTCCTGCGGCATTCACAATTTCCCAGGAAACTTCGGCTTGGTATGATCCGCCACCACAGGTGACTGGGTATGAGCCGTCAACTAAACATAAATCAACTACTGCAAAACATGCGGGGTCTGCATCAGATTCACAACCAGCATCAGGACCAACAAGAATGGTCTCGCCAATTGATAATGTATTGCCATTCCAGGTATCACCATATGAATCGCCCATTGAAACAGAAACTAAATTATCAGTACAGGGTGCATTTATATGCCAGCCAAGGTGTGAAAAGTCATTTTGGTCAAAAACAATCCATTCAGAATCGTCAGCATTTGTGCCTGCGGATGCGGCCCAATCGCCGCCATTGCCTTCCATTACTGCATCTTTTCTAACAATCGTGTGGTCTTTGGTGGCGTTTTCTACGCCAGCAACAGCCCAGCCAGAACCTGGGTCAGGTCCCGTTTCTCCTATCACATCGCATACTAAGGTGTCTGCTCCAACGATATTAAGAACGCCCCTTGCGTCGTCACCGTTGTGGTGGACAACGCTGGGATAATCTAATACTTCATCTGCGTTTGCAGAGTCGGGGTAAGTTTCGGATGAGACACTACTGTTCAGTAAAACCCAAACGTCCCCAGCTTCCAGGGTCGCCCCTGCTGGAAAAATATGAAAATATTCCCAAACTCCGACGTCGCTCCCGTTGCTTGTTTGCCCGATTTGGTAATCATCTAAATTAATTGTTTCACCGGTTCCGTTGTAAAGCTCTATTGCTTTATTGTTACTTGAACCTTCTATGTATTCAGAAAAGAATACTGCCGGTGCTGGTGGTGGTGGCAGCGGCACTGAGAATGTTGTTGTAACAACTTCACCTGCTCCCGCCGCACTTGTGACTTCAAACGAAAGGTAAACTGTGCCATCATCATCGGTTACAGTTAGGAGGTTTCCATTCCAGCCATCTCCCCAAGAGTCCGCAGCGGTTACTGTATAGTCCCCATCATCAAAACAGGAAAATTCTGAACTTGTTGTGCCTGCACCACTGGCAATTATATTGCCTGCCGCATCGGCGATTGACCAAGATGTTTCACTAATGTAAGATCCTCCGCCCATTGCAATTGTTGTGCAATTTGTAAGGCAGCATGAGCCGTCGTCTGCTGTAGCATCAGCACTATAGTTACAAGCCGCGGCTGTCATGCAACCCGGAACATCGCTGCTAACAGACGCTGTAAAAGTTATTCCCGCGCCTGGATTTGGTCCATCGCTGGCAACAAGGACGCTGTTATTATCATAAAAAGCATAGCTGTGCTCATTCTCCCAACTACCTGCAGTATAGACCGTCTGAACTATATCGCCATCATCAACAGCTAGTGTAAATTCTGCCGTATTTAAACCAGTACCAGCATCAATAGTAATAGCAGTATAAACCGCTGTCCCGTTTACCAAGACGTCCATATAGGCGCCGTCCCAGCCATCTGTATAGGAATCAGTGAGCACTAAAAGAAAATCTTCTGTTCTGCTGTTGTTTGAATACCAGGTCTGCGGTATACGCACTTCCGGTGCACCCTTGTCCCCGTATTTTGCCACATCAGTCTGGGCAAACAGTGAAAGACTCATTACAAAGACAGTTAAAAAAGCGATCGCTTTTCTCATAACAATACTCCTTGGTTGTTTATTATTTAGTGGTGTATTAATATAGCCCACATTAAAAAAGATGGCAAGAAATAGATTTTGCATGTTCGCTCTGTCCATAGTTACGCTATTGTAAGGCTCATTTCTTGTTTTAATGTGTGAACCATTTTGCCAACTCTTTCAATCTTTTCCTGTTTTTTATCAATTGTTTTTACGGCGTGCATGACAGTCGTGTGGTCTCTTCCTCCAAAATATACTCCTATATTATTAAGGGACGTTCCAATAATCTTTCTACAAAGATACATGGAAATTTGACGGGCTTCTGCAATTTCCATCTTCCGGCTTTTTCCGACAATTTCTTTTTCGGGTATATTGGACACTTCAGAAACGCGTCGCACCACGTCTTCTACTGTAAGGTCTCCCATGATTGTTTTTCCAACTCTTTCTTTCACAACTTCGCGCACCAGGTTGTGGTCAATCTCCTGGTTCATTAACGACGAACGAGCAAGGATTCGGATGATAGTGCCTTCCAGGTCGCGCACGTTGCTTTTAATGTGCCTGGCAATAAATTCAAATATATCATATGAAAGGTCTACCCCGTTTTGCTCTGCCTTTTCCATTAGGATTGCAACCCTCATTTCAAAATCCGGCGGTTGGATATCTACTGCTAGTCCGGATTGGAATCTTGACAGCAGGCGATCTTGCAGGCCCTGCATCTCGGCTGGGTACCTGTCCGCGGTTAATACGATTTGTTTACCCGCCTGGTGGAGCTCGTTAAATGTGTGAAAAAATTGTTCCTGGGTTTGTTCTTTCCCTCTAAAAAATTGAATATCGTCAATAAGTAATACATCTGCGCTACGGTATTGTTTTGCAAATTCTACTGTTTTATTTTTTCGCAGGCTGTTCACAAAATCTAATGTGAATTTTTCGCTGGTTACCAATACCACCTTAGCCGATGGGTTTTCTTTGAGAACCGTATTGCCAATTGAGTGTATTAAATGTGTTTTGCCTAGCCCGACACCTCCATAAACAATAAGAGGGTTAAACGAAGTGTTGCCCGGATCGTTAGCCACAGAGATCGCGGCGTTTTTAGCAAATTGATTATTTGAACCTTCAATAAATTTTTCAAAGGAATAATTAGTATTTAACAGAGGTGCTAAAAAACCGTTTGGTTTTTTCTGTTTTGGCTGTGGGTCGTTGCCCCCCGGAAGATCTGTTTTTTTCGCAGATACAATAAACTTAAAGCTGGAGTCGTCTTCTGACGACTTAGACAATGCATTAATTAAGTTTTGTTTATAGTGGGATTCAATCCACTCATAAAAAAATTGATTTGGAACTTCTAGTACCAGTTCTTTTCCAGACAAAGCAATGGGCGAGATAGGCTCAAACCATGTGTTTATTGCGTGGGCGGGAAGCGTTTTGGCCAATTCATTATAAACGGCCAGCCATAATTTATCGTGCGTCATCTTTTATAGTTATCCACAGGTTGTCCACAGGTTGGTTTGCTCCTTAATTTAGGCGTATTTGGGGTATATAATTCAAGCCCTAACTGCCGTTTTATAAACATTTTTATTTTGCTTTTAAATTTTGTGATATTTATTTCGCTTTCGTAGTTTCCTAGGCTTTTTTGGAGAAAAAATGAAGCGAACATATCAACCAAGTAATAGAAAGAGAAAAAACAAACACGGTTTCAGGTCGCGGATGTCATCCGTGGGTGGTAAATCCGTGTTGCGTCGTCGACGTAAAAAAGGCCGTAAACGCATGGCGCTCTAGGGGGCCCTGCTATTATGGCTGTACTGGGGGTAGTTGACCTCTTTTTTAGGAGGTCTTTCATTTACCTTGTAAAAGGATATAGGTTTTTTCTTTCCCCTGTTTTCGGTAGGCAGTGTCGGTTTTACCCCACTTGCTCCCAGTACGCGCTTGACGCCCTTAAATCAAAAACGTTTTTCAATAGCCTAAAATTAATTCTAACCCGAATTTCAAAATGTCACCCCCTTAATGACGGTGGCTATGACCCTGTTAAATAAATATGGATAGAAATACATTACTCGCATTTTTCTTAATTGCGATTGTTTTAATCTTTACGCCAAAATATATGGAAGTGGTTGATCCGCCCCCACAGAACCTGCCGTTGCCCGCAGTAGAAAACGTGGAAGACACAATCCGCCAGACGTCTGTACAAGATGGCACAAAACGAGCCAAAGAACCTGTTGTTTCTTTAGCCAGTGCGCCGTCCGATATTCTCTGGTCAAACGAAGAAGAAACCATCACAGTTGAAAACGAACTCTATACCGCAGTTGTGTCGTCAAATGGAGGTGGATCATTTCTTTCTTTTTCCTTTAAAAACCACCTAAATAAAGACGGCCAAGGCGTCGACCTCATTAATAGGAGAAACAAAGAAAACCTATCTATCAGGTTCAAGGATCTTGATGGGGAAAATATTAATTTATTTGGTCCTTGGCGGTACGAAAATACGTTTTCTGGTGGTGAAATATATCGACCGGAATCTTTGAAGTTTTCCATTGATGTTTTCCCCGGAAAAAGGATTATAAAGACCCTGACATTCTACCCAGGCTCATACATGGTTGATGTTTCTATTGATATGGATAATGTCGCAGATAAGGTTTTTGGAGGCGCTTATTCTTTTGGTTGGTACGGAGGCCTCGTTCCTTCGGAAGAAAACGAAAAAGATGATCTGGTTTATTTTGAATCGCTTATCTACCAGGGGGGAGAACTGGTTGACCTTAAGATTAAAGAGGGAGAATCAGAAGCAAACAGCTTTAATGGCGCAACTGGCTGGGCCGCTGTACGTACAAAATATTTTATTACAGCCATCATTCCAGACAGCCCCGATGACGTAGTTACCGCTTTTATGGGCGGACAAAACGATGGTCAGGACGCTTATGATATAGCGCTTTCATTTCCTGTTAAAGAGCCAGCTACTTTGAAACTTTATCTTGGGCCGCTGGAATACGATAAAATTAAAGCCATTAATCGCGACCTTGAGAAAACGATGAATTTCGGGTGGGGGCCTATTCGACCGATTTCAAAGGGAGTGCTCTTTGTTCTTAAAAAACTGCATGAATTCATTCCCAATTATGGATATGTTTTAATATTGTTTTCACTTGGCGTTAAGCTTCTTGTTTACCCGCTAACAAAGAAAAGCTATCAGTCAACAGCCGCAATGCAACAACTGCAGCCAGAGATTGCGGCGCTGAAAGACAAGCACAGCAGCAATCCGCAAAAGCTCAATCAAGCCACCATGAAGCTTTACAAGGAGAAGGGGGTAAACCCCCTCGGAGGGTGCCTACCGATGCTGCTCCAGATGCCTCTGCTGTTTGCTCTATTCCAAGTTTTTAGAACAACAATCGAATTGCGAGCCGAGCCCTTTGTTTGGTGGATCAAAGATCTTTCTGCTCCAGACGCTGTATTTACGCTTCCTTTTTCAGTTCCCATTTACGGCTCTCATGTGGCTATTTTACCAATTCTGATGGTTGTGTCTATGTTTATCCAGCAGCGCATGATGAGCGGTGGTGCCGCCCAACAGCCCCAACAGAAAACCATGCAATATTTTATGACTGGTTTTTTCTTTCTTATGTTTAACTCTTTTCCTTCTGGGTTAAACCTATACTATACTCTTTTTAATGTGCTAACAATTGCACAACAAAAACTTATACCGCCAGCAAAACCTATTACAACATAATGATGTCCGACACCATAGTTGCCCCAGCTACGCCGCCCGGGTATGGTGGAATTTCTATCGTTCGAATTAGCGGCAGCCAGTCAACGAAACTGACTAAACAAATATGTAAAACAAGGTCTTCTTTTTCACATCGCCGCCCCACGCTGTCGTCGGTTTATAATAGCGCCGGTGAAATAATCGACAATGCTGTCTTTACCTTTTTTGAGAAACCTCATTCATATACTGGTGAAGATGTTTTAGAAATCTCCTGCCACGGAAACCCCATCATAGTTGATCAAATTGTTTCTACTGTTTGTGGCCTTGGTGCGCGCCTTGCGGATCCTGGTGAATTTACAAAGCGAGCCTTTTTAAATGGGAAGCTAGACCTGGTCCAAGCAGAGTCTGTGTCAAAACTAATAGAGTCGCGGTCTATTGAAGCCGCCAACATAAATAATAAAATATTATCCGGGTCTCTTTCAAAAAAACTAAATACAATAAAAGAATCTATCGTTGGTGTTTTGGCGGAGCTTGAATTTGAGTTTGATATTTCTGAAAACGAATCATTAACGCCAAATTTAATTAGCAAGTCTTATAACATAATTAATAACAATATATTAGCCTGCAAAAACCTTGTTTCGTCTTACGTAGAAGGGCGCCTATTCAACCACGGGGCCCGTGTTGTAATTTATGGCAACCCTAACGTGGGGAAGTCCACCTTGCTTAACGCGCTCCTTGGAAAAGACCGCGCCATTACCAGTGAAGTGCCCGGCACTACCCGAGACACGGTTGATGCGGATATTGTGTTGGGTGGAATTCCAGTCACCCTTATAGACACAGCCGGAATTCGTAGCGCAAGTAGCAGCGTTGAATCTGCGGGAATTAAAAGATCTTATGATGAAATAAAAAACGCAGACCTTCTATTAAACGTTGTGACCGGTGAAGGTGATGTCGCCGAAAAGGTACAAATAAAAAATACGCTTATCGTTTTTAATAAAATTGATCTTGTTGCGCCGTTAGAAAAACCTTCCGACATTATTCCCGTTTCTGCTTTGTTGGGCGATGGTATAGCTGACCTAAAAAACACCATTAAAGAAAGGTTGATTTCAAAAAACACATCTAACTCAGACATAGTACTGACAACAAGGCGACAGGAAATTGCAATTACTGGTTGTAAAAATAGTTTAAGCGCATCCTTAAAGTATTTAAACAAAGATGCCCCAGAACTAGAAATTGTTGCCTTTGAGCTTCGGGATTCCATTAACCATATAGACGCGCTTATGGGAAAAACAACCGTCGATGATATTTTAAACAGGGTGTTTTCCGGCTTTTGTGTTGGTAAATAGTTTCACGTGAAACAAAAAACCAGACATGATATTATTGTTGTGGGAGGTGGGCACGCCGGTGTTGAGGCCGCCAACATAGCCGCAAAAAAAAACTGTTCAGTCTTGATGATCACAATGGACAAAAAAGCCATTGGGAGGATGTCTTGCAACCCAGCAATTGGCGGCCTAGCTAAGGGTCAAATGGTTCGCGAAATTGATATGTTAGGTGGTCTTATGGGGGGCTTGGCCGACAAGTCTGGGTTACAGTTTAAAATTTTAAACAAATCTAAGGGAAGAGCTGTTTGGTCTCCTCGCGCACAGGTTGATAAACGCCAATATGAAACCCTGGTAACGTCTACTGTTTTGAACAATAAAAACATTGATGTCATCTTGGGTGAAGCGGTTGAGCTTTTGGTGGATAACTACACGGTTTTGGGGGTTACTTTGCGTGACGGCACTTCTGTTTTTGGAAAAGCAGTTGTACTAACATGCGGCACTTTTTTATCCGGATTGATACATGTGGGCGAAAGAAAAATTTTGGCAGGAAGAATGGGCGAAGAAGGCTCCATTGGAATTACCGAGTCCCTTAGGGCTTTTGGGTTCAAGACTGGGCGTCTAAAGACGGGAACGCCGCCAAGGTTGAACAAAAACTCCATTGATTGGAACAAAACAAGCGTTGCTCTTGGTGATGAGTTTCCTGTGCCTTTTTCCTATCAAACGCACGACTTCAACCCACCTAACGATCCCTGTCATACGGTTCGCACCAACAAAGAAACACATGACATTATTAAAGAAAACATCAACCGGTCCCCTATGTTCTCTGGGGACATCAAAGGAACGGGCCCAAGATATTGCCCATCAATAGAAGATAAAATTCACCGGTTTTCCCACCATGATTCGCACATGCTTTTTCTTGAACCAGAATGGAAAAACTCTGATCAAATATATTTAAACGGGTTTTCCACAAGCCTTCCAGAAGACGTTCAGTTGAACGCTTTAAGAAAAATACCCGGCCTGAGTCTTGTGGAGTTACTAAGGCCCGGCTATGCTATAGAATATGATTTTTTCCCACCAGCACAACTCAAAGCAACCCTAGAAACAAAAGACATTTCGGGGCTTTTTCTTGCTGGGCAAGTTAACGGCACATCGGGATATGAAGAGGCAGCCGCCCAGGGGCTTATTGCTGGGATTAACGCCGCGTTAACAGTTTCCGGCTTGGAGAACCTTGTTTTGTCTCGCTCTTCGTCTTACGTGGGGGTAATGATAGACGATTTGATTACAAAGGACACCTTGGAGCCCTATCGAATGTTTACATCTAGGGCTGAATACAGATTAATGCTCCGATATTCCAACACGGATGAGCGACTGATTGGTGTTGCCGAAAAACACTCTCTTTTAAGTGACGACGCCTTATCTCGGGCACGCAAGAGACTAGATCAAAAACAAACAATCTTAAACAATTTTAATACGTCAATAAGTCCCGCAAATCTACCTAGTAACATTAAAATAAATCAACCGATACCAGCAAAGACTGTTTTAAAGCGGCCGGAGTGTTCAATTTTTGATTTTCCAGATACTTTTTTATCACTCAGCGGCGAACTACCAATGTGGTCGTCTAACGAGTTGCTGCTTGACGTGGAAGCTGAAATAAAATACGAAGGATATATTAAACGACACTTAAATGATTTGGAGAAACAGAAGAAAAACGAATCATTGATAATTTCTAATAAATTAGACTATGGTGTGCTTGCTGGCCTTTCTAATGAGGCTATAGAAAAGCTCTCTTTTGTCCGCCCAGAGACGCTGGGACAGGCGATGCGAGTATCGGGCGTAACACCCGCAGATATTTCCGTTCTCCTTGTAAACCTGTCCAAATAGCACATGGTTTCACGTGAAACAATTATGGAAGATTCCGGTGTTTACTCTGTTTTTCCAAATAAATTATTTGAAGATTTTGCCAGCGGCTCATCCCTTAGTCAATTTACTCTAGATGCTGCGGCATTGTTTCTTTGTGTTGCGGCAAACAAATCAAAATCAAATATATTTTTATCATTTAAAAATGAAAAAGCGGCCTATTCTTTTTACTTGTTGGCCATCGGTCTTGAACCTGATCGTTTTCTCTTTTATCCAACGCCCGACCTAAGCGAAAAAGTTCCTGGTTTTAATATTGAAAGCGAACGCTATCGCGAAGAGTCTCTCATAAAACTCGCGGAAAAAAAACCATTTTATGTCTGTGTGGCAACATCTGCGTCGTTTAAAGAAAAAAATATTTCTGTTGGCTCATCTTCCGACTTGTCGTCCATGTCTATTTTCCCCGGTAAAAACATAGATCGAGACGATGTTATTAAGCAGTTGGATTCTTGGGGGTTTAAAAAAACAGACACAGTGGCCGAACCAAAAGACTTTGCATGGAGAGGAGACATATTAGACGTTTTTCCTATATACTTTCGGCGCCCGGTCCGCGTTGTTTTTAATTTTGACCAAGTAGAAAACATTTTTATTTTTGATCCAGCAACACAATTAACCACAAAAACCATTGACAGGCTTAACATAAAAGGATTTTCTTCTATTGCCCCAATCGATGATTATATAAATATTATCGACTATGCTGATTCTTCGATTGTTGCTGAGTGTATCCATCACAGTGGGGGGGTTGATCTAAAACAGGGCCTTGGTGGGAAGGGGGAGAACCTGGGGTGTTTGCCAATTCATTTTAAAAGCCGTCTTTTGACAAAAAGAATATCCCAGTTAAAAACCGACAACCTGAGTACCTTAGATCGTTTATTCATTGTTGGAAACGAAAACGAGAAAGGCCTTTTGGGAGGAGAGTTTAAAGACGCAACGTGGATAAGCGGTAATATACAAAAGGGTTTTTTGTCGCCTTTTTTGAAAATCAGCGTCCTTGCATCGTCTGATATTTTGAACGAAAAGAGGTCTATTCAAAAGTGGATACCAACATCACCAGAACAACGCAAATCGTTTACTTTAAATGACATTTCCAGCCTTTGCGTAGGTGACTATGTTGTCCATAGACTATTTGGGGTTGGTGTTTTTCTTGGCCTAACTATACAAAGCGGAGCAGCGGGTACCAGAGAGTCTGTTGAGATTGAATACGCAAACAATGCACGAGTGTTTGTCTCTATCGAAAAAATGGACCTAATCCATCGATATGTCGGATCAAAGAAAGACCCCACGGTGTCTTCTTTGGGCTCTAAAAAGTGGCTATCAGATGTTTCAAAAACGCGTAAAGCTGTTCGCCTTGTGGCAAAAGAATTGATTGAACTATACGCAAATAAAAAAAAGAAGAGGCTTTTTCAATATTCATCTGAAAATGACTTGGATGGGGCACTTGCTGGCTCATTTCCCTTTGTTGAAACACTAGATCAAAAAAGGGCAATTAATGAAGTTTTAAGCGACATGGACAAAGAAAACCCGGTAGATCGATTAGTTTGTGGAGATGTTGGTTTCGGTAAAACAGAGGTTGCCCTGCGGGCTATAATGAAATCTGTATTGTCAAACAAGCAATCTGTTTTTCTGTGTCCAACAACCATTCTTGCGGATCAACACTTTATTACATGCACAGAAAGGTTGGGGCCGCTTGGAATAAAAATAGGCTTGCTTTCTCGCTTTAAAACTAAAAAAGAACAACTAAAAACCTTGTCTTTGTTGCAAAAAAAAGAAATTGATGTTTTAATTGGAACACACCGAATATTGTCGCAAGACGTTGTTATTCCAGAACTTGGGCTTCTTGTGGTCGACGAAGAACATCGGTTTGGTGTGAGCCATAAAGAAAAAATAAGAAGCATGAAACAACAGGTGGATGTATTGACTTTGTCTGCAACGCCTATTCCGCGGACACTTCAACAGTCTCTTGTTGGAATTCGGGACGTAAGCCTTATCCAAACCCCTCCAAAATCAAGAAAGCCCATTGAAACAACGGTGCGCTATTTTGATTGGGACGCTGTTGTGGAATATATTGAGCGAGAACTCTCTAGAGGTGGGCAGGTTTATTTTTTGCACAACAGGGTTAAGGGTTTGCCTTTTTTAACACACAAGCTTCGGGATGCCTTTCCTCACGTTGTTGTTGAAAACATTCATGGACAGCTGGGCAGTAAAGAACTCGAGTCTAAGATTTTATCTTTTTTTAATGGTGGAATTGACATTCTAGCTTGCACAACCATAATTGAATCTGGGCTGGATGTGACAAACGCTAATTGTATTATTGTTAATGACGCTCAAAACTTTGGGCTTTCTCAGTTGTACCAGATACGTGGTCGCGTGGGCCGCGGACAAAACCAAGCACATTGTTTGTTGCTCGTTCCAAGAAAACAACTTGAACAGAGCGCCCATCGCCGACTGAAAACACTTGAACAATATACGTCCCTTGGGTCTGGGTACGATATCTCTATGAAAGATCTTGAAATTCGCGGGGCGGGAAGCTTGTTTGGTTACAAACAAAGCGGGCATATCTCATCCATTGGATTTGAGATGTATTGTGATCTTTTAAAATCAGAGGTGGATTTCGTTATGGAAAACAGCAATGATGTTCATTTTCCCAACATTGTATTTGGCGAGGATGCGCTCATAAACGAGAGTTATATAGAAAACTCAACCCAAAGACTCGGGTTTTACAATAGTTTTTCTCGAGCCAAAACAACTAAAGATGTTTTAAAAATAAAACACGAACTAAACAATCGGTTTGGGGAGTTACCGGTTGAAACAAAAAACCTGTTGTTTATTACCGAAGCTCGAGTCTTATTTAAAAACACGTCTGTTTCCAAGTTGTCTGTTGACAAAACGGGCGTTGTTCTTGTTTTGGGAGACACCAAACCTTACTCGTCCCTAGATCTATTATTTTCAGCTTTTGGCGGGTTTAGTGTTGCAGAAAAAGTGAATCATGTTTTTGGCAAAACAAAAACCGGAGAACTGTCTGTTTCTTTTTCTCTTGCTGGAATTGTTCCGTCCATGAAGTTGTTATTAAAATGCTCACGTTTGTTTTTAGCCAAAAAAAACGAGTAATTTACAGGTCTTGAAAAACGCATTAACTTTCGCCCTTTGTTGTTTTTTAACATCATGTTCTGTTCGGGAAAAAGACAACTCTGTTGTTTTGGCTCGCGTTAATGACCAAGTGTTAACTGTTAAAAAACTTGAAAAACTTTTACATCCCAAAAACAGGATAGAAGAACAGCTCAAAAACTTTATCCGCGACTGGGTGAACAACGCTCTTTATTATGATGCGGCGCTAAGGGACGGGCTTCATAGGGACGGCCAACTTTCAAATGAAAGAGACCGTTATTACAAAAAAATTATGATAGGGTCTTATCTTCAAACAAAAGTGTCATCTAGTGTCGTGATATCTAATTCTGATATTCGAGCATATTATGATGAAAGCCCATCTGGGTTTATTCGACAAAACGATGAGGCGTATGTTTATCACTTTTTTACAAACAAGCATTCAGACGCGCGCTCAATTCGTTCAAAATTATTAAAAAAACAAACGGTAGATTCAGAAAGTGAACTTTTTGAATCTTATGGGGTTGAAAAAAAAACTGTGACGAAGGGTTTTTTGTTGAAAGAATTAGACATCGAAATTTTTAAAAACAAAAAAGGAGCCATTGTTGGACCCATACGCACCGCAAACGGTTACCACGTTTTTGAAATTGTAAAAACATATAAAAAAGGCAGTAAAAAAGGACTAGAAGATGTTTATGACAAAATCTACCAAAGACTTTTAAAACAGAAGCAGGTAGTGTTAGCGGCAGACCTGCTGGACAGTTTAAAAGAAAAATCAAACGTATTCATTAATTCAAACTACCAATAAAAAATGACCTGTAAAAAAATATTATTAATTTTCACTCTTTCCTTTTCTCTTTCCCAGGAAGACATTCAATACATAGACGGCGTTGCGGCAATTGTTGAGGATCACATTGTTTTGAAAAGTGACTTAATCCAAATGGTAAACATGGCGGCTATACAAAACAAAATAGATCCCAGAACAAACCCGGATGCTTTTATTCGGCTACAAAACTCTGTTGTTCAGTCTATGGTAGACCAAAAAATTATGCTAGAAATGGCCGAACTAGACTCTATCGTTGTGGATGAAAAAGAAATAGACCAGGCGCTAGACCAACAGATACAGATGTTGGTGGCCCAGGCTGGAGGCGAAAGCCAGGCGGAAGATGCGCTGGGACAACCCATAAAAGACTTTAGGCGTGAGTTTTGGTACGACATGAAAGACAGGATGATTTCTGAGCGCTATCAACAACAGCTTTTAAGTGCGGTTGTTGTTACGAGATCGGAAGTGAAAGAGTTTTACAAAACGTATAAAGACAGTCTCCCTATCTTGCCCATGATGGCCAAAGTTCGACATCTACAGGTTCCTATAAAACCTGGGGCGGCCGCAAAAGAAAAAACAAAATCTTTTCTTTCTGAATTAAAATCTCAAATTGTTGAAGGTGTTTCTTCTTTTTCAGACATCGCAAAAGCTCACTCGCTTGATCCTTCAAAAAACAACGGCGGTGAACTTGGGTGGGTAAAAAGAGGTTCGTTAGTTAAAAGCTTCGAGACTACGGCGTTTACTATTGAACTTGGAGAAATCAGTGACCCCGTTGAAACAGAGTTTGGGTATCATATTCTTGAAACACTTGAAAAACAGGGTGATAAAATTCGCGTACGACATGTTTTGATGTCTCCGGAAATAACCAAAGACGACAATGAGCGCGCCTATAACTTGGCTTTTTCTTTAAAAGATTCCGCCACTACGCTGGATGAATTTAAAAAACTTGTAAAAAAATACTCATCAGATAAAACAACAATAGAAATTGGGGGGGACCTTGGCTGGATTGACCCAACTAACTATACCGTACCAGAAATTGGTCAAGCTATTAAATATATAGAGATGGGGTCTTGCAGTCCCCCTATCAACTCTTCAATTGGTTTTCATTTGCTTTGGGTTGATGGATTAAAAAAAGGTGGGCGTCCCAACCTTCAAGACCACTGGGCCGAAGTAGAGTCCATGGCGCTTAATAAAAAGAAAATGGATTGGTACCAGGGGTGGATATCTAGTGCTCGTAAAAACTTCCATATTCAAATCACATCAAACTAGTTTCCACAAAGATATTCACATCTAATAATAATAAGAGTGGAAAACTTTCTTTGATTCGTTTTTGGTGGATTTTTTAT
>Ga0209091_10001838_pt1 | contig 18321 bp, 14 predicted proteins | sample ArcticOcean_MG_C_6_FD_187438 | JGI IMG/M metagenome (GOLD analysis project Ga0209091, IMG submission 187438) | Marine microbial communities from western Arctic Ocean - ArcticOcean_MG_CB8_128 (SPAdes) (version 2) | ecosystem: Environmental > Aquatic > Marine > Oceanic | place: Arctic Ocean...
GACGGTTTCAATAAGTATTTACTTTTGGACAATAATATAATTAGTCAGCGACTTGTTGATTTATTGGAGAGATAATAATGAGACTAGGAATTTTAAAGGAACCAGAAGGTGAAAATAGAGTTGCAATTGTACCTAATTCTGTAAAAAAACTAACAAAAAATGGTTTTAAAGTATATGTTGAATCAGGGTCTGGCATTCTATCTAATTATTCTGATGAACTATATTCAAATCAAGGGGCGATTGTAAGTAAAAGAGAAGATGTTTTATCATGTGAATTATTAATCACAATAAGAATATTGGAAAAAATTGAACTACGCAAAGGAATGATGCTAGCATGCGTAGCAGATCCATTTAGGCAGCCTGAAATGATTCAAATGTGTATGGATATGGATGTAACTTTATTTTCTATGGATATGATACCACGTCGACTATCAAGGGCTCAATCAATGGATGTTAATTCTAGTCAAGATAACCTCGCAGGATACAAAGCAGTACTTTTAGGGGCTTCTTATGTTCCAAAGGGAATTCCTATGATGACTACATCTGCAGGTACTATTAGGCCTGCTAAAGTAGTTATTATGGGTAGTGGAGTAGCAGGATTACAAGCCATTGCGACTGCAAAAAGATTGGGTGCGATTGTTTATGCATCAGACGTTAGAAAATCTGCTGCTGAACAAATAGAATCTGTAGGTGGAAGATTTATCGAAGTAGATGGAATGGATGATTTTGAAGATGAATCGGGGTATGCCAAACCTCTTACTCCAGAATTTATTCAAAAAGTTAATTCAACTGTTTGCCAAGTAGCATCAGATGCAGATATCATAGTTACGACTGCTAGAATTTTTGGCAGACCTGCTCCAATAACAGTACCTAAATCTGCTATTTCTAAATTTAAATCGGGGGCAGTGGTTGTTGACATGAATGCAGATGTTGGCGGAAATTGTGAACTAACAATTCCAGGTGAGATAATTACAACAGACAATGGAGTAATAATTGTTGGAACTTCAAATTTACCTGGTACAGTTGCAAATTCTGCAAGTATGTTATACTCCAATAATCTTACGAACTTTATAATTTCAATATTTGAAGATGGTAAGATACAACTCTCAGAAGATGATGATATTTTAGTAGGTGCACCAGAAGGATCCGATTTTCATATATCAGGAATGGGTGGAGTATTAATATGTAATAATGGGCAAATTCATCCAAAACAATCTAAGTTAGGAGGTTTAATTAAATGATCACTGAAGTCGAAATAATAGGTTCCATAACTCTATTTGTATTAGCGATATTTCTTGGTTTTGAATTGATTACAAAGGTTCCTTCGATGTTACATACTCCATTAATGAGCGGTGCAAATGCAATATCTGGAATTAGCGTCGTCGGGGCGTTAATTGGCGCAAATGTTATTTTTAATGGGGGGGATACTCAATTATCAGGTATCTTGGCATTTGTCGCAATCGTTCTAGCAATGATCAATGTTATTGGTGGTTTTGTTGTTACTAACAGAATGTTAGTAATGATAGCCGGCAAAAAGAGAAGGGAGGATTAGTTATGAATGGTGATTGGTTTTCAATAATTGGGGATTGGGTTTCAATAGGCTATCTCATTTCTGCCACTCTTTTTATATTTGGATTAAAGAATTTGGGCCATCCTAAAACTGCACCAAGGGGGAATAGATTAGGTGCAATGGGAATGGCAGTAGCAATTTTCACTACTATACTAGAAATGAATTTAATTGATGAGGGAATTATTGGATGGGAATTAATAATTTCTGGTTTAGTAATAGGTTCCGTTATAGGTTACATAATGGCGATCAGAGTAGAGATGACTGGAATGCCAGAATTAGTTGCTTTATTCAATGGATTCGGTGGTGCAGCATCTGCATTAGTGGCATTATCAGAAAGTTGGAGATACATATATGAAAATGATATTGTTCCTAGTGGATTGGAATTAACAGTTATTTATGTTGCAGCTGGATTATCTGCTCTTGTTGGATGGATGACGCTTACTGGTTCTCTACTAGCAATGTTCAAGCTAAAGGGTGGAATCAATATTTTTGGTAAATGGTATCGAACACCAACTTGGGGACCTTCTTGGTTAAATTTTGTAAAAGTATCATTGTTCTTATCTTCATTAATCCTGATATGCATGTCAATTCAGTATCCTAGGGATGAAAATTTATTATGGGCAATTATAATAATTTCTTGTATCCTTGGTATATTGATTGTTCTACCAATTGGTGGTGCAGATATGCCAGTTGTCGTATCATTATTAAATTCACTATCCGGAATAGCAGCAGCATTTACAGGATTTATTATATCTAACAGTGTATTAATTGTAGCAGGTTCCTTAGTAGGAGCATCAGGATTAATTTTGACATTTATTATGTGTAAAGCAATGAATAGGACATTACCAGATGTGCTCTTCAAATCATTCGGAGGATCTGAAAAGGCCACTCTTACTAGGACCAAAGTCGGCGCAGATGCCGAAGAAGTAATTATGATGATTGATGGTGCCCAAAAAGTAATAATTGTTCCAGGCTATGGGATGGCAGTAAGTCAATGTCAACATCAAGTAAAGGAATTTGCTGATTTATTAAAAAGTAAATTTGATACTGAGGTAAAATATGCTATTCATCCAGTTGCCGGAAGAATGCCCGGTCACATGAATGTATTACTTGCGGAGGCTAATGTCCCATATGAACAATTAATTGAGATGGAAGAAATTAATCAAGAATTTTCTGAGTGCGATATGGCAGTAATTATTGGTGCAAACGATACATGTAATCCAGCAGCACGTAGTGGAGAAGGACCATTAGCAGGCATGCCAATAATTGATGCCGATAAGGCGCGTTCTGTTGTCATAATCAAGAGAAGCCTTTCAGTAGGATATGCTGGCGTTGATAACGATCTATTTTATGAAGACAAGACGATGATGCTTTTCGGAGATGGTAAAGCAATGATGAATAATCTTAATTCCGCACTTAAGGATTTATGATATAATGGTTAATTATGAGGTCCTCTTCTAGTAATAGTTATGTGGCATTGGCTCTCGAAAATGAAATAGGTGGTGCGATGAAGCAGACTGTCAAAAGATCTAGTATTGTGATTTTTATTATCGGATTACTAATTATACCAGTATTTGGTATGAGTGGAGGGCCATCTGCGCTAAATTCAGATGAAGAACTAACGGTTAAATATGGATGTTCATGTCATAACAATGGTGCCACATCTGCTCGAGTAGTCGTAATGATTACGGGCGTTCCAATTATGTATGATATCGACTTGACATATGATCTTACAATAACCGTTGCAGATTCTTTGACACTATCTGGTGGTAATGGTAATGTTAAAGCAGGTTTTTTATTATCATCTGATGCTGTGGGATCATTTTCTTGGGAAGATAGCGAAGATATTCGACAAGCAGAAGATCGAATAGATGATATATCTCATTCAGATACTGACTCTGACGGGATTTGGAAAATTAAATGGACTGCACCTTCAGAAGATGTTGGTCAAGTAAATTTTTGGTTAGCAGGAAATTCAGTTGATGGAGCCGGAATTCCAGATGAGAATGATTATTGGAATTTACTCTCTTTCTCAATAAATGCTCCGGGCACTATTTCTACTGATGAATCAAACTCCACACTCCAAACAAGAACTATTTCAGTTGGCGATTATGATTCACTTTTCGTTTTAGAGATAACTGATGAACAAATTGAACAAGAAAAACAAAATGCACTTTCCCAAAAAATGTTCACACAAGGTAATATGTTCTTTTGGACAAGTTTGGTTGCATTAATAGTTGGCGGGGTATTCCAAAGGGAAATTTTAGAACGAAGATATGGAGAGGGACCGGAATATCTGGCTAAAGAATTAGCTTATCCTGAAGCATTAAGAAGGATTTCATATACTTTTGTTTCATTCTATCTTGGATTTAGGTGGTTAGTAAATGATGCAACCTTGGAATTCCCTCCGCAAGCATTAGTTGGTGAAGATGCCGGAGTTACTGATCTAACTTACTTTATTATTGGTTCAATGTTCTTTATTAGCGCATGGTCGGCATATGGTGTTTATCGTACAATTAGATCAGCTTCAACGGAACCTAAGGTAAAGGATATTTTGTGATATGGTTGTTTTAGTATCCAAAGATAATAAAAAATCAGTTAATCAACACTTACATGACTTGGTTTATTTATTGAGGATAAATCTAACTATATTTATTATTTTTTCATTTTTATGGGCATTTTTTATTGAGGATATAATTTCATATTGGATAAATTCTTTAAATATTAATTCAAAACTTACAATCTATGGCCCATATGAATGGATTGAAATTCAATGGTCAATGATATTTGTATTATCATTAATTTCTATTACGCCATTTCTATCCTATTCAATTTTAAAATTTTTCAAAAATGGGCTTCTTCCAAGTGAAAAATCTTGGCTTTCTATATTATTATTCACTAATCTAGTAATGGTTCCCGTATTATTATTGTCAATATGGTTCATCATTTTACCTAATGTTATTAACGAATTATCAACACAAGCATCGATTTATGAAATAGATAATCGTTATGATGTAACTACTATTTTTAAGTTTACGATGGGAATATCTTGGATATTTATGATATTTTCATTCAGTACAATTTCGATAAGTTTGGCACGATTATTAGGATTATTTGAAAGTAATAGTAATTTCTTAAATGAAAAGATTATATTACTATCTGCTAGTTTAATAATTGTATCTCTACCAGATGAATTTGAAGGTTTAAAACTAATAATTGCTATTTTAATTATCTCAATGGCTAATTTATTTTCTCATACTATTCCTAATTATCCAATAGGTAGAAGATCATATACTGTAAATGAACGTATATCTAGTAAAGGTAATTCTGAAAAGTACTCAATTATAGATTGCAATTGTGAAGGTGCATGTCCAAAATTTCCCTCAAATTTCCAACCCAAAGGGGTCGCATTACCAAAATGCAGTGCTATTTGCCTAAATGGAGAAGAACAAGATAAGTTAATTGAAATGGTAATTGGACATAATATATCTCAAATAATAATTACTGGCTGTGACGGCCTTCCTCTTCCTAATAACTTTAAAAATATCTTAGAAATTAATAATTGTAAAATATTAGGTCTAGAGTGGATGGATTCAGAATTTTCTGACGATGAAATATGGAAATTAAATACTTTACACGATTCTATATCTTGACAAACATCATTACAATTAATTAAAATCTTACATCTTCTGGGCCAGCATATGAACAGAGTCAGAGTGGTGGTGGCTACTTTACTTATCTTTGGCGGAATGTTCGCTCAATTAAATTCTGAATATATTGAAAATAGATTAAATTCAAATGTTACTGATGATGAAGAAAATGGTTTGATTCCAATCCAAGTAGAAGAAGAATGGCTAGTTTTGAAAATAGAATTCATTGATAATTATTTTGACACTAGTTTACTTCCTGATATTTTTGAAGGTGAATTTTCTGCATTTTCTTACATAAAATCCATCAGTCCAAAGTCTAATCTAAATGTAACTATTATCGATGAAGTATGGCATACTGATCAACCTGAATCATTTTGGGGCCAAGATTCTGAAAATGGAAGGGATGTAACAGATAATAATGGTGTCCAAGATCTAGTACAAGAAGCTGTTAACGGGCTATTAACCAATATTGATTTATCAAAATGGGACTTCAATAATGACGGGATAGTGGACCGTCTACTGGTCATCCACTCAGGTAACGCCCAGGAGTCTAGTGGAATTACTTCATCAATTTGGAGTCATTTTTCAGGAATTGATGACCCAATAGAGATATCTAAATGGACAATAGAGCATTATACAATTGTTTCTCTTTCATCAGGATTAGGGACCATTATGCATGAAATGTTACATCAAATGGGAGCAGTAGATCTATATGATGTTCATAGTAATTCACCTTCTTCTAGTTGGAATGGATTGGGTATTTGGGATATTATGGCAGGAGGTAACTGGAATGGCGATGGGAAGATACCTTCTCTGCCAAGTGCTTCAACTATGGAATTAATTGGGGCAGGAAATTCGATTACGATAGTTCCTAATGAGGGATCTTCAATACATTTAACTCCTATCTCCGAAGGTGGACACACAATTAAGATTCTAATTTCGCCAAGTGAATCAATAAGAATGTCTGTAAGATCTAATGGTTTTGACAGCTCATTACCTAGTTCAGGCTTATTGGTTGAGCACCAAGATTTAGATAATGGTAATTTAGATTATAACCTTGTTAATACTGATCCAAATGTAGCGTGGCTGAAGATCATAGAAGCAGACGGCAATGATGCATTACAAAGGGGAAGAAATATGGGCGAGGCAGGAGATTTATTTTCAAATGGAGATTCATTCGGTAACAATGGAATATATATTAGAGATAATCATGGACGTTTGGTAACTTGGACTGCAACAATAATTAATACTGATTTAGATGATAACGGCAATGTTGTCAATATGACCATTAATTTTGAAAATTATAAAGATAACTCCATCGAAATATTAACGCCTAGAACTCCAATTCAATTATTACCGAATGAGATAGCTTATATTGATATAATGTCTAATAAATCATGCAATTTAAATTTGAATGTCACATACAATGGAATCCAAAATTTTGATAACTATGAAATTAATCCTGGCTTCAATGAGATTCCTTTACTAAATTATTCTAATTTAGATCGAAGTAATGGCCAATTAAAAGGATATATTGGTTGCAATAATTCATCATATATTGATATTGAAATAAATTGGGTAAAAATTGGCCATAAATTAATATTAAAGGAATTAGAAATAGTAATCCCTTGGGATGAAGATTCTAGCGTAGAAATATTTCCTGAGTATATTGGAAACGAATCTAGAATTTATTCTATTTCGGTCTCCGGCGCAATTAGTAGGATATCAGAACCTATTACTCAAGGTCGATTATATCCTGGTGAACCAATTATTCTTGAAATATCTCCTGATGGATTATTGGAAAGTGGAATGGTTGCCAAAGGAGAATTAATCTTTATTGATGGTAATTCACTTGAACAACGACTGCCTATTATACTCCAAGCAGAATCTCCATTTATCGGTGAAGGATGGTTGCCTTGGATATCCCAACCAGGTAACGGGTTATTTTTAATTTCAATTTTACTTGCATTGTCTCTACTTACAAATAAAAGCAAAAAACAAAGTAATTAGCGTTTCGTTGGATTATTCCATCTGGAATCTGCCGGTGGACGTGTTATGGAAATGTAATTCCAAATATCTTTTTTAATGGGATATAGCCATTTTTTATTAACTCCTGCTGCTAATCTAGACGAAAGGCATGCTTCTTCCCAATTAATAGGGCCATTATTTGGATGAACTACAAGCCAAGGAGCATGATCTTCGCCTAATACGGTATCATAACACCTCCATTTAGATCCATATTTAAATCCGGGTCTAGGATGTAACCCTCTGTTAATCAAATCTAATTTTATACTAGTGGATATGTCAATATCATCCTCGTCTTCTGATATGAAATAATTAAGTATATTCTGAATATCTTCATCTAAAATTCTACCGCCTGAATAAGGTATGCCAATATTTTCCCATGCCCATTGACCATCATATGGGATAAAGATATTACCATTTGATAATTTAATGGAACCCTGTATTTGATTAATTTCATAATAATCATCTTTCTTGGGAATAGGCATATCGCCTTTCGGACTTAATATTTGGATTCTATATGTGACTACTGCTAATTCATTATCTACAATTAATACTTCTGCAATACGATCATTTTGGGTAACATTTTCACACCATTGATATAATTCTTCAATATTTAATGGGCAGGAAGAGTGAAACCAGCGAATTTCAGAAATAGGTTTTTCATTCCTAGGGTGATGGTCAGATGGCCATCTAAGTCCCCACGATTCACTTTGAATATTAAAATCAAAATTTAATGAATTTTCAGATAACATTATTTTATTCCCTGGTTTTCTTAATGATTCTAATATTGTGTATTCTTCAATCAAATCAGGATTTAATTTTAAACATTCAGTAATCCAATTATCACTAGGTAAATCTATATTCCTATGCTCATTACAGAATAACATTTCTGCATTAGTTAAAAATATCACATCTTCAGACATTACGCGCCCTATGGCAGATTTATGCCATAACCTATTCGCTGCTGAACCTTCATAGTGGACTCCACCAGCATCCCGATTCATGATTTCGGGTAATAGTATAGGATTTCATACCGTCGGTTAACCCAAATATGAACAGTGATAACATCTGCGGAGGTTTGATGACAATGAATGCGGAGCAAGATATTCAATACAAAACTCTTCTCAGGTTAAGATCTCTTTTGGATAATATTAGTAATTCTAAAGTTACATTAATTGGTGATATTATGTTAGACAGGTATTATCATGGCTTTGCTAATAACTTGAACTCAACTGCTCCAGTCCCAGTCATTAAAATTATAGATTCTGAAGAATCTCCTGGTGCTGCAGCACATATAGCATTGGGATTAAACTCCCTTGGTATGCCTATACAATTATTTTCTTGCGTAGGTGATGATGCTGAAGGCGATAAAATAATCTCCACATTGTCTGATGAAGGCATTAATATTTCCAATATTATGAAGATTCCAAATCGGAAAACATTAACAAAAATAAGATTTTATGGTAGCAGGGAAAGTCTACTTAACAATAGTCAAATATTATTACAGGCAGACAGAGAAGCCTTAGAGCCTCTTTCTATGGAAATTTCTGATGAACTCGTGGCTAGGGCAAAATTGAATTTAGATAATAGCAGTGCGTTAGTTATTTCTGATTATGACAAAGGAGTAGTGTCAACAAAAGGGGCTATCGAATTAATTAAAATAGCTAATTCAAAAGATATTCCTATTATAGTTGACCCGAAGTTAACTGGCCTAGAGAAAAGCAGGGATGCCACGATAGTACTTTTTGAAATAAGGGGACTAGAATTACTTCAAAGAAGATTAGTTTTAGAAAATAGTGCTCAAACTGCACAGAATTTACTTTCAGAATATGGCTGGAATTCATTATTAGTTTTAGGGGGAATAGAGGGAATGACATTGTACAGATTAGGCGAAGTTCCAATTTTCTTTCCTTGTAATGCCACTCTCACAGATCAACAGATAGGCCTACATGATGCAGCAGCAGCAGCCTTGGCAGTTTCCCTGGGCAATGGTTTTTCGTTATTGGATTCCGTAACTCTCGCATCAGCCGCATGTGATTGCATTCTCTCTGCTACTGCCTCAAAAGAATTTATTTCAAAAGATGGCTTATATCTATGGTTGGATGAACTATCATGGCGCATGCGAATATCTGAAAGATAATTCACTCAGTAATCCATTGGGTTCAATAATAATAGCACAGGCCAGTAACTAGTGAGAATCGTTAGTTTTGTACTTATTTTGATTTTTATTAATCCTCTATCTTTCGTTATTGGCAATGCCGATGCCGAAACAAATAATTACTATAATTTTGGATTTTATGATTCCGAACCAGTTACTTCACAAGATAATTTTACTGTTTCAGGTTATCTAAATTCAGAACTTAATCAAACATTTGTATCTTGGTCAATTTCAAATTTTGGAAGTATATTGGATTCAAACTCATTTGAATTTTACGGAACGGAAAAGATTAATTCACTTTATAATTATGATTGGGAAATTGAAATTAATCCTATTAATTTAGGAATATGTACTTGTTTAATCACTATATCTACGGGTGTTAATGAAATATTGGCCATTAGTAAGCCTATTTTCATTATGGATGGTACAATATTAAATGATTCAAAAACTAAACCAGCCATTTCAATTTTATCTCCTGTGGATGAATTAATTTACACCAATGAATTATTAATATCCGGTTTCGCTTGGAACTATGATTCTACTATTCCTAATATATCGTGGTCAATCAATAGTATATATTTGCTAGAAGGGCAGATGACATGTCAAATTGATTTTATTGAATTATCTAATATTTCAACAAGGATAATCGATGAGGGTTCAGAAATTCATCATAATTCTTTTAATATTGATGTTAATATAAGTACTTTAGATGATGGATGGTATTCATTATATGTCTGGTCCCACGACACTATAGAATCCAATTTAATTAATTCGGAATTAAAATGCATTTCAATAAAAATTGATAATGATTCTCCAATAGTCGTTATCAATTACCCGGGTATTTTAGATTATAATTCTACTCAGGAATCAATAATTCCAGAAATTTCATTACTTGAAAATTCCCCCAGATTATCATTTGATGGGAGTGTATCAAATGATCCCTTTTGGGGAAGAAACGGACTTTCATTTGTTTGGACATTAGTAGAAATTATTCCTAATATTTATAATGATGATTATAATTATGAAGTTATTGAAATTATTAGTGGTAATGATGAAAAAGTTTTTTCATTTGTTACTGATAAATCAGGAATGTTTAGACTTACATTGACTGTATCAGATTTGTCTGGAAATATTGATAGTAAAGATATCCATATTCTCATAACAAACTTAAATCCCATAGCTAAATTAAAAATAAATGGTCAAGATGTTATCGATGGAGATGATATTATACTGTCTGATTTTAATGAATTAATCTTAGATGCAACAAATTCAAGTGATACTGCTAATGACATGGAATCATTAAATTGCATATGGAAAGTCAATAATATTCCATATTATGAGGATTGTTACAGAAAATTTATTTGGCCAGAATCCGTAACTATGGACAAATTCATACTTACTTTAGAAGTATCTGATGATGATGGCCTTATTTCTCAAATATCTGTAGCTGTATTATCGGACGAACCAAATACTAATGGATATTATATGCTCTTAATATTAATTGTCTCCATTATTTTTGTATCATACGCATTTTATAAGAGATTTAATGTAGTTGATGATAATATTCCAAAGTGGTAGATTATTGTATGGTAAATAGATGAATAATCCTATTAATGGTTGTATTATGGAATGAATGTTAATCATGGCGTCAATACCATTTTCTATTGAGGAATATATGAAACGACAATCTAGGTTTCACTCTAAACTCCCGGAAAATAGTATCGTAATTATACCTACAAATTCTAATTGCACAAGATCTAATGACACTAATTATCCCTTCAGAGGAAATTCCTACATGTTATATCTTTGTGGATGGTATGATCCAAATGCTGTTTTTGTCTCTCATAATATTGATGGTAACTGGACAACATCGTTATTTGTACAACCCAGTGATACCAAGGCAGAAATATGGGAAGGTAGGAGAATTGGTGTGAAAAAAGCTAGTATTAATTGGCCTGTTGATGAAGCATATTCAATAACCGAAATTGACCATATAATGCGAAAAAAGTTAGAAAAAAGCAAGAATGTATTTATCATACAAGGGTTAAATAAACAATTAGATGATATAGTTTTTGAATCCCTTACAAATAAATCAAGATCCAGAAATAAAACTGGAAATGGACCTAGGAGTATTAGTGACCCATCTTATTTATTAGATGAAATGAGATTAATTAAATCAAAAGAAGAAATAAATAAAATGCAAATATCATGTAATATAGCTTCTATGGCACACATTAAAGCAATCACAGCCTCCAAGCCGGGAATTGGCGAATGGGAAATTCAATCAATAATTGAGGGATATTTTATCTCCAACCTTAGTGAAAATAGTTATTCATCTATAGTAGGTGGTGGTTCAAACGCTACAGTCTTACATTATGGAAATAATGACTGTATAATTAATGATGGAGAATTAGTACTTGTTGATGCAGGATGCGAAATGGATGGATACGCCTCTGATATTACGAGAACATGGCCAATAAATGGAAAATTTACAAAAGAACAGATTGAGATATATGAAATTGTTCTTGAAGCGGAAATCGCAGGAATTAATGCATGTGTGGTTGGAAATCCTTGGTTATCATCACACCATGCATCTTCAAAAGTTATCGCTGAAGGATTAATTAAACTAGGAATATTGAATTGTAGTTTAGAAGAAGCACTTGGACAAGATTATGACGGACCTTACCGTAATTTCTTCATGCATGGGACCAGCCATTCACTGGGACTTGATGTTCATGATGTAGGAGTTACATCACCAAATGGAGAAAAAGAGGGTAGAATACTAGAGGAGGGAATGGTTTTAACAGTAGAGCCGGGTCTATATTTTGCTGATTGGCGTACGGATATTTCTATTCCAAGTAAATATGCAGGAATAGGTATAAGGATTGAAGATGATATTTTAATTACTAAAGATGGTCCATTAATATTGACATCATCTTGTCCCAAAAGTATTATAGAAATTGAATCTTTGATGAATACAAGAAGCTGATTACATGTCTAAATGGAGAAATATTCTTAATTCCCAACTTACCATAAATCCTCCCAGGCTATCTGTTGAGGATGCTGAAGAATTATATGATTATGCTGATTTAAATGAGCTAATGAGTGTCGCTTTAATGAGACGGCACTCACTTGTCCCAGGTGATGGAATAACATATTTAGTAGATAGAAATATCAATTATACAAATATTTGTACTATAAATTGTCATTTTTGTTCATTTTTTAGGCCACCTGGGCACAAAGAAACATATACTCAAACAATAGATGAAATTAGTAATAGGATATCAGAACTAGAACTGGTCGGAGGTTCTAGGATATTGATGCAAGGGGGAGTAAATCCAGATTTAAAATTGGAATATTATCTTGATTTAATTTCTGAATTAAGAATTCGCCACCCTAATATAGATTTAGACTGCTTTTCACCTATTGAGATTGAAGGAATTGCTGAAGTTTGTAATATTTCTACTTTGGATGTATTAAGGAAACTAAAATCTGCCGGTCTTCATGGATTGCCAGGTGGTGGAGCAGAAATGTTGGTTGACGATGTTAGGTTAGATGTTTCTCCAAAAAAAGGTGGATCATCAAATTGGTTAAAAGTTATGAAGGAAGCTCAATCTTTAAATTTAATAACATCTGCAACAAATGTAATAGGTTTTGGTGAAACTAACAGACATAGGATTTTACATATGGATGTAATTAGGAAATTACAAGATGACACTATAAAACAAAATTTAAAAGGTTTTACCTCATTTATTTCATGGCCAGTACAATTAGAAAATAACGTATTTGGGAAAAAATCTATAAGAAAAAATATTAAAAATGTGGGTTCAGGGCCAAACGATTATTTGAGACACATAGCTATATCTAGATTATTTTTTGATAATATAATGCATATTCAAGCCTCCTGGCCTACGATGGGCTTAGGGATAGCTCAGATGGCATTCTTTGCAGGCGCAGATGATGCAGGATCAACTATGATGGAAGAGAATGTAGTTTCTGCATCTGGAACAACAAAGACAGAAGCTAATGAAGGAGAATTACAACAAATAATAATTAGGGCAGGGTTTAAGCCCAAAAAACGTGACTCAAAATATAATTTATTACTTACTAAAATTATACAATCTAGAGAGTTATATTCTATAATTCCATCACAAATTTAATAATCAGCAACTTCAATTCGGCCACTTCTTACTGGCATAATTGGAATCATTAAGTCAGATTTTTTAGTAGACATAGTTACAGGGCGAATCCATTTTAAATTTGTTCCATCTGTTCTTGTAGCATCTATAATTAATTCCCAATGAATTGTTATCAAGGAAGAATATATCGAGCCTGGCCAAATATTATCTGGACCATTAAGAGTAATTTCCTCTCCAATCTTAATAATTTTAACCCAGTTTCCTGAATCCAATACTCTTAAAGAATCTAACATCAAAACTCTACTGTGCGTGAGAGTCATAGGCATGGCTTCTCCTACTCCTGTGCCCAAATCATCGCCTGTTGATATTCTTTTTTCAGGCATTTTTGTAGACATTCCAGGAGATGGTTGTTGATTTTCATTCATTTTTAAGGATTTAAGAACGTTCTTTCTTTCAGGTACTGCCATACCGACTTGTAATCTTGCACCATTAATATGAACATCTTTAGGAATCGATAAAATCTTAATTGCAATTTTATTCTCACTATTTTGTATCTCAATATCTGGCGGTATTATAGGATTATTAACATAATTATTTTGTTTTTTTATGTCCCTCATGTTTGCAACCATCCTAATTATTATCGGCATAAGAAAAATGGGAAATGAAAACAATAATAATTTTGGGTAATCCAATGGCCCTAATCTGTAAGAACCTGCAAATGATTGTGAAATAATGTCTAATTCTAAAAGTACTGGTTCTGTAGCATGAACAAGTATTGATAATATTAGTAATATCACAGTAGGCGTAATTAGTTTTCTAGATATTAGGTGAAGTGGGTCTGGACTGATGTACCAACCATTTCTAGTTTTCATTAAGAATGGTAAAGGCTCGGTAGTTATTTTATCTTCAATAACTGTAATATTTGAATCATCAAAATTTTCATCACATTTTTTAAATTCTGCAAACCAACTCTTATCATTTCCTATCTTAAATTCAGTATCAATTATAGTTTCTGAATTAATCATTACTTCAACTATGGGAACATGAATCGGATTCATATGCGAATACTCGAAAGGAGGATATCGTATCCTTTGTACATATTTAATCATATTAACTCCATAATATGGCTAAAGCCGCTTTACCGGCATATTTACGAAATTCTGGAACATCCTTTAACATTTTCACACCAAGAGGTATTGGATTTTCAATATCTCCTAATTCATTAATTAATTTAATTACTTCTGGTCGGGCCCATATTGCAAATATTTCATTTAATTCATTATCATCTACTTCGGTAACAAAGGCATCTCTAAGCGCTTTCTTTCTTCTATGATTTTTACGCATCCCATTCATTTCTTGTGATAATAATTTCATTTTTTTTGCTGAAAAATCATTATCTTTTAGAAGATTATTTATCATTGGTAACAATAAATCCACTTGTTTGAATCCTGGTCCAATTCCTCCGCCAGTTGTAGGTTTGCATATTCCAGCAGCGTCTCCAAATAATATAATACGTTCCTTAGTTAGATTTTTTAATATTCCACTAGGAACAGGTCCGCAGAATCTTCCAACTTCTTTACAATTGGAAAATTTATTCTTCCATGGAGACTCAAACATTAATTGATTTAAATAATCTTCACAAGACTTTTCGCCAAGTAAATTTGGCTTACTCCATATTCCAATTCTGGTAGTTTCGCCTGATGGAATAGCCCATGAAAAAAAACCTGGTGCTACGTTTTGGCCTGTAAATAGATCTAATTTTCCATCTTCTGTATCGTATCCTGTGACTTCAATCTGTAACCCAATCATCATTTCTTTAGGTCTTCCCATCTTGAAGTTTCTACGAACCCAGGAATGCGCTCCATCAGCGCCACATAATAATTTAGTTCTAACAATTCTTTCACTCCCATTAGAATCTATGACCATTTCAACATACTCATCATTAATCACCGCACTTTTAGGTTGACTTGAAAGCCAAATGTCAGTCCCGTTGGCGACGGAGTCCATCACAACTCTTTCATCAAAAATCTTTCTACATACAGACCATGTCCTAGTAATATCGGGGTTTCCTATTTCTATTTTGATCCCAGACGGACTATACATTCTTGCACCCCATATTCTAGTAAGTGCAGTATCATATAATCCAACTTTAGCCATTGCACCAGGATTAACCAAACCTGCACATTGGAATGGCCTTCCTATTTCTTTATGTTCTTCAATTAGTAGAACACGATGGTTAGATTGAGATAATTTTCCAGACAGGTATCCACCTATTGGGCCAGCTCCAACTACTACAATATCATATTCGTGTATCATAATATTCACTATTTCTTTTTCATTTTCTTCATCTTACCAATTAACTCACTAGCATCGCGTTTGTTAATTTCTTCAATTGTCGTTGTCTTAACTATTGCCATAGCATCCTCTACTTTTATTCCTAATCTTTCTGCCATGGTCTTTATTGCCTTAACTTGAGGTTCTGTTGCTAAATTATCGCCATCTCTTTCTATTAATTTACCTATAATTATACTCGCTGAACCTTCTCTTCCTCCAGTTAGCTCATCTATGTCATTAATGCTATTGGATTTCAATAAATCACTCAAATCTAAATTTAATTTATCAGTTAATTTAACTATTAATCCAACTTGTTTATCACTTGCGGGAAATGTAGCTCCACTTTCTATTACTTCGTCCAATATGACTCGCATCTCATCCCCTGTTAATTCTTCAACTTTTTTTCCTGATAGAATTTTTTCCTGATCAGTACTATCTTTACCCATTAATAAATTATTTAATAATATTATTTGTTTTTTAGATGGAATGCTCCTCTTCCATATTTTTGCAAAATTATTAATTTCTTTAAAATTATCTACAAATGTGTGCCAAACAGTAGGTGCAGATTTAGAACTATTTTCTATTGCATCTAAATTCATTTCCATTTTGGCAGTAAATTCTCTATCAAACAAACCTTCATGATTCTCTTGATTATTATAAAATGGTACAACTTCTAGCCACATCATCTTGCCGGAATCAGTTGGTTTTAATGACCCGTTGTTATTTTCTACATACTTTCTCTTATTCAGAGTTTGAATAGTTGTAACGTAAGTTGAAGGCCTACCAATTCCAGCTTTTTTCATTTCTTGGACTATTGAACTTTCTGAATATCTTCTAGGAGGTTTAGTTTCATCTATCACTAAATCAGGATTATTATCTATCTTGTCTAAGGGCCATTTTGCACCAACGTCTAGATTATATGCTGGTGGATTAATCTTTACATTATTATGATATTCAGCATACACTTCCTCCCAACCAGAATGGATTCTCCAGGATGCCATGCCTGTAATCAATTTTTCATAATTATTAGTTTTGGCTTTTATGGAGCGGTTTTCGCGTATTGAATCAGACATTTGTGAAGCAGCAAATCTTGACCAAATTAACCTGTAAAGAGCTTGTGAGTCTTCATTACCACTTTTAAGTTCTATAATTTCAGGTCTTGTTGGCCTAATGGCTTCGTGTGCATCTTGAACATTTTTCGATCCTTTTTTAGCATCTGAACCTAACATTCCGGATCCCAGATATTCAGAACCATATTTATCAGAAATATATTTTTGTACCGTTTCTCTAGCATCTTTATTAGTTCTCGTAGAATCTGTTCTAATGTATGTTACATGCCCAGAATTATAAAGTGCACCTGCAACATTACTAGTTCTTGAAACTGACCATCCCAAATTTGAGCTTGCCGTTTGCAGTAGTGTATCTGTAGTAAAAGGTGGTTTAGGCTTTCTAGAATTTTTACCTGGTTTTATTGTAATAATCTCAATTGAATCATTTACTTCTAGATTTTTAACAGCGTTTTTCGCTAATTCAAGATCATAAGTTCTATCTGGATGATGTTTACCTGAGTCATCTAACCAAGCTTGCTCGTCATCTTTTTCATGAAATCTTACCTTAAAATTAATACCTCCAGCATAGAAATTTACACTTTGAAATTTAATTGGTACATGTTGTTCTCTTTCTAATTCTTTTTCAACAATAAATCCTAACGTAGGCGTTTGCACCCTTCCCATTGATGCTAATCGCCAAGATCGAGAAAATCTCGAACATTCAAAACCTACTAACCTATCCATAAACCTTCTAACCTTTGCAGAATCTACTAGTGAGTAATCTATTTCTCTTGCATCTGAAAGAGATTTAATGACTGAATCTTCTGTAATTTCGTTGAATGTGACTCTTTTTTGATTAGAAAAACCTTTTTTTATAAAAATTTCACTAAGTCTCCAAGCAATGAACTCACCCTCCCTATCTGGATCAGTAGCGATATATATTTCATCGACATTTGATGATTTAGCATGTTTAATCATTTCTGTTATTTTCTTTTTTGCTCCAATGGTCCAACTCCATGGGGGTTCAGGTAAGGTATCTAAATCAGATTCCCACATGGGTATACTAGAGTCTTTACTACCTTTACCTGGTAAATCTTCAACGTGCCCTCCGCACGCTTGAACAATCCATTCTTTGCCTAGGTATTTTTTTACAGTATTTGCTTTAGCTCCTGATTCTAAAATCATCAACTTCAAATTACTTCACAACCGAGACAAAGACAGTCTACGATTCTATCGAATTAAATGCTATGTATAAATGTGAGTTAATAATTTTTTTTTTATTTCATCATTTTCATAATTATTGCCTTGATGAAATTCTATTTTTCTCTTCATTCCATACTTCCTCTGATCCTGGCCCACCGCAACCAATACAACCAGGATATCCTGCTTCTACTAA
>Ga0209091_10001848_pt1 | contig 18224 bp, 20 predicted proteins | sample ArcticOcean_MG_C_6_FD_187438 | JGI IMG/M metagenome (GOLD analysis project Ga0209091, IMG submission 187438) | Marine microbial communities from western Arctic Ocean - ArcticOcean_MG_CB8_128 (SPAdes) (version 2) | ecosystem: Environmental > Aquatic > Marine > Oceanic | place: Arctic Ocean...
TAGCAGCGGAACCTACAACAGGTATTTTTATATTTGTTCTTGGTGGAAGTGTTGGTGTTATATCTGGTTATATTGTCGATTTAATTCATTCAAGTGACTACTTGCAAAGTGAATCTAAAATCAACTTAGAATTTGAAAAATTAGAAAAAACTTTAGTATCTAAGTTCAATTTATTTTGGTGCCTAGTTTTTATCCCAGGTTTTATAATAGGACTGTTGGTAGCCTTTCAAGTTGATGTAGACAACATATTGAATTTACCTAAAGAACTTAGTCTTGTTACTATAGTTGGATCTATAGGTGCATTTTTATCAATTTTTATGTGGGCATTAAATCCTCTTAGTGATTTTCAATGTTCAACAGATCGTTCTCGTAATTATGTTTCTAGAGTTGTCGACACTACAAATTTTGTCTCTACTTGGGTTATTTGTGGTTTTTTAGTGTTTGAAGTTTTTATGTTTTTCACATCAATTGATTTAAAGATTTTGTTTGGTGCATGGCTGCCATTTGTCCCTTTAATTGCAATATTGTTGGGATTTTTACCTGGATGTGGACCACAAATTATTGTTACAACATTTTATTTGAACGGTTACATTCCTCTGTCTGCAGAAATGGGTAATGCAATCGCTAATGATGGCGATGCATTATTTCCAGCAATCGCCTTAGCTCCAAAAGCTGCCATAATTGCTACTTTATATAGTGGAATACCAGCAATTATAGTTGCGTATGGATATATGTACTTATTTGAATAAAAAATCATAATATATTTCCTAAAAAAATAGTTTCCTTTATCACGTGAAGCGGTTAGAAGAGGCTCACATATATCAATTTTCATAAAATGACAGTCGAACTTAGAAATATTGCAATTATTGCACACGTTGACCACGGTAAAACAACCTTAATTGATTCAATCATGAAACAGACAGGTATGTTTCGTGACAATCAACAAGTTGATGAAAGGCTGATGGATTCTGGCGATCTTGAAAAAGAACGTGGCATTACTATTCTGGCTAAGCCAACATCAATCATGTGGAAAGATGTACGCATTAATATCATCGACACTCCAGGCCATGCTGATTTTGGTGGTGAAGTAGAACGTGTCCTACAAATGGCTGATGGAGTTATCTTGTTAACCGATGCAGCTGAAGGACCTATGCCTCAAACTAAGTTTGTTTTAGGTAAGGCATTAGCGCTTGGACTCAAACCAATTGTGATAATTAATAAGATCGATAGACCGGATGGTAGACCAACTGAAGTAGTTGATGAAGTTTTTGATTTATTTGTTGCTTTGGATGCAAATGATCAGCAGTTAGATTTTCCAATATTATATGCAGCTGGACGTGATGGCTGGTGTGTTAAAGAATTAGAAGATGAACGCGTTAATCTACATCCTTTGCTTGATGTTGTTTTGGAACATGTTGAGCAACCGCAAGTAGATCATGACAAACCATTTGCAATGTTAGCAACCTTATTAGATTCGGATCCTTATTTAGGCAGATGCTTAATAGGACGTGTTGCTCAAGGTAGTGCAAAAGTTAACGATTCAGTCAAAGCTATTAATTTGGATGGAAAAAGCATTGAAACTGGTCGACTGACCAAGCTATTAACGTTTAAAGGCACAGAACGAGTAATCGTTGATGAGGTTCAGGCAGGTGATATAATTTGTATTGCTGGCTTAACTAAAACTTCAGTGGCAGACACAATCTGTGAACCTTCAGTTACTGAGCCACTTGCATCAACACCAATTGATCCGCCTACCATGTCAGTAACTATTACAGTAAATGACTCCCCATTTGGTGGCCGTGAAGGAAAAAAAGTTACTTCAACAGTTATTAGAGAGAGACTTTTAGCTGAGGCTGAAACTAATGTTGCAATTACATTTGCAGAAAATGATCAAAAAGATGCTTTTGAAATTGGTGGTAGAGGTGAGTTGCAAATCGGTGTTTTGATTGAAACCATGCGTCGTGAAGGTTTTGAATTAATCGTTTCCAGACCAAGAGTTTTATATAAAACTGATGATAAAGGTAATCGACTAGAGCCAATCGAAGAAGTTATTATTGATGTGGACGAAGAGTATGTAAGTGCAGTTGTTGACGGTATGAATCAAAGAAAAGGTTCAATGCTTGATATGCGTGCTGCAGGTGCCGGTAAGACAAGAATTATATTTCATGCGCCTTCCAGAGGCCTTATTGGTTATCAAAATAGGTTTTTAACAGAAACTCGTGGAACTGGTGTTATGAATAGATTGTTTCATGCGTATGATGCTTACAAAGGTGATGTTTCTGGTAGGAAGAGTGGCGCACTTATATCAACAGATACAGGCACAGCCGTTGCTTATGCTATATTTAACTTACAAGATCGTGGAACTATGTTTATTTCACATCAGACACCAGTTTACCAAGGAATGATTGTTGGTGAACATACACGTGACAATGATTTGGAAATTAATGTTCTTAAAGGTAAACAATTAACAAATGTTCGTGCGTCTGGCACTGATGAAGCTGTTAAACTTGTAACTCCCAGAGTTATGTCTTTGGAACAAATGATGGCTTATATTAATGAGGATGAATTACTCGAAGTAACTCCTCAAAGTCTAAGATTAAGAAAAAAATATCTTGATCCAGTTGAACGGAAAAGACATCGTAAGTCTTTTTAAATTATAAATGGAATTTATTTTTTCATTAGAGACATTCATTTTTTTATTTTTTATAGCTATAACTGCCGGCATTGTTGATACGTTGGCCGGTGTAGGAGGATTAATAGTATTACCAGCTTTAATATTAGTTGGATTGCCCCCCTTAACTGCACTGGGTACCAATAAAGCTCAGTCTTTTGCTGGGACAGGTACAGCTACATATATGATGCTGGCATATAAGAAGATAACAGTAAAACAAATGAAACCATTAATGATTACTGCATTTGTAGGCTCATTGATTGGTACAGTGCTTGTTCAATTTATTGGCAATGAATCACTTTCTATTGTTATACCTGCTGTATTAATGGTTATTGTATTATATTTTATTTTTTCACCTCGGATGAAGGAGGTATCAAGCAAGGCAAGAATATCAGATAACATATACAAGTATACATTTGCTCCAATTATTGGTTTCTATGATGGAATGTTTGGTCCTGGAACAGGATCTTTTTTTACAGTTAGTAGTGTTGCTTTAAGAGGTAAAAGTTTAATAGATGCAACTGCAAATGCAAAAGCACTCAACTTTGCAACTAATGTTGCTGCATTATTTGTATTTTTATATTTAGGTGAAGTTATATTTCCTGTTGCTTTTGTTATGATAGTTGGACAGTTTATTGGTGCTCGTATTGGTTCCAATTTTTTAGTTAGTATCAACCCAACTTTTTTAAGATACTTTGTTATCTTGTTATGTGTCGTGATGCTTGCTCGATATTTTAATTTAATTTAAACTCATAGACATAATTTTCTTGTGCCTCGGTTTCAATTGAACCTGGTCGATTATTTCTTATAATTTCTATTGATTGTTTTGTCTGTAAACCTAGTTTGGTTAGGATTAATGCAGCTAACATTCCGGTTCTACCAAGACCAGCCATACAATGAATATAAACATTTTCACCGTTTAAAATTTTTTGACTAACAGTTTTTATATGTGAATTTAATTCATTTTCTTGATTAAAGCTGGGTATACCAAAATTCTTTATTTCAAAATGAATCCATTTAATTTTGTTTTGATCTAGTTCTTTAAACAGATTCCCTGCACCGAAGTGATTAAGCTCATCTTTTTCCATTAGGCTGATTAAACATTTAATATTCAAATCCTTTATGATTTGTATATCACCAAGCAGATCTTTACCAATTCCTGGACAGCTAGAAAGGAATAAATCACCAAACACTTGAGCGTCTGGTGATTTATTAACATTATTTATTAGTTGGTTAGTCCTAATACAAGAGTAATTAAGCAAAACTAATTTATAGTCTTAGCCATGCTAGAGATAAGTTTATATCCTCATATCCACCAGGTATAATTACATAATGTATGGCAAGTACAATTGCGACTGAAACTAATAATCCCATTATCATTTTTAAGAAGTCTTTACCGATAATTGGAAAGACATAGCCCAACTTATAGTCACTTACTACTGTAGCTATTGCTAATTCTCTACCACATAGTAATCCAACAAAAACCCATGTTGTCGACATAGGGATATCATTATAGAACTTAAAATAAAGTAAAATGAAAGCATAAACCCCATCAATAATAGTTGCTGAGCGAACAAATCGAGTTCCAGTTTTTTCTAAAACTATTTTTTGAATACGCCCACCTTTTTCATAAAAAATATAAAAAAGTAAAAATGTTAACAGTCCCATTACTGCAAGCAACATTACAAAGGGTAGATCTCTTGGTAAAAATACAGCTATATTAGCCATGTCATGCGATAGCCATGTGTACCAAAGAAATCCAGTTGTAAGCCATTGAAATACACGCCATTGTTTAGGATTTTTAACCTCATCAAATTTTTCATTAATATATCTAGAGATTACGATCCATAGTACATATGCAATAACTGCTGCTAAAGCATAGCCAATAACTGACTTAATAAGTACTTTTTCTAAAACAACTGTAGAAGCAAATGCCGATAAAACAAGGAATGTAGTAGAAACTGGTATTCCAAATCTCGTAAGTAAAAGTAAAAAACCAGGAGCGGCTGCGTGATACCATTTAATTTCTTGGAACGGTATCTTGTTTAATCTCCCATAAGAAATATCACCGTGAAAATACCAACCATTAAGTAACGTAAGGCACAAGACTAAAGAAGCTGCTCCAGCCAATATGTACCACTTAAATTTATCTGAGTTTGAAGCTATAAATGTCCCCAAAGTTTGAACACTGTCGTTTGCTACAACAGAATATGCTGCAAGCGTAAACCCTATGACCATGTAAATATAAGTTAGTTCCATTATAATTGTTTCCCTTTCAAGCGTGGAATTGATTTATATAAATTAAGATTTTTTATTATTTGGAAGTAAACAATAGATAATGAAAGCTTTAGAAGCAGGTAGTAAAAGATGTAAACCGTTTTTTTCATTACGAATCTTATCTATTGAATTAGTAGATTGATACAATGATTCATGATAGAATCAACAATAGATATCTACCTATTTAATATAGCTATGGATAAGATTAATTGTGTCTTCATTAGAATTTATACATTAATTTTTCATGCATACATTTGAAGTAAAATTATACCTGTAAACAATATGAGCGCCGCAAATAGCCTCTTCTTTACGCCGTTTTCTTTAAAAAAATAGAGACCTATTAATGAGGCAAAAATTATACTGCTTTCTCTTACTGATGCTACGTAATGTGTTGGTGCTTGAGTATAAGCCCATAGAACTAATGTATATGAAGTTATAGAAATAACAGCTGTAACGGAAAATCTAGCTTTATTCTTATTTAGAGTTGTAATTAAATTGTCTTTATTGAATGTTAAATTGTAAGCGAGCATAGGTATTGCGGTAAATATAAATACCCAAACTATGTATTGATATGGATTTTTTGCATGCTGAATACCTTCAGCGTCAACTATTGTATAAAATGCAATCGCTATTGGAAAATACAGCATTGAAAGTATATTTTTAAAACCTATTTCGGATATTTTTTTAGGTAATAATAATAGAATAGCACTTACAATTAACAGTATCCCAATAAATTCAAACATATCTACTTCTGCGTTAAAAAATATTATTAAGATAAGTACCGTTATTAAAGGAGCTAGACCTCTAGCAAAAGGGTAGGCTATGGAAAAATCATAGAGCGAATATGCTCTGGTCATGGCGTGAAGATATAACGTATGAGCAACTGTGCTAATTAATAGATAGTTCAATATTTCAGGCGATGGTAAACCCACTATAAAAGTAAATGGAAGAACCAATAAAGCCATAGTCGAAGAAATGATAGTTACTGTTACAAGACCGTTGTTCTGATCTTTAACAAATGCGTTCCAGGAGGCATGCAATATAGCTGCGATAAGAAGAATTAATAAAACGCTCATTGTTTATGGTGCTATCCACTGCCTATCAATATGGTCTGGATCTATAGTAAACTTCGCTCTGCGGTGACCATTTTGATGCAAATAAAGCCATTCAATAGCTTTTATAGATATATTTACATGAGCAAAATTTTCATATCCCAATTCTAGCTCTTGAGGTGGAGGGAGAGTATCTTCGTATTGATCAGGGTAACCTGATGTAGGCTCATTAGAATTAGTTCCTGGAGCGTATTGGACAGAATAACATTTCTTGCTAAAATCTCTTATATTTGACCAAATTGCCTCTGTATTAGTATTTTTATGGTTAATTTCTGCGATTCCATTGATTTTTACCTGTATTTTAGCAGCATGATCATAAAGTAATACTGTTACATTAGAATTATTGTTTATGTCATTGATTTTATTGGATCTTACATCTGTATGAAAACCTATAGTTAGTTGATCCTTGTTAACATGTCTCAAGACCACAGTTCGAACTGAGGGAAATTCATTGCCAGTTGATGCCACGTAGCATTGATGAAATTCAGAGTTACGATCTTTTTTTCCAATCTTGAGTCTAGACCATATTTCTTCATATATTTTATCAATATCATTGTAGTGATCTGGAAGGTTGTTATTTTCTACCATTCAAGTTTTTTCCCGTCATAATTAACAAAAGAACCTGTTTTTGAAATATCGAATGCGTTTATTACCTTGAGCATGCTACTAACACTCTCTTCAATTTCTAGTTTTGCTTTTGATCCACCCATGTCAGTTTTCACCCAGCCTGGATGAAGCATTAGAACTGAAATGTTGTCTGCCTTCCAATCAATAGCTAAACTTTTTGCTGCTGAGTTTAATGCTGATTTGCTAGTTCTATAAAAATAATAACCACCTGAGTAGTTATCATCAACACTTCCCATTTGGCTTGAAATAAATACAACTTTTTTTTCAATTCCACTCATTAAATTTTCTTTTAATTTTTGGGTTAAAGTCATTGGTCCAATTGCATTAATCATTATCTCATCAAGCCATAAGTCAGAATCTAAATTTGTCTCCTCCATTTGCTCATCTTGAAATGTACCTGCGTTGTTTAAAATTAGATCTAAAGGGATATCTTTAATTTCAGAGCAAAAAGACTTAATACTATTTTTATCTACTAGATCTAATTCAAGTATTTCAATATTTTTAATCTTTTTTAACTCATCGCAATTGTTTAAATCTCTTACGGTCGTATAGACTGTATCAACATTATTTGAAAAAGATTTGGCAAACATAAGCCCAATTCCACGGTTAGCACCAGTTATCAAAATATTTTTCATGTTGTTAATATACTTGAATTATATAAAAGTTATATGGTGAATATGCTCAGATATTTAAAAAAAACTATATTTTATATTTATACTGCTTTTGTAATATTTATGTACACCAGACCAGTTTCAATAGAACGTCAACTAGAGGAGGCTAGCAACCTTGATTTAGATAAAATCTTTCATTTTTTAACATTTTTTTTATTAGGTGTAATAGCACAATTAACTAATAACAAAAAAAATGAATACACTTACGCGGTAACTCTTGCGTTAATTATTAGTCTTTTTATTGAATTTACACATTTTATAATACCTTACAGAGATTTTGAAATTCTCGATGGTGTATTTAATATAATTGGATGTATAACTGGTATTGCTATCATTTATTATTATAGGATAAAGACATGAAAAAATTATTAATACGAAATATTTGTCAGCCACCTGACACTAATCCATATGGCACTGGTCATGGAGCATGGATTGCAAAACAAGTTGCGCATGGAGGCATATACTATTCAATGATGGTATCTGGTGGTGATGCAGTATTAGCTAATATTCAACTTAAATATAAAAGCCCAATGCATGTTGGTAAATTTATTTGTGTTTATGGTTCTATAAAGGAAATTAAAGGATCAAAAATGATATTTTCACTTGAAGCCAAAAGAGTTGAAAAAAATCAAAAAGAAATAATCGTTGCTGATGGTACCTTGGAATATGTGGCAGTTAATGAAAAAGGCAAACCTAGAAAATTCAAACCAAATCTTAAATAAAAAATAACCCCCATATTCCTATGAGGGTTATTCTGTAGTTCTTATTTCGGAGCTCCACTCATAAAGTGAAGGTTTCCAATATCTACGTGATTTTGGTTACCTTCGATTAACATCGCGGGCTCCATAATACTACTAATAGACATAGACCACCTCCTTTCAAAAATTTGTTTTATTGATCGTAAACAAATATATAATCTGCTAGATTCTAATTTCAATCAAGGAGAATACACTATGGAATATGAGATTTTCAGCCCAGTATTTAATATGTTTTGCTTAACTACTGCTGTTTTTTTACTTGTTACATTATTACGCTTAAAGTCTATATATATCGACAAAGCAAGCCCAGGTGAAGATTATCGTCACCCTACATTTTCTCAAGGCAATAGAATTTTACTAAATGCACAAAGAAATTTAATCAATCTATTTGAATTTCCAATATTTTTTTATGCTACAATAGGTATTATTGTTGTAACTAATAATATTGATCAAACGTTTGTAGATTTGGCGTGTTATTTCTTCTATTTTAGACTAGCTCACTCTATCTATCATATCTTTGGCAATCATTTAATCTTAGGTGGACTTCCTGTAAGAGCACCTTTATTTCTTGGAGCATTTTTAATAAATGCCTATATGATTATTAGATTATGCGGAATGCTCTAAGTTGACTAATTCACTTATCTATCCAATTTTATTTCTAGTAATTGTCACGCTGATTGTAGGCTTCGTTCATACCTATGGAACGGTGTGGTTATTAAATAATGATAAGAAATGGAAAAAAGATGGCATTCCACTTGATCCAAAGTTAGCATCACCTGAATGGTTAATTATGATTAAAAATAATTTGATTAACTTATTTGAGTTTCCAATTATTTTTTATTTGATTTCAACAATTTCATATTTACAAAATATTAATGATGTTTTTTTACTGACTAATTGTTGGATTTACGTTCTTTTAAGGGGTGCCCATAGCTTTATGCATATAAAAAGCATGGATACTAATATTAGAGGAGCCTTATGGCTATTCAGTCAAGTAGTCGTTAGTTTGATTGTGGTAAGGTTTATTATGTTGATTTAAATATCAACGCCAGCTTTAGACATTTTATCTTTTAATCTGCCTGTTAACATTAGCAGTGTCATATGATGGTCGCCAATTAATGACCATAATGGATATTGAAATGTCGCGGGCTTATTATGTTCAATAAAGAAATGCGCTATCCAAGCGGGACCGTATCCAGCAAGTAGCACTAATGGAATGAGATAGTAATTTTGTGTAACAATTAAAGAAATTAATAGCAGGTTTGAAAATCCGGTGCCCATATAATGCAGAAGTCTAGTACGTTTTTTGCTATGCTCACGTAAATAGTGTGGAAAGAAATCTTTATATGTTGTATATCTCTCAGGATTAATCATTAATTAATATTACAGTATTTATGAATCTTAACAATAAACTAATGTACGTAGTTATCGCAGTTTTTCTTGCTTTTATAATCTATAGTAGTTTCTCGCAATTATAATTAGATGTATAAATTTTGGTGCGTCTATATTCCAAGATTCTTTCTTGCTTATTTTTTTATAGCTATTGGCTTAGCTGCATATTTTTATCCAGGCGGCAATCATTTAGACAGCACTCAAATAGGCTATGATTTTACAGCGAATTTTCTAAGTGAGTTAGGTTTCTATAAAACCTTATCAAATGAAATAAATTTTATATCTGCATTTTTTTTTAATAGTGCAATGTATTTGAATTTACTTGTGGGTGTTGGTTTTCTAATGATGCCTAAATTATTTAATGAAAATATTTACTCGCAAGTATGTGCTTGGATTGGAGCAGTTTGTATTTTTGTATCATGTATATTTTTTGCCGGTGTTGGCTTAACTCCAGCTGATCTATACTTTCCTGATCATATTTTTGCTGTTCAAAATGCCTTTAACTTAGTTATTCTTGCATATTTATTTATTTCTTTTGCTTTTTTCTTTAGCGCATCAAGCAACAAATATACTGTTGGTACAATTGTTATGGTTATTGTTACAGTAGCTTATGCTGTTTATATAAGCGGTCAGCCAGTAATAGATCCAATTAACCAAAAAGAGTTGTTCTATGAAAAAATTAGCATGAGTGACTTAAGAACAAATGTTATATTGCAAAAAACTGTAATTTTATCTATGAATGCCTCACTGCTAATTTTTAGTTTTGGTTTTGCTGATTTAATTAAGAGAAAAGGACTTTAATGTATAATTTTTTTACCGTTACAATTTTAAGATTTGTTTCAATATATTTTGTTATTTCAGTTTTTATTGCTGCTTATTTTTATCCCGGTGGAAATATTCATGACTCATTACAAGTTGGTTATTCTTTTACCCATAACTTTTTAAGTGATTTGGGTGGCTATACTTCCAGGGCAGGGGATGTAAATTTTTTATCAGCATTCTTTTTTAATTTTTCTATGTTTACTTTTGCAGCAGTTGGTATTGGATTTTTATTTGTTCCATGGCTTTTTAAGGATGATAAATTAAACTTCTATCTTGCATTATTAGGATCAATTTTTTTCTTTTTTGGTACAATTCATTTTGCAGGTGTTGGTCTTACACCACATGATCTTTATTTATATGAACATATTTATTTTGCTAAAAATGCTTTTAGAATATTAATACCGGCAGGCTTATTCTACATTATTGTCTTCTTTAGAAGTAGTGTTCCAAATTTTTATTCATACATGACGCTAGTATTTTTCTTATTCACGACTGGATATGTTATTTATCAGTTAGGAAATGGTAGTCCTCGTGACAGCATTGAGGCTCTGGTTGAACAAGTGTCAATTCAGAAAATTATTGCCTTTGTTAGTGTGATAAATATATTTGTTTTGAGTTTTGGCTTTAAGTCTAGGATTAAGGAATTAAATATAAGTTAAATATTTGGATTTTTTTCGTTCCATTTATACTCATTTTCAAGTTGTTGACCCAAATTAAGTAGTTTAGCCTCAGAACCGTATCCACCAACATATTGCACTCCAATAGGTAAATTCTTACTAGTCCAGTAGGTTGGAAGTGATATAGCAGGTTGACCAGTTATATTTTGTAACATGCAACCTGGAGCAAACCATAAGCTTTTTGGTGCCAGTCCATCTAAAATTTTATTTCTTATAGAGGGTATATTAAAAAGCCATCCAAGCTTTAACTTCATCAATATCTCATTAACTACCTCATCACTCTTCTTAGGTCTTATACTGTTAAGTTCAGCTGGTTCTGATGTTATAATCGGCATTATTACAGCATCATATGCCTGCATCTGCTCCTCAACGTCTCTTGCTACTTTTTGAGTGTAATAACGAGCCCAGGTATAGTCACTGCCTTTAAATGTCTTTCCTAAATAATCAAACATTCGACTGCCAACTTCTACTTCATTATTTTTATAAGATCTTCCAACAGTTTCTTTTAATTCATTGAACATTTGTGAAACATGAGAAGTTAAAATAATAACAAATGCTCTTGATAGAGTTATTGCGTCATAATTTAAATCTAACTCTTCAACGTTATGTCCTAATTTTTCACAAGCACTTGCATTAAAATACATGGCCTTAGACGCATTGTTATTTAGTTCTGTTCCTTCAATGTAATTTTTAGTTACAAAACCAATTTTTAAATTTTTTTCTGGAACATTTAAATTAGAAGTTAAAGAGCCTTTAATGTAATTTGATTTATAAGGATCACCTATCTCACTGCCAAATATATGGTCGTACATATAAGCTGTATCTCGAACCGTTCTTGATACAACTCCTGAGTGAGTAAAACCACCCCATTTATCACCATGACTAGGAGCAAATGAAATACGTCCACGAGTTGGTTTTAATCCTACCAAGCCACAACATGCAGCAGGTATTCTAATAGAGCCGCCGCCATCACTAGCGTGTGCTATTGGCACTGAACGTGATGCTACTGCTGATGCAGATCCACCACTAGATCCACCAGGGGTTCTATTTAGATCCCAAGGATTTTTAGTAGCTCCGAATTCATCTGGTTCAGTTGTAACCATTAATCCAAACTCTGGAGCAGCAGATTTACCACAGATTAAAGCTCCACTTGAAATAAAACGATCAGTTAATACATTGTTGAACTTTTGTTTAGTGTTTTTTAAATATTTACTACCTTGCATCATTGGATAACCTGCTAGTGAGGAATCCATATCTTTAAGTAACATTGGAACACCAGCAAAAGGACTATTGCTGATATCTAAATCTTCAATAGATTCCCTAGCAAAATCATACATTTCAGTAGTTATAAAATTTAATTTAGAATTATTTTTTGTTAGACTATCAATTGCTGTTTCTAAAACATCTTCAATTGATACTTCCTTAGATTTAATTAGCTTCGCTATGCCGATACCGTCATAATTGTGATATTCTTTAAATATAGTCATATATATAAAATTATGATATTTGTTATTAATTAATAGTATAGTGAAATATATATAAAATCATGCCAAATAAAAAAAATAAACCTGGAATATTAAAAAATATACAAAGAAATTTTTTTACAGGAGCGTTAGTTGCAGCTCCAATTGGTGCGACTATTTATCTAACAATATTTATTGTCGAATTCATTGCAGGATTGCTACCAGCGCAATTTAATCCAAACCAATTTTTACCTTATGAAATACCTGGCTTAGAATTATTAATAGCGCTAGTTTTTTTTATCATATTAGGGTCCATAACTTCAACATTGTTTGGTCGAACAATCGTAAGCTACTTTGACACTTTAATTAGAAGAATTCCACTTGCTGGGAATATTTATACAGCCATAAAACAAATCACTGAAACATTTTCTAAAACTGATTCAGAATCTCAAAAAGTAGTAATGTTTGAATATCCTAGAAAAGGTATTAATGCTATTGGATTTATGACTGGAACTGCTAAAGGTGAAATTAGAGATAAAGCAGGCATTGAGATGGTAAATGTTTTTGTTCCCACCACACCAAATCCAACTTCAGGATTTCTGTTATTTATTCCAAAAGATGACGTGATTATTCTAGATATGAAATATGAAGATGCTATTAAGTTGATTGTTTCAGCGGGAATGGTTTTCCCTGATACTAATAATTAGCCTGATTTAATATAATCAATCGCCACTTCATTATTAAATAGATGTAACAAGGTTCGTTGTGCTTTACCGTTGGGTGATTTTAGTGTTGGATCATTTTTAATAGTTTCAATGGACAAGTTTCTAGCCATTTCTAAAATTGTTTGATGGACTGAAAGGTCACACAGTCTAAAATCTGGAAGCCCACTTTGTTTGGCGCCCAATGTTTCACCAGATCCTCTTATGATTAAATCTTCCTCAGCAATCTTAAAGCCATCATTTGTTTCCTTCATGATCTTTATTCTTTTTTTGGCTGTATCTGTAAGTGGTTTTTGAAAAAGGAGAATACAAGAAGATTCTTTTGAACCTCTACCTACACGACCACGCAACTGATGCAATTGAGATAATCCAAATCTTTCAGAATTTTCAATTATTATCACCGTTGCATCAGGATCATCAATACCAACTTCAATTACTGAAGTTGCAATTAAAATCTTTGTTTGTCCTAGCTTAAACTTTCCCATGATATGATTTTTTTCTTCATTTTTCATTTTGCCATGAATCATTGAGACCACTTCATTCCCATAATAGCTTTGAAGGTCTTTTAATCTGGCGGAAACTGACTGAATTGAGCTAGTTTCAGATTCTTCAACTAATGGGCAGACCCAATATATTTTTTCATTATTCTTTATCTTTTTTAATAAAGCCGATTTTAGATCACTTATTTTATCATTACTCATTGATTTAGTTACTATAGGCTTTCGATTTAATGGCATTGATACTAATTTAGAAACATCCATATCACCATAAGCAGCCAACTCTAAGGTTCTTGGAATAGGAGTGGCCGTCATTAATAATGTGTCACATTCTTTGCCAGCTTTTTCACTTAATAGTATTCGTTGGTGAACACCAAATTTATGTTGTTCATCAATAATTAGTAATCCAACATCTTTAAAATTAGCGTCTTCTTGGAATAATGCATGAGTTCCAATAATAATATCTGCAGTATAATTTCTATCTTTTTTTATTGAACCAGTAATGAGTGATATAGATATATTCAAATCATTAAGAAACATTTTTATAGTTTCATAATGTTGTTGAGCTAATAATTCGGTAGGAGCCATTAATATACCTCGCTTATTATTTTCAACAACTTGAAGTAAGGCAAAAATTGCAACTATTGTTTTACCACTTCCAACGTCCCCTTGTAATAAACGTAACATTTTATTTTCAGAGCTTAAATTCTGACTAATTTCATCGATAGATTTTATTTGGTCTACAGTAAGTTTAAAATCCAAACTAGATTCAAGTACTTTGATTAATTTGTTGGTAGGTTTTAGTGAATTTCCTTTTATTAAAGTCAGTTTGTTTCGAACTAATCTTAATTTTAACTGATGTGAAAACAACTCATCAAATGCAAGTCTATTTAAATATTTGTTATCTAAGACATTTGTATAAATTTCTTTAGGCTTGTGTAAGTTTATTAATGATTGTTTCCAGCTTAACCAACCATATTTATTCAAAATATCATCTGGTATCCATTCTGGTAAATCAATACATGTCGTTAAAGCTGAATCAATTGATTTCCTTAGTATTCGAGATGTAATTCCCGCAGTTAAAGGATAAACGCATTCAATTTGCTTGATGCTTTCAAGCTCCTTTAAATCAACAACATATTTTGGGTGCGCCATTTGAAAAATATCATTATATGCCTCAGCTTTGCCGCTAATTACTTTCTTGCTATTTATCGGGAATAATTTTTTTATATAAATAGATCGTGCATTAAAATAAACTACTGAAATAATTCCTGTTTCATCAGAACAATTAATTCTATAGGGCATTCTCCTATTAAACGATGGGGCGTGACTTTCTACAGTTACAGTGAGGGTGACAATAGAATCTTCTTCTAAATCCTTTATTTTCGGGTTATTCCTCCTATCTATATAAGAGGCAGGTGCATGGGTAAGTAAATTTACAATGTAATTGCCACAAAGATACTCTAAAAGAGATGCATTCTTTGGACCAATACCTTTAATTGAAGTTAAAGGGCCAAAAAATGGATATAAGATTTTAGGACGCATATAGTTAATATATTTTAAAAATTATGGATGACATAGAGATACATAGAAAAAAACTTTTATTTCGCGCTGGTCACCGTGGAACTAAGGAAATGGATATACTTTTAGGCAATTTTGCAAACAAATACATTCAATTATTTGATGAGTTAGAGCTTGTTATGTTCAGTGCATTATTAGATTGTGAAGATGATTTAATTTATAAATGTCTATTAGATAAAGAATCAGTGCCATCCGAAATAGATAATAGAATATTTCACTTATTAAAAGATACAGCTATTAAAAAATAATGTCTTCACCTCAAATTAAAAAAGAAGAGGCTTCTTTAGTAATTAATAAAGATGATAATTTTCAGTATCAACCTACAATCGATTTTTTAGGTGAGAATGGATATATAAGAGTCAGTAACATAAGAGAAACTGGTGAGTTTTCAGTAAAAGGAGATGTAATAGACATATTTCCTAGTGGATACGATAATCCAGTAAGAGTTGACACATTTGGAACTGAGATTGAAAAATTACAAACATTTAATCTATCTGATCAAAAACCCATAGATGATATTAAACGTTTAATTATTTATTCTTTTAATGAGTTTGTCTTTAATCAAAATAATAGAAAAATAAGTGCAGATAGCTTTTTAACAGACTTAAGTACCTATGACCTTAATGATTTAATTGTTCATGTTGATCATGGGATTGGAAGATTTAAAGGATTACAAACAATACCAGTGCTTGGGTCAAATCATGAGTGTGTTGAAATACATTATTCTAATGAAGATAAGTTATTTATACCCGTAGAAAATATAGAACTTTTAAGTAAATACGGTGGAAAAAATGATTACATAGTTCTCGATAGACTTGGTGCAACTCAATGGCAGTATAGAAAAGCTGTTGCTAAGAATAAAATTAAAGAAATGGCGGCTGAGTTAATTAAAACTGCAGCATCAAGAACTCTTGAATCAGCTCCTAAATTTTACACACAAGAACCTTACTATTCAAATTTTAATGCTGAATTTCCATTCGATGAAACAGAAGACCAAATTAGTGCTATTGCTGAAATTCATGAAGATCTTGCTAAAGGGGTGCCTATGGATAGGCTTATTTGTGGTGATGTAGGTTATGGAAAAACTGAAGTTGCAATTAGGGCGGCATTTACTGTGGCCTTAAGTGGACATCAAGTTGCAATACTTGTGCCAACCACGTTATTATGTCGACAGCATCATGAAAACCTTACTAAGCGATTTTCTAAATCACCAATTAAAGTCGCTCAGTTATCTAGATTAGTATCACCAAGTGAAGCTAGTGAAACTATTGATAAAGTTGCAAAAGGAGAAGTGGATATTCTTATTGGAACCCATGCCATATTAAGTGATAAAATAAATTTTAAAAAATTAGGCCTTTTAATAATCGATGAAGAGCAACATTTTGGAGTCAAACAAAAAGAAAAATTAAAAACTCTTCGAACTGATGTACATATTCTATCATTAACTGCAACTCCTATACCTAGAACATTACAAATGTCACTAGTAGGCTTAAGAGAGCTTTCCATAATTTCAACTGCACCTGTTAATAGGCAGTCCATTAAAACTAAGGTACTTAATTTTGATGTAAAAACTATTAAAGAGGCTATTAAAAATGAAATTACTAGAAATGGTCAATTATATTATGTTTGCCCAAGAGTTAAGCAAATTGAAGAAGTTGAAGAATTTTTAAAAGAAGAATTACCTGACGTTTCATATAAAATTGCTCATGGTCAAATGCCCGCTAAAGGACTTGAGTCTGTTATGGTTGATTTTTACAACCATGAATTTTCAATTTTATTATGTACAACAATTGTTGAGTCTGGGCTTGATTTAAGAAATACAAACACAATGATTATTCATAACTCAGATAATTTTGGTTTATCTCAGTTATATCAACTTAGAGGTAGGATTGGACGATCAAATACTGAAGCATTTTGCTATTATACTATTAAAGATTTTGATGGTTTGACTAATCAAGCTAAGCAAAGACTTAAATTACTACAAAAATTAGATAGCTTGGGATCAGGATTTAATTTAGCTAGTCATGATCTGGATATACGAGGGTCAGGCAATATTCTTGGAGACGATCAATCTGGTCATATTAGAGAAATAGGTCTTGAGCTTTATCATCGATTATTAAAAGAAAAGATACAAGAATTGCAAGACGATGGTAGCATTCAGCAATCAGAATGGTCCCCACAAATAAATCTAGGAATTGGGGTTCTTATTCCAACCAATTACATCGGAAGCTTGAACACTAGATTAAGTTTCTATCGTAAGTTAGCGTATTTAAACGATAAAGATAAAATTAGTAATATTAAAGATGAAATGATTGCAACCTTTGGAGACTTACCAAAAGAAGTCGATAATTTATTTACAGTAACTGAGCTTAGGTCTTTATGTAAAAAAGCCAATATTGAAAAAGTTGAGTTGGGACAAAAGGGTGGTTCAATTAAGTTTAAGGGTAATAAATTTAGCAATCCTGATGGCTTAGTTAGCTTAATTCAATTAAATCATAAGAACGTTAAGTTGCGACCAGATCAAAGTTTAATATATATGTTTGATATTCCACGTAAGGAACATAATATTGAGCAAATAATTAACTTAGTTAAAGAAATATCTGATCTTTAAATTTTATGGGCCCATTAACAGGATATAAAATCATCGAAGTATCTGGAATAGGTCCAGGACCACTAGCAGGCATGCTTCTTGCTGATCTAGGTGCTGAAGTTATTAGAATTGATAGATTTGAAACTGATATACCTGGCCCACCTTCTAAACTTGATATTACTGGTAGGAATAAAAAATCTATAAGGCTGAATTTGAAAAGTGAAAAAGGTAAGGATATTTTTTTCAAACTATTAGATAACGCCGATGCGCTGATAGAAGGTTTTAGACCAGGGGTTATGGAAAAATTAGGTATTGGTCCAACTGAATGTTTAGAAAGAAATTCTAAATTAATCTTTGGAAGAAT